>Ga0210050_1003247_pt1 | contig 14628 bp, 13 predicted proteins | sample CryGey132114_all_FD_185463 | JGI IMG/M metagenome (GOLD analysis project Ga0210050, IMG submission 185463) | Groundwater microbial communities from aquifer - Crystal Geyser CG22_combo_CG10-13_8/21/14_all (SPAdes) (version 2) | ecosystem: Environmental > Aquatic > Deep subsurface > Groundwater ...
TAAGAATAATTCTCCACTTTTAAGATGGCATCTTCCGCCCTCTCAACTTTATAATAGACGACTGCATTTATCCCCACCGGAACATTATCTTTTGTTATTGCTTCTTGTCTCGGAATATCAACGGTAGTAATTCTTATATCAACTTTAATCATCTTTTGAATCCCAATTAGAATCCACCTTAACCCTGGCTCATAAGTTCCAGTATATTTTCCTAAAGTAAGAATTATCCCCCTTTCGTACTGGTTAATCACTCGGAGACCGCCTAACCCAAAAACAACGAAAATGAAAATTAATATCCAATACCACATAATTTTTTAAAACTCGAATTAGTTATTGAAGAAAATCGACCTTTTTATCTATTTAAAATACTTGAAAGAACTCTTTCAAGAGAAGCGATAAAAAACTGGGAATTTTTTTCTATATCAAAAGGAAATTTTAATCCTGAAGACGGAATTGAAACTTTTTTCTCACAATCTTTTAAGGTTAATGGTGGCAATGACAATTCAAAGTAACCTTTATGAGAGACAGTAAAGTATTTCCCGTTCTCTAAACAGGCATAAACACAATATTTTTCGGGATACCCGACATTGTTTATCCATTTATAGGGACCGGGACAAGGGCCGTTACCAGGATCAGTCGGAAGAGGGTCGAAGTAAATTATCTTGGGAAGGGCTTGAATAGTTTTGGATTGAGGATAGCTAACATTATCGGCATAATACATTCCGAAGGCAGTTTCAATTTGGCGCAAATCTGCTTGCCTTTTTGCGTCTCTATCCTTTGATGACGCCGATTTTAATGGTCCAAATAATAATCCGTCTTTTGGAGTTAAAATTTCTTTTATGGTTTTAAATTCTTCTGGGGCAGCAATTTCAATTGGCTGGTTAAATTTATCAAATTCTGTAACACCTTTAACCGTAATTGTTCCTCTTTCGTTTTTCTCCAATGCAGTCAAATCAATTTCTTTTTCAAATCGAAGCTTATATAGGTAAAAATCTTTTTTGCCAATCCAAACTTCCCCTGTTATTTCACCTAATTTATCAAAAAATTGGTTAATTTTTTCTTGAATCTTTTCTTGACTTTCAGGCATAGTTGGTATTTCCTCCTTTTCTCTAACGATATTTATAATTTCTGGAATTATTTTTTTTACCTCTTCTTTATTTAATGCCACAATATAATGATAGGTTTTAATCTTTCCAATTTTTTCATCGGCTAATTCTTTTTTAGGGGAATAAAATTCTTTGTTGACAATTAGGTTTTTGATTTTCTCTTCCATTTCTTTCCTTTCTTTTTTCTGTTTCTCTAAATTTTTTTCAACTTCTCCCAATATTTCCGGCGGGAATATTTCCTTGACGCTTTCTTGGTCAAATTTCACCCACTGATTCTTAAACTGTTGCGAATCAATTCCCATTAGGGCGAAAATGGGTTCTAACATCGGTAAAGCAGGAATGGTTGTCAGTTTAAAATAAGAAGTTTCGCCTATTGCTTTTGTTTCACCGGCTAAAGAAAATTGCATTCCTTCTATAGCAAAACTCAGATTGAATTTAGTAGCTAATTTTGGATTATCGGAATTAGTAATATCACTATTTCCAGAAAAATTCCCTTCGATTTTATACCCTTCCTTATTTTTAAAATCTATAACAAAGGATGTTTTATTATAATAAGTTTTTAATTCTTTCATTCGGCTTGCCGTTTTGGCTAAAACTTCCTTAGGTTCTGGCCTAAAAGGATTCCAAAACGGATCCCAAACCCTGGTAGCCAAAGCAGTTCCTACTCCAACTATTGCCAAAATTATTAACCCGGCAAAAATTTTTAAAAAAATACTCCCCTTTCTCTTTTGTGGAACTTCTGAAACACTAACCGATGGTGTAAAAGTTTCATTATCCATTGTATTTTAGGCGACCCTTACAAATTTAACTCGGTTTTTCAAAATAGAGATAAATTGCAAAAGTCTCTTCCTTAACTAACCTCTATTTATATTATATTTTTTGACAAATATAGTCAATTGTGGGAAACTTTGAACAATGGATAAGAAAAAACAGCTAAAAAAACTTAATGAAAAAACTAAAAATTGTAAAAAATGTCCTTTGTGGAAATTGAGGAAAAATACAGTTCCTGGGGAGGGACCAGCTAATGCAAAAATTTTTATTTGCGGTCAAAGTCCCGGGGTTGAGGAGGATAAAAGTGGAAAGCCGTTTAGAGGGAGGGCTGGAAAATTTTTAGATCAATTGTTAAAAATAGCTGAAATAAAACGGGAGAAAATTTTTATAACCAGCACGCTTAAGTGTTTACCTCAGCCACCGATAAATAGAAAACCAAAAAAGGAAGAAATCAAAGCCTGTCTACCTTATTTAGAAAAGCAAATTGAAATTATCAATCCTCCAAAAATTATTTTATTGGGTGAAGTGATCTTTAAAGTATTCTTTCCGAAAGAAAAATTAAAAGATTCTCGCGGTAAATGGGTAAAGAAAGATGGAAAATTTTATTTTCCTACTTATCATCCCGCAGCCGGCTTAAGATTCCCGAAAATCAGAAAAATTTTAGAGAAAGATTTTTTAAAATTGGAAGATATTCTTTTAAAAAATTCTCCGAGAGATTTTCTCTAAAGCCTTGGTGTTTTAGCAGGAAAAAGTTAAAATAATAAAAAGGTGAGGGATTAAAGTTGTTTTGTCCAAAATAAACCCTTAAATTTTAACTGATTAAATATGATAGACAAGATTTTATTCGCTGGTTCAACAGATCCAAAAGCAGCTAAAAAATTAGCCCAGAAGGCAAAAATTGGACTAGGCAGAATTTTAATTAAAAAATTTGCTTGCAATGAAAAATACATCCAATTATTAGATGATGTTAAAAGAAAACTTGTTTATATTTATCAAACCTCTTCTTTAAATCCAGACGAAATTTTAATAGAAACATTTTTGATAGCTAATGCGGCAAAGGAGAGTGGTGCCAAAAAAGTAATTTTAATTTCGCCTTCCCTTTTGTATTCAAGGCAGGACAAAAAGACTTCACCTGAAAAAAGAGAACCTATTTCAGCTAAGATTTTGGCAAGACTATATCAAGCTTCAGGGATAGATAAAGTTATCACCTGCCATTTACATAGTAAAAGAATTTTAAATTACTACAAAATTAAAATTTTAGATTTAAAATTCCACCATCTTTTTGCCAAAGAACTTAGAAAAATGGTTAAAAGAAAAGAAAATTGGCAGGTGATAGCACCAGACGAGGGAGCTAAAGAAGACGCTAATATTTTAGCTAGCCTTCTTGGGAATTTAAAAGTTGGAATTTTTAAAAAACAAAGAGAAGACCCAACCAAAAGAGTAAATGTTCCCTCTCCTTTTAAATTTAGCGGCAGCGTTAAAGGGAAAAATGCTATTCTCTTTGACGATATGGTAGATACGGGAGGAACAATAATTCAAGTAAAAGAAAAACTACTCTCTTTAGGAGCAAAAAAAATGATTTTAGCTGCTGTTCATCCAATTCTCTCTGGGGAGGCTAAAGAAAAACTAAAAAAAGCAAAATTTTCAAAAATCTTCTTCTCAAATTCAATTCCGATAAAAGGGAGATTGAAAAATCTCAAAATTGTAGATATAATTCCTGAAATTAAAAAATATTTATAAATGGCTAAGTTTAATCAGCAAAAATTTAATCAGTTTATTCTTGAGAATAATGTGATTGGATTTTTTGAGGAACCAATTACATTAAAGTCAGGGAGACTCTCTTTTTGGTATGTTAATTGGAGAAACGTTGCCCAAGACGTTTTTTTATTAGATAAATTAACTGACCTTGTTATTAATTTTGTTGAAGATTTGAATTTAAAACCAGACTGTTTTTATGGAGTGCCAGAAGGGGCAACAAAATTGGGAATTCTAACCCAATACAAATGGGCAAAGAAGTCCTCGAATTTTGGGCTAGCCAGCCATATACTTCCCATGGGGAGAGGAAAACCAAAAGACCATGGCGACTTAAAAGATAGATTTTTTGTTGGCATGCCAAGGGGAGAGACAGTCATTCTTGAAGATGTAACCACCACTGGAAGCTCGCTCCTTGAGACCATTGAAAAACTTAAAATAACCGGAGTTAAAATCATTGCTGCAATTAGTTTAACCAATAGAATGGAGAAAAGAGATGATGGTAAAAGCGTTAAGGAAGCAGTTGAAGAAAAAGGAATTCCCTATTTTCAGATGTCCAACGTCCTTGAACTTCTGCCAATGACTCATCAAAAATTGAAACCCAAAATGGAAATCGCTCAAAAGGTAGAGGAAGAATTCCAAAAGTATGGAGTTGAGAAACTAAAACTTTTATGAGTAAAAATTTCGCTGATAAATTACTTAAAGAAATAGAAAAGTTTGGCAACCCAAGCTGTATTGGTCTTGACCCAAGAATTGAGGATATTCCCGATTTTATAAAAAAAGAGTTCAAAAGGAAATATAAAAACATTAGGAGAGCCGAGGATGCCTCTCTTTTTAATTTTAATAAAATGATTATTGATGCTACCTGTAATATTGTTCCCGCTTTTAAAATTCAAATAGCTTTTTATGAAAAATATGGAAGCGAGGGAATTAGGACTTTTGAAAAGACAATTTCTTATTTGAAAGAGAAAAAGAAAATAGTGATTGTTGACGCAAAGAGAAATGATATTGGTCCAACAGCCGAGGCTTACGCGAAGGCCTTTTTATCAAAAGAAGGATTTAATGTTGATGCCCTAACCGTTAACCCTTATCTTGGGATTGATGGCATAGAACCATTTATCGAGGAGGCAAAGAAAAATGGAAAAGGGATTTTTGTTTTAGTAAAAACTTCCAATCCCTCCTCTGGTGATTTTCAAGATAAGATGTTTAAAAATGGTAAAAAATTATATGAAGTCGTCGGAGCAAAAGTTAATCAATGGAACAAAGGAACAGAAGGAAGAAGGGGATACGGGACAGTGGGAGCAGTAGTTGGCGCAACTTATCCAAAAGAAGCAAGGGTATTGAGGAAAATAATGCCCAAAAGCATTTTTTTAGTTCCTGGATATGGGGCTCAAGAAGGAGAGGCAAAAAATATAATATTTAACTTTAATAAGGATGGACAGGGAGCAATAGTTAATAATTCAAGAGGAATAATTTTTGCCTATAGAAATGAGCCCTATAAAAGCAAATTCAAACCTGAGGAATTTCATTTAGCAGCTAGGGAAGCAGCTATAGAAATGAAGAAGGATCTATCGCGGGTTTTAAAATTATGCCTCTGGGGATAATTTTTTGCTTCGCTCAAAATTATGAGACTTCGAATAGAAAAAATTTATGAAGGAAAAATATAAAATTGGAATTGTTGGTTTTGGAGTAATGGGAAGAGGTTTGGCATTCAATTTTGAAAGTAAAGGATTTTCAGTTGTCGCCTATGACCGAAATTTCGCTCAGATGGAAGATTTTATTAAAACAAAAGGAGAAGGAAAAAAAATTAAGGTTGCCAAAACCATCGAAAAACTGGCAAATTGTCTCGAAAGGCCGCGAAAAATACTGATAATGGTCCCGGCCGGAAAAGCAGTAGATTCAATAATTTCAGAACTTTTACCCTTTCTGGAGAAAGGAGATGTCTTACTCGATGGTGGAAATTCTTTTTTTAAAGAGACTATTAAAAGAGAAAAGGAGCTGAGAGAAAAAGGCTTTTATTTTTTTGGTCTTGGAATTTCTGGGGGTGAAGAAGGGGCATTAAAGGGAGCGAGTATTATGGTTGGAGGACCTTTTCAGGCCTGGAAATATATTAAAACGCCATTAACGGCAATTGCAGCTAAAGCCTTTGACAGTTCTCCTTGCGCTGAATATTTGGGAAATGATGGAGCCGGACATTATGTAAAAATGGTTCATAATGCTATTGAATATGCCCTTTTGCAATTGGTCAGCGAAGCATATCATTTGTTAAAAGAAGTTTTGAATTTTTCAAACGAAGAAATTAGTCATGTGTTTAAAAAATGGGGCAAAGGAGAATTGGACTCCTATCTTTTTAAAATCACTGAAATTATCTTAAAAAAGAAAGACAAGGAAACCGGAAAATATTTAATTGACTTAATTTTGGATGTCGCTGAACAAAAGGGAACGGGCAGATGGATATCCCAAAACAGTATAGAGCTCGGCGTACCAGCCTTCAATTTTAGCACCGCAGTCTTTTTTCGATATATCTCATCTTATAAGCAAGAAAGGGAGAAAGCAAATAAATTGCTCTTTGGTCCAAAGATAAAGAAAATTAACGACAAAGAAGGATTTATTAAAGCTCTATACCATGCCTTATATGCTTCAGAGATATGTGTTTTTGCCCAAGGGTTTTTTCTTCTCAGATCGGCTTCAAAAGAATATAATTGGAATTTAGACTTAAAAAATGTTGTCAGAATATGGCAAGGGGGCTGTATCATTAGGGTGGGGTTTTTAGAAAAAATAAAATTATCTTTTGCAAAAAATCCCCAACTTCAAAACCTATTGTTAGATGAATATTTTAGGCAAAAATTAAAAAAAATTCAGAGAAATTGGAGAAAAATTATTATCAGCGCAACATCAAATGGTATACCTTCGAGCGGCTTTTCTTCAGCATTGGCTTATTATGATAGCTTTAGATGCCAAAGACTTCCCGCCAATCTTATTCAAGCCCAAAGAGATTTCTTTGGCGTTCACGGCTATCGAAGAATTGACAAAAAAGGTTTTTTTCATACAAAATGGGAAAATAATTTTTGATTCATTAAAAGTAAATACCCAAATATGTCAGATGAGAAAGACAAATACAATTTGGCAGGGATAGGGATGGGCCATTGGGCAAAGAGACTCTACCCCTCGATAAAAAAGATAAAAAAAATAAGATTTTTTAAGGCTTTGGACGTGACAAGTTTTGAGGATAAAAAACCCTTACTTTTAAAATACAATATTCCTAAAGAGCGATATTTCCGAATTGGTCCATCAGACAAAATACCTTCTGAATTTTTTGATGGGGCCGACGCTGTTTATATCGCCAGCCACAACCAATTTCATTTAAGCCAGGTTAAACAATCTCTTGAAAATGGAAAAATAGTGATAGTTGAAAAAACTCTAGCAACAAACAGAAATGATTTTAATGAGATAAAAGATTTTATAGTCAAAAATGGATACGAAAACAGGGTCTACCCTCACCTGCATTATCTCTCAAAGGCTCTTTCAAAAAGTATTTTGGAAATTTTGCCAAAGGCAGTTGAGACTTATGGAAAGATAAGATATTGTGCGGCAACATTTTTTGAGGAAACAGATGAGGAGGACCTGAGACGAGCTTGGCTCCTTCGTCCGGAGAATGGTGGAATATTTTTGGACTGGATTCATCCCATTGAAATTTTGGTGAAGTTTTGCGGTGCAGAATTTTTAAAATGCGATGAAATAGAGCGATATATTGTCAATCCAGTTTACAGCTTGGTAGATCCCACCGGAGTTTCTGCCAGATTCAAATTGAGTGGCAAATTATTTTCAGACAATGCTTTTGCCATAATCAGAGTAGGCAAGGGTTTTTTATCGGGCATGACTCATAAGACATTAAGGCTGCTCTTTGAGAAAAATGCTTTCCTTGATTTTAATTTTGTCTCAGTCGAAGAGGAACGAAAAACTAGATTAAGCGGAGAGTGGCAGTTGAGAGAAATAGTAAACCCCGTTAGAGGCTTGCTATCTAAGAGGGTAAACAAAAAAAATGTTTTAGTCAAAAAAGACAAACCCAGAGGACCTCATCCCTACGATGTTTTGGTCCAAGATATGGTTAATATAATCGAAGGGGAGAACTCTCCACTTTCAATCAAAGATGTCGAAAAAATATATGAGCCTGTCTGGCAGTTTTTAGAAAAATCTCAAAGAATTAATCCCAAAAGAGATGAAAAAAGTATCCAGAAATTTACAAAAGATGGCTTGGAGAAAAGTATGTCAAAGCAATTTAGAATTTGAATAGTTATTCTATGAAATTTTTTGGTAAGGAAATTTCGGGTCCCTTTACTATCCCGAGCGGAATTGTAACTTGCGAGGTTTCAGTTTTAGAAAAAGTGGCTAAAGAAATAAAAGAAATTATCTCATAAGTCAAAAAATGAAAGAAAATTTTAAAAAAATTTTAGGTTTAGTCTCCAAAAATTTGAGCCACTTAAACGAGAGAGAGGTAAAAGAGCTAACCCTGCAAATTAAAAAATCCAAAAGGATTTTTATAGTAGGTGCCGGGCGATCAGGATTAGTAGGTAGGGCTTTTGGGATGAGGCTAATGCACCTTGGTTTCGAAGTTTTTATTGTTGGCGATACCATCAATCCCTCAATTAAAAAAGAAGATTTACTTTTGGCTGTTTCGGGTTCTGGGGAAACCTCCTTTGTTGTTTCCTGTGCAAAAGCAGCCAAGAGAAATAAGGCAAGGGTCCTAAGTATTTGCGGCAATAGAGAGTCATCTTTGGGACAATTCTCTGATTTTTTTCTAAAAATCCCAACCAATATTCGAAAAAAAGGATTCAAAGAAAAAGACTATACCACTCGCGAACTTTTAGGAGAGGATGCCAAAAATTATGCGCCGCTGGGTACTCTTTTTGAACTTTCAACAATGGTTTTTCTTGACGGGGTCATAGCCCTCTTAGTGAAAGAGGGGAAAGTGAGCGAGGAGGAAATGAAAAAGAGGCATGCTAATTTAGAATAATTTATGCAAAAAAGAATATACCTCGGAGCAGACCATAAGGGCTTTGAACTGAAAAATTATCTTAAAGAAAAACTAAAATCTTCTTTTGAAATTAGAGACTGTGGCGCTTTTTTCTTTAATCTCAAAGATGACTATCCTGATTTTGCAAAAAAAGTAGTAGAGAAAGTGGCTAAAGATAAAAGTTCTTTTGGGATACTTCTTTGTGGCAGTGGGATTGGAATGTCAATTGCTGCCAATCGTCATCCAAAAATAAGAGCGGCTTTATGTTTAAATCATGTGATGGCAAAAATGGCAAGAAAACACAATAATGCCAATGTCCTTTGTTTACCATCCCATTTAGACAAAAAACGAACTTTGAATATTACTAAAAGCTTTCTCTCTTTTGATTTTGAAGAAGGAAGGCACCAAAGAAGGATAAGAAAAATTCAAAAATATGCCCAGGAGTTTTCCCAAAATTGATCCCCATGTTCATTTCAGGGATCAAAATGAGGCCTATAAAGAAACAATTTCCCATGGTCTGGATTTAGCAAAGAGTCAGGGGGTTGAAATAGTCTTTGACATGCCGAATACAAAACCAGCCCTTTTAGGGGAGAAAGAATTGAAAGAAAGATTAAAACTTGTTCCCAAAAGAGAAAAGGGAAGATATTTTTTATATTTAGGAATCACTCCAAAAGAAAAGCAAATTAAAGAAGCAGTTTTTTGTTATAGAAAATATAGAGAGGTCATCGGTTTTAAAATGTATGCCGGAGAATCGGTAGGGGATTTAGGTGTAGTTTTACTAAAAGACCAAGAAAAAGTTTATAGGGTTCTTTCCAAACTTAACTATAAGGGGGTAATTGCCGTTCATTGCGAAAAAAAAGAATATTTAAAAAATAACTTATTTAACCCTCAAAATCCAATTAGCCATTTTTATTCAAGACCAAAAGAGGCGGAAATTGAAGCAATAAGAGATCAAATTAAATTGGTAAAAAAAGCAAATTTTAAAGGGCATCTTCATATCGTTCATGTTTCAACTGCTGAAAGCGTTGAAATTATAGATAAAGTCAGAAAAGAAATTTCAATCTCTTGCGCCGTCACTCCTCATCATATTTTGTGGACAAAAGATAAATTAAAAGAGAAAAATGGGCTTTTATATAAGATTAATCCGCCCCTAAGAGAGAGAAAAAACATAGAGAAATTGAGGAAATTTTTGAAAGAAGGAAAAATTGACTGGATTGAAACCGACCACGCCCCCCATCAAGTTGGTGAAAAACTTTTTCCTCCTTATCTTTCTGGCTTTCCCTCTCTTTATTTTTATAGAGAATTTACTGAAGATTTTTTGCCCCAAATCGGCCTTTCCCAGAATGAAATAAAGAAATTAACTTTCGAGAATATTTATAAAGTTTTTAAAAATAAATTAACTAAACTATGAGATTTTTTGGCAAGAAAATTTCAGGTCCATTTACCATTCCCAGTGGAATCATAGCCACTGAAGTTTCGGTTTTGGAAAGAGTAGCTAAAGAAATCAAAGAAATCGGAATCTTAACTACCAAGAGCATTGGGCTAGAAAGGCGAGAAGGAAACAAAGAGCCAATTTTGGTCAATTTTGCTCCCCTTTCTTTTTTGAATGCGGTTGGACTTACCAACCCAGGAGTTAAAGAATTCAAAGAAAAACTCTCTCAAATTTCCTTTCCTAAAAATAAATTCCTTTTAACTTCCATTTTTGGGAAGGATGAAAAAGAATTTTTTGAAATAGCGAAAGAGCTTTATAAATTTATTGATGGTTTTGAACTCAATCTCTCTTGCCCCCACTCTCAAAAATATGGGCAGATTATTGGGCAAGATTTTGAACTGGTTAAGAAAATTGTAAAGAAAGTAAAGAGATTGAAAAAGCCGGTTTTGGTTAAAATCTCTCCCAATATCGATTATCAAAAAATGGTCAAGGCTTCAATCAGAGCTGGAGCAGATGGGGTGGTAGCTATAAACGCAGTAGGACCCGGGCTTTATTTAAAGGATGGCTTTCCGATTTTATCTAACCGAGTTGGTGGGGTTTCGGGAAAAGCAATTTTGCCGATAGGAATTAAGGTGGTAAGCGAAATTCGCAAATTAGGAAATTTTCCCATTATCGCTTGTGGAGGGATTTCAAATGCCCAGGATGTTCTTTCTTATAAAAAAGCAGGGGCAGATTTTTTTGGAATTGGTTCTGCCCTTTTTAAGATGGATTTTGATGAAATGAAAAGTTATTTTAAAGCATTAAATCAAGATTTAAAGGAAGGAGCTAATTTAGCAGAGCAATTTTTAGACAAAGAAGTTGGAGATTATAGAAAATTTAAAATCGTTGAAAAAAAATTTTTAGCTCGAGATTTATTTTTATTAAAACTTAATGGAGAAATTAAAGCTTTTCCTGGAGCCTTTGTTTTCCTTTGGCTTCCTGAAATTGGAGAAAAACCATTTTCTATTTTTGACGATAACCCTTTAACTTTTTTGATTAGAAGAGTCGGCCCATTTACAGAAAGATTGTCTGAATCAAAAAAAGGAAATTTTTTATATTTAAGAGGTCCTTATGGGAAAAATTTAAATCTCTCTGGTAAAATTCTGCTTTGCGGCGGAGGAACAGGAATTGCCCCCCTGCTTTTATTTGCTAAAAATTATAAAACCTCTGTTCTCCTTTCGGCTAAGGAAAAAGAACTTCTTTTATTTGCTAAAAGAGTATTTTCCGGACGGACTCGAAAAGTTTATCTTAAAAAAGGCTTAATTACAGAGATTTTGACAGAAGTAGTTAGGAAGGAAAAACCAAATTTTATTTTGAATTGTGGACCGAAAGAAATGGTAGAAAAGGTAATAGAAATTGAGAGGAAGTTTTTACCCCAAAAAAGAATTTATTCTTCTTTTAATTTTTTAACAAAATGCGGAGTAGGTCTTTGTGGTTCCTGTGCAACTAAGAAGGGTTTAAGGGCCTGTGTTGACGGGCCATTTTTAAAAGAAAACGAATTTTAAAGGCAAATATTAACTAATAATGATTTCCCAAAAGGTTATGGTGAGAACTTGACAGGTAGCCTTGAAACATTATTAAATAAATAAAAAATAGGAAAGTAATATGAAACACATTATTAGTATTAGTGATTTCAAGAAAGAGGAAATTGATAGAATTGTTGAGGGAGGAAGAGAGATGATTCCTTATGCCCAAAAGAAAATTACGCCTCCAGCAGCAATGGTTAAAGATAAACCAAAAGTTTGTCTTTTATTTTTAGAACCTAGCACCAGGACTCTAGGTTCATATGAAGAAGCAGCGAGGTTGTTAGAATGGCCCACCAGAATAGTTGCCGGACCGGAAACCACTTCTTTAATAAAAAAGGAAAGTTTTGCCAATACTGTTAGAATGTTCGCCACCCAAGGCGCAGCAATTTTAGTCATCAGGTCAAAAGAAGAAGGAGCAGCTCGTTTCGCGGCCGAAATTTTAGAAAAGTCTGGTTTTAATAATGTATCCATCCAAAATGGCGGGGATGGTGCTAACCAACATCCCTCCCAAACATTTTTAGACCGCCTGACCATTTTCCAAACCCTCGGCCGGTTAAAAAACTTTACTTTTGGATTTCTCGGAGATTTAAACTATAGCCGAACGGTCCATTCGCTTTTGAGTTCCTTTACTCCGGAAGACAAAATCCAATTTAAATTAGTTTCCTGCCCCGAAACAAGATTGCCTCTTAGGTATAAAAGAAATCTCAATATCTCAGAAAGTGAATCATTAGACCGCCTAAAAGATTGCGATGTAGTTTATGCCACCCGAATTCAAGAAGAAAGGTTCAGTGACCCAACGGAACTGAAAAGAGTCAAGGGCCGCTACCGAATTACCAAAGATATTCTAGATAGTTGGAAACAAGAGGTTAAAATTATGCACCCAATGCCCTATGTTGATGAAATCTCGCCAGAAATTCGCTCTGATTCGAGGGTCATTATTGATAAACAAGCTTGGTACGGCATTCCGACAAGAATGAGCCTTTTGTTATGGAGCAACCAACATCGCTTTATAGAGGCCCCGGTTTCAAAAACACCGGAGCTCAAAAAAGAAATTATCAGAGAAGCCGAAATCGATGAATATCTAGCCGGTCAGAAAAAAGAAGAAAAATATTTCCGGCCAATTAGAAACGGCACTGTCTTAGACCACCTTTACCTTGGCACAGGCGATAAAATAAAAAAGTGTCTTAGAGCAAGTAAAATTTTCGGACAAAACAGCGTAGTCCATAGCATTGAAGGGGTACCTTCTCAAAAGCTTGGGATTAAAGATATTTTGATTTTAGAAAATGTTTTTATTCCCGAGTATCTTTTTGGTTTAATTAGTTTCATTGCGCCCCAAGTAACCTTTAATGTCTTAAAAGATAATCGAATAAGAAAAATTAAAGTGGGAATACCTGAAGAAATTTTTGGAGTGAATTTTCTACTTCGTTGCCCCAACAATCTCTGTATTACTAATTATGACCCAGAAGCAGAAACGAAGTTTAAAATTTTAAAGTTTAGTGAAAATGAAAAAGAATTTCCTTTGAGATGCAATTATTGCGAAAGAGAATTCAGTAGAGAAGAGATTATTAAAACGATTTAAATTCCAAAATTTCGTTTAGAATTTTGGGAAAAATAAAATCATGAGAGGCAAGCATCTTACAACAGTCCAGGACTTTTCTCCCGAGGAAATTTGGCAAGTATTTCATTTGGCCAAGGACCTGAAAGAAAAACAAAGAAGGGGAGAGCCCCATCAATTGCTTGAAGGGAAAAGTTTGGCAATGCTATTCCAAAAGCCATCCACCCGAACGAGAGTGAGTTTCGAAGTAGGGATGACTCAACTTGGCGGCCACGCTCTTTATCTCTCTACTTCTGACTTGCAGCTTGGTCGAGGAGAAACTGTCGCTGATACTGCTAAAGTTCTTTCAAGATATGTTGATGGCATTATGGCTCGGGTTTTCGGCCATCAAGATATTATTAATTTAGCCAAAAACTCTACAGTTCCAGTAATTAACGGACTTTCTGACAAATTTCATCCCTGCCAAGCCTTAACTGATTTATTTACAGTTTGGGAACACAAGAGAGCCCTCCAGGGATTAACTATAGCCTTTGTCGGAGACGGGGACAATAATGTTACTAACTCCCTTTTGCTTTTATGCGCCGAGTTAGGCGTAAATTTTAAAGTGGGCTGTCCAGAAAAATACAAAACAAAACAAGAAATCTTAGATTTAGCCCAAAAAGACATATCTCAAACTGGCGCTAAAATAGAAATCTTAAATGACCCAAAAGAGGCCGTAAGAAATGCTGACGTGATTTATACCGATGTCTGGGTGAGTATGGGCAAAGAAAAAGAGGCTGAAGAAAGAATAAAAACTTTTCAAGCTTATCAATTAAATAAAGAGTTACTTTCCTCTGCTAAGAAAGATGCCCTGGTAATGCATTGTTTACCGGCCCATCGCGGCCAGGAAATTACTGATGAAGTAATAGACGGACCACAATCAATCGTCTTTGACCAGGCTGAAAATAGATTGCATGTTCAAAAGGCAATAATGAGTTTAGTGATGTGAAGATCGCTTTTTATGTTTTTTATTTTTAACCAGCCGCCGGCTTAAGATTCCCGAAAATCAGAAAAATTTTAGAAAAAGATTTTAAAAAACTAAAAACTTGACCGATTCTTTTAAATTTTTTATTATAAAACAGAAGCTCTTAAGCTCTTAAAAACTAAGTAAAGGAGGTGAAAAATAATGAGAGAAATAAAAAATCTAAAGGGAGAAAGTTTCTTAAGAATAGGCAAAATGCAATCTGATACAATTGGTGTGGAACTAAATGATTTTCCTGGCGTACTATTTATCTGCAGGGTTCCAAATTGTACGGATCCTAAAAGCATATTAGAACAAACATTAGGAAGACTTTTCGTTGATATCGAACTTGACGATGCGCTTGCTTTCGGACCAGATACAAAGAACCCAGAGAAAAGTAGCAGATGGTTCAGAACAGTAAGAGTGACTAGAG
>Ga0210050_1003257_pt1 | contig 14597 bp, 15 predicted proteins | sample CryGey132114_all_FD_185463 | JGI IMG/M metagenome (GOLD analysis project Ga0210050, IMG submission 185463) | Groundwater microbial communities from aquifer - Crystal Geyser CG22_combo_CG10-13_8/21/14_all (SPAdes) (version 2) | ecosystem: Environmental > Aquatic > Deep subsurface > Groundwater ...
TGCGCTTTTTTCACCTGCTCTTCATTGCCCCGCGCTGTCATCCAATTATAACCGCCATAAACCATTAAAACTAAAAAAATTACACCCAAAAACGATAAAACAACAGTTAAAATCCAACCAATAATTTCTTCAACCGTGGTGGATTCTTTATAGCCAGCTCCTTTAGCAGCTTCATTTAGCGGGCCGCCTATTTTAAAAGCATCACCCAAATTCAAATCGGCATAAACCGGAGAAATAGTAAATATAAAAAAGTTTAAAATCAGGCAAATTAACAATAAATATTTAATAAAACGCATAATTTTTCTCTTTTAAATAGAACCAACTAAGATAGTGACAATATAAGCCACTAAGACTATGACTATCCCTATTAAGGCGTTTTGAATAATATTTTTGGCTTTCTCTACTTCCTGCTCATTGCCGCGCGCTAACATCCAGATATAGCCGCCATAAATCATTAAGATTAAAAAGACTACGCCCAAAAACGATAAAACAGCGCCAATGACCTTACCAATGGTTGTAGCTAAAAAAAATGTCATACTACCGTCAGTAGTATAGCCAACGCCTTGGGCTGTATCATCCAAACCTTTTTCAAAGGGTGTTTTTCCCGCCGCCAAACAAACTGAAAAAACTATAAAATTACTTAACAAAAATAAACAGCTTACTATAATAATTAATATTTTTTTCATGCCTGATTTTATTCCCTCTCCTTACTAAGGAGAGGGTTAGGGTGAGGTTTTGTGGTGTCCCGAACTAATCTTTTTAATTCGCTTTCTCGCTTAATACTTAATTCATAAATACTGCCAACAACCTCATCTATATTATAAAATATCTCAACATTGGTATATCTTATTACTTTAATGCCAAATCTTGTTATATATTTTTTTCTAACTAAATCGTTTTTTATTTCTATTTTAGTAGAATGGGTCGCTCCGTCAACCTCAATAGCTAATTTTAATTTTGGACAATAAAAATCTACAATAAAATTACCTATGCCAAACTGCCTTTTAAACTTAAATCTCTGCTGTTTATTTCTTAACCTGCCCCACAGAATCTTCTCTGCGCTGATTTCCTGTTTTCTCAATAGTCTTTTAATTGGTTTTAAATGTTTATGATTGTATACGATGGTCATAATCGCTTATCACCAAACCTCCCCTCCGCCCCTCCTTAGTAAGGAGGGGGACTTTATAAAGCAGAACTTTTTTCTTCCCTCTCCTTACTAAGGAGAGGGTTAGGGTGAGGTTTTGTGGTGTCCCGAACTAATCTTTTTAATTCGCTTTCTCGCTTAATACTTAATTCATAAATACTGCCAACAACCTCATCTATATTATAAAATATCTCAACATTGGTATATCTTATTACTTTAATGCCAAATCTTGTTATATATTTTTTTCTAACTAAATCGTTTTTTATTTCTATTTTAGTAGAATGGGTCGCTCCGTCAACCTCAATAGCTAATTTTAATTTTGGACAATAAAAATCTACAATAAAATTACCTATGCCAAACTGCCTTTTAAACTTAAATCTCTGCTGTTTATTTCTTAACCTGCCCCACAGAATCTTCTCTGCGCTGATTTCCTGTTTTCTCAATAGTCTTTTAATTGGTTTTAAATGTTTATGATTGTATACGATGGTCATAATCGCTTATCACCAAACCTCCCCTCCGCCCCTCCTTAGTAAGGAGGGGGACTTTATAAAGCAGAACTTTTTTCTTCCCTCTCCTTACTAAAGAGAGGGTTGGGGTGAGGTTTTACGGCGCCACGAACTAACCTCTTTATTACCGAACCTCCCTTTTGCCCCTCCTTAATAAGGGGGGAACTTTATATAAAACTGATAATTTGCCCTGCGTAAGTACTGCTATTGCTTGAAAATCCCACCAACATAAGCCGTAATGGCGTAAGCGGCCAAAACAATCACCAAGCCGATAACTGCTGAATAAATTAAGTCTTCGGCCTTGGTTATTTCCTGTTCATTGCCGCGCGCCAGCATCCAGGTGAAACCGCCGTAAATCATTAAAATTAAAAATAGAACGCCAATAAAAGCCAATCCAGCGCCAACAACCTTGCCGATTATTGTTGAAGGGTCATTCTGCTTACCGGTATAGCCATTGCCAAAGCCGGTATTGGCGGTAGTCTTAAGATTAGTTATAGTATCCAAAGCCAGTGCGTTTGGCGCCATCGCAACTATAGCGCAGAACAAAACAAAAACCATTAATAAAATAAAAAATCTTTTTACTTTGATTAAATTAAAAATCATATTGTATAATTTCTAATTCCCAATTTCTAATTTCTAACAAAAATCTTAATGTCTAATGTCCAATAATAAATGCTCCACAATTTATGCTTTGGTTATTGGACATTAATTAGAAATTAGATATTAGAAATTGGAAATTTTCTCTCACTGCTTTGGGCACGAAAAATTTCTCTCCTGCCCAGAGTAGTGACTCCCCGGCTATGCTGGAGAATCACCTTATTCTTAGAACCGGTTTTAAGAATATTAAGTTGCTCCAGTCGCACCCAGTAATTGGTTGAGAACAAACTTAGTAATGGCAAAGGCGGCTAAAATAATAACTAAACCAATAATGCCGGCCACGATTAATTTTCTAGCTTCCGTCACCTTGTCTTCGCTGCCACTGGCTGTCATCCACTTAAAACCACCGATCAAAATAATAATCACCGCCACAACGCCCAAAAAGCCCATAATAACATTAATCACTGCAGCGGCAATTTCTCGCGGGTCGCGCTCGCCTAAACCAGTTTCTGTTTTAATTTCGTCCTCTTTGCCTCCCCAAGGATCTAAATCAGCCGCTTGGGCCGAAAGAGCAACCGCAAATAGCGGCATAACTAATATTAAGCTCATAGTTAAGGCCAGTATATTTTTTCTTAATTTTTTTGACATTTTCCACCCCCTCTCTAAAATACGAATATCAACGAATTAAAAACGAATTTAACGAATATATCCAATCGCTTATCGCCAATATCGTGGGTTAAAAGATTAAATTAAAGTTATCAACACTATTATGCCTATATTTTACCACAAAATTAACTTGCCAGCCAACTGCGAGCCAATAATTACAAAAGTTGCTAAAAAATCAAGGGGCGAAAGGGAATTCGCGCCATCCTTAAATTGCTTTTGGGCCAAAATCCTGTTATAATTTTTTTATTCGTATTATTCGTATCATTTGCATTATTCGTATTACCTCCCCTTACCCCTCCTTGTTAAGGAGGGGAATAATTAGTATTTTATGCCTATTCCCCAATTGTCGCGCAAAATTAAATCACCGCAACAATGGCGCAACAAGAAAAAAAAGTATTATTTACGCCATCATCCTAAAAAAAACAGCTGGTCCAGCCAAAATAAAAATCTGTTCGGCTCTGTTTTGGCCGGCTTGGCCGGCTTTTTATGGTCTGTTTTAATTAAGCCAAAAAATTTAAAAAGATTAGCTATGACGATGACCATTGTTTTTTTAGCCGGGCTAATCTCTTTATTCTGGCTGTCGCGCGGTTTGCCTGATCCCAATCGTTTAATTGACCGCCAAGTTGCCCAAAGCACAAAAATTTATGACCGCGCCGGTCAAACTATCCTTTATGAAATTCATGGCGCTGAAAAACGCACTATTGTTGACTTAAAAGATATTCCTGATTATGTCAAAAATGCCACTATCGCAGTTGAGGATAAAGATTTTTACAAGCATGGCGGCTTCAGCTTCTGGGCAATGTTTCGCACAGCGGCAACTAATGTTCTGCTCGGCCGCAAAGCCGGCGGCTCAACCCTGACGCAGCAATTTATCAAAAACGCCATTTTAACCAAGGAAAAAACTTACACTAGAAAAATTAAGGAGCTTATTTTAGCTTATCGCTTGGAAAAAAAGTTTACCAAAGATGAAATTCTGCAGATGTATTTTAATGAAATTCCTTATGGCTCGACGGCTTACGGCATTGAAGCAGCCAGCCAGCGCTATTTTGGCAAAAGCGTTAAGCAAATTAATTTGGCTGAAGCCGCAATTTTAGCGGCCTTGCCGCAAGCGCCAACGCGTTACTCTCCTTATGGGCCCAACAAAGACTTGTTGATTGCCCGCCAACAATATATTCTTGATTTAATGGTTAAACAAGGCTATATCAAGTCAGCAGAAGCCGAGGCAACGAAAAATACCAAGCTGGTATTTAAAGAGCAAACTGACAATATAATCGCGCCTCATTTTGTAATGTATATCAAGGAGCTTTTAGCAGAAAAATACGGCGATAAAATGATTGAACAGGAGGGCTTAAAAATTTATACTACCCTGGATTTATATAAACAAAAAATTGCTGAAGAGGTAATCAGGGACAAGGCGCCAGTTAACCAAGAAAAATATCAAGCCAGTAATGCCTCTTTAATTTCTCTTGATCCTAAAACCGGCCAAATTTTAGCTATGGTCGGCTCTAAAGATTATTTTGATAATAGCATTGACGGCCAAGTTAATGTCGCCTTGCAGCCGCGCCAGCCTGGCTCTTCTTTTAAGCCAACTGTCTATACAGCCAGTTTTATTAAGGGCTACACGCCTGATACCGTGCTCTATGATGTGGTAACTAACTTTTCTACTGATCCAGCCAAACCCTATGAGCCGCATAATTATGACAGCCAAGAACACGGGCCAGTTACCATGAGAAAGGCCCTGGCCGGGTCATTAAATATCCCGGCAGTAAAAACCATTTATTTAACTGGCATTAATAATGTCTTGAATTTAGCTCAAGAATTGGGCTACACTACTTTAAATGAGCGCGATCGCTTTGGCCTGTCATTGGTTTTAGGCGGCGGCGAAGTCAAATTAATTGAGCACGCTAATGCTTATGCTGTTTTGGCCCGTGAAGGCATTTATCACCCCCTATCCGTTATTTTAAAAATTGAGGATAAAGATGGTAAAATTATTGAGGAGTTTAAAGGTAGTGAAAAACGCGTCTTAGACGCCAAGATGGCGCGCCTAACCAACAGCATCCTGACTGATAATTCAGAGCGCGCCTTTATTTTTGGCGAGCAAAATTATTTAACTTTAGGCTCGCGGCCAATCGCGGCGAAAACCGGCACGACCAATGATTACCGCGACGCCTGGACCTTAGGCTTTACCCCCTCCTTGGTAACCGGCGTTTGGGTGGGCAACAACGACAACACTTCCATGAAACGCGGGGCTGATGGCTCAGTAGTGGCCGCGCCGATTTGGCATGATTATATGAATAGAGTTTTAGGCGATACGCCAATAGAATATTTTAACCCAGCTGAAACTATTACCACCAACAAACCAATTTTAGACGGCAATATTGAGGGAAAAACTGTTGTTAAAATAGATAAAGCTTCAGGGCTCTTGGCTACTGATTTGACACCAGATAGTTTTATTGAAGAAAAAACCTTTCTTGAGGCTCACTCTATTCTTTATTATATTAATAAAGACGACCCGACCGGCCCGGCGCCAACTAATCCCCAAGAGGACCCGCAATTTGACCTTTGGGAAAATAGAGTCTTAGCTTGGTCAGCTGAACAGGGCCTGGCCACCTCGGCGCCGCCGACTGAATACGATAATCTGCACACAACTGAAAATAAACCTATCCTGTCTATTGAATATCCGAACAATAATCAATCAATTATGGAAGCGACTTTAACGGTCAATATTAAAGCTGCTGCGCCTCGCGGCATTAATCGCGCTGAATATTACCTGAATGACAACCTTTTCGCCACTGTTTCCAATTATCCTTTTAACTTAACCAAAACAATTGGCTTTTTAAATAGCGGCTTCCATAATTTAAGAGTGCAAATTTGCGATGACATTGATAATTGCGCTGAACAAACAATTGAATTTAATTTAATTTTAGGTGAGACAAGAAAAATCAGAAACATCAATTTATCTTGGCTCATGCCAACTAGTGAAGTCACCCTAACCCAAGCTGATTTTCCTTTTACTTTGTCACTATCTTTATCCAGCCCTGAACAAATTGCTAAGACTGACTTTATTTTAAAAACTAATGACGGCACAGTTTCTCTTATTGGCACTGTTGGCCAATTAGAAAAAAATCCAGCTAAGGTCACTTGGACTAATATGCCAGCGCCAGGTGTTTATTGGCTTAGCGCCGAGGCCCGCGGCTGGAATGGGCAAACCAGCAAAAGCCGGGAAATTAAAATTATCGTGAGATAAAAACTATTATTTGCTTACTGCTTAATCGGCATAATAATATAGAGGTAATCAGTCTCTTTGTCGGATTTTAACAGGCAGGGCGTGTTGCCATCAACAATTTCTAGCCTAACTAATTCACTGTCTATATTATTTAAGCCATCTAATAAATAGCGGTAATTAACCACAATGCCATTGTCTTCGCCGCTCACTTTGGCCTCAAGACTAGTTACATTCTCGCCAGTTTGACCCGAAACCGAGGATACTACTACCTGATTTTTACCTTTAGGAAAATCCAAATTAATATCATTGATGCCAGTTTTAGAAAAGAGCGAGGCTAGTTTAACCGCTCTGATTAATTCAGCTCTTTGACTAATTGCTTTAGTCTTGCTGGTTGTTGGTATGATCTGCTGATAATCAGGGTATTGCCCCTCAATTAGGCGCGAGACCAGCTCGGTTGAACCGCAAGTAAATAAAATTTGATTTTCCGAAAGGTAAAATTTTATTCCCTGGTCCTCTGCCGCCAGCGCACTCGCCTGCAGTCCCGACAGAATCCTAATTAATTCTTGCAGGGTTTTCGCTGGCACAATAATTTTTTTTTCTTCGCGGTTATTGGTTTTTATTTTTATATTTTTTTCTGCTAAACGATAGCTGTCAGTCGCTGCCAAAGTTAAGCCAGCGCCATTAAAATTAAACATTACCCCAGAAAGCTCCAAGCGGGATTCGCTCAAAGAAACAGCGAACATTACTTGAGTCACCGCCTTTTTAAATTCCTCAATTGGCGCGCTATAATAATTTTTTTTATCCACTTCGGGAATTAAGGGAAATTCCTCGGCTGACTGGCCTCTGATTTTTACTTTATAATTGTCACTGTCAACTGCTAGCACTCCATCTTTTAATTCCAGACCAACCTTTTTGTTGGGCAATAAATTAATACACTCGGAAATTATTTTCGCATCCACGGTATAAGCCCCTTCTTTTTCTATTTTGCCACGCACCATGGTCACAATACCAATCTCTAGATTGGTGGCAAGCATTTTTATATTGCCGCCTTCGGTTTTAATCATTATATTATTCAGGATAGGCAAATTAACATTTTTTCCCGCAATATGCCCAACAATAAAAAGTCCTTGTTTTAAATTTTCTTGCAAACTAAATATTTTCATATTTTTAGTAAGTGTTATTTTAAAGATAAATATAAATAATTATAAAAGGTAATAATAATAAGACTGTTAATAAACTAAAGATAAGTACAATTTTTGCTAAAATTCAACTAAAGATAAGCTTGTTAATTAGTGGTGTGTTTGTAGATAATTGAATGGCGGCTGTTGATTAACTGTGTTGTTTTTTATTGCTTTATGGTGTTTATTAACAGCGTTAAAAATTAAACAACTAGTTATTAACTTATTTATTAACAGTTGTTATATATTAATTGTTTGACGGAGTTGATGTTTTGCTTTAGTCTTTCATCTTCTTCTATCTCTTTGCAGATTTTATTAAAAGCATGCATAGCTGTAGTGTGGTCGCGGCCGCCTAGTTCTTGGCCAATGGCCGGGTAGGAGGAGTTAATTTCCTTACGCATTAAGTACATCACAATTTGTCGGGGTACCACCAGCTCTTTTTTACGGCTGACGCCGGTTAAATCCTTAATATTTATATCAAAAAATTTAGCTACTGCTTCAATAATTGTTTTAGGCGTGGTTGATTTGGTTTGAAAACCAGAGATAATGCCAGCCAAGACATTTTTAGCGCTCTCAATTGATGGTTGGGTATTATTAAATTCATAATAAGCAATCAAGCGATTTAAGGCGCCCTCTAGCTCCCTAATATTACTTTGGATATGATTAGCGATGTAATCTAAGATATTTTTTTCTATCTTATAGTTTTTTTCCCGGCATTTCATTTCCAGTATGGCAATCCTGGTTTCAGTGTCAGGCGGAGAAATATCAGCAATCATGCCCCATTCAAAGCGAGAGAGCAACCTTTTTTCTAGGGCCGGGATAGCTTTAGGCGGCCGGTCCGAAGAGATAACGATTTGTTTGTCAGTTTGATGAAGTTCGTTAAAGGTGTGAAAAAATTCTTCTTGCGTACCGTCTTTACCGCCCATAAAGTGGATATCATCAATTAAGAGCAGGTCAACATTACGGTAGTGGTCTTTGAAATCTTTAGCTTGTCCATTGCGTACAGCTTGCACATAATCATTAGTGAATCTTTCACAAGAAACATAAAGGAGTTTGTCAGTTTTTTTGGTTAATTCGTGGCCAATCGCTTGCAAGAGGTGGGTTTTGCCTAGTCCAACGCCACCATAAATAAAGAGCGGGTTATAGGCGTGGCCGGGATTAGCCGCCACGGCTTGGCAAGCAGCATGCGCTAGTTCGTTGTTTTTGCCAACAATATAATTATCAAAGGTGTAGCGGGAGCTAAGGCCAAAACGATTAACAGTTAAAGGTTTGTCAGCCAAACTATCATCTTTTTTAATTTTAATTTTTTTTAATAAATCATCAATCGGCCCGGCCTTTTTTGTTTCAACTTTATAAATAATTTCCTTAATACTATCTTGGCCGATATTTTTAAAGGCCTGGCTGATTTCGCGATGGTATTTTTTTTCCAGCCAAGCCTTGGTAAAGGTGTTAGGAACGCAAATAATTACTTTGCCATTTTCGCAAGAGGAAATAAAAGTGTTTTTAAACCAAGTAGTAAAATTGGCTCGGGACAAGCTTAATTCAATTTCCCCCAAAATAGCTTGCCAAAGTTGTTCATTATTCATAGCATGAGGAATTTAGGAGTTAAGATAAAACTAGAGCATTTAAAAACAAAAAATATTCAAGCCAGTCAGCGAGATTATCTTATAGGAGAATTTTAATAAAGTCAAAGTGTATTTTTTGAAATTATAACAGTAAGTAAAATAGTAAGCAATGTTTAAAAACTGTTAATAAGGGGTGGATAAAAATTTATATAAAAAGTTGTAAGGAAAGACGCCCCGCAAGGTGCGGGGCGTCTCTTTATTTTTTAGTTTGACCAAATAAGAAATAAATGTTATGCTTTGATAAAGTTACCCTAAATAGGGTTTTTATTATTAATTATAATCATAAAATAATAAAAATAATTTATGCCAAAAAGAACTTATCAGCCCAATCGCCGGCGAGCCAAAAAAAAACATGGCTTTAGAAAAAGAAGGCAAACTAAAGCTGGCCGTCAGGTGATTAAAAGACGTGTGGCTAAAGGTAGAAAAAGATTAACTAAATAGCCTTAGTCTAGTAGTCGGCTCTGGCTAATTTGTTCTATAGATCTCTTGCAAAATAACATTTCGGCTAATTTTTCCAAATTTCGGCCGCAAAATTTAAAAAACTCCTTTGCTTATCTGGATATATTACATATAAACATCGTCGCTTTTTATCCCGCAGTATTGCGGGATGCTGCAAAATTTGAAAAAATTATCTCAAAAGTAGGGGCAATTCATGAATTGCCCCTACAGTTTTTGCAAAAGGTCTTATGTCTCTTAAAATTAGTTGCTTAACCAAAGGTAAAGATTTTGATCAAATTTTTAAGTGCGGCCGGTCATATTATTCTTCATATTTTGGTCTAAAAATCTTGCCCAGCCAAACTGAAACAAGCCGTTTGGGCATAGTTATTAGCGGTAAAGTTAGCAAAAAGGCCAGAGAACGCAACCAACTTAAACGGCGGATTAGAGAATTTTTCAGGCTGGAAATAGGTAAGTTAAAGCCAGGTTATGATTTTTTAGTCATTGCTTTACCAGGCGCAGCTGACAAGAAGTACCGGGATATGGTTGCTTTATTAAGACAGAGCTTAGATAGGCTTAAATTATTAAAATAATAACATACGCTTGTCATTGCGAGGACCCCGCATTTGCGGGGGACGAAGCAATCTCACGCACTATAAATATCAATCAAAATTCTACTATTATAAAAAATATTTTCTTATTTATCGTTCGTGAGATTGCCGCGTCGCTCCCCCGCAAATGCGGGGTCGCTCCTCGCAATGACACATAAGTGCAGGTCCTAAAATAATTATCTTTGTGCTAGTCTTATTTAGCCGTTATTTGGTTATCAAATTACTTAAAATTTATCAACGAACTTTATCGTTTGACCATGGCGTAGGCAAATATTTTTTCCCTCAAGGTTTTTGCCGTTTTCAGCCCAGCTGCTCTGATTATGCTATCGCGGCAATAGAAAAATATGGAGTAATTAAGGGTGGTGGCAAAGCTTTATGGCGAGTCTTGCGCTGTAATCCCTTTAATCGTGGCGGCTGGGATCCGTTAAAATAAATCCAAATTTCATTATGGCGAATATTTTTCAAGTAGTTTTTTATCAGCCGATTTTAAATTTATTAATTTTTCTTTATAATATCATCCCGGGCAATGATCTTGGTTTAGCTATTATTGCTATGACCGTGATTATTAAATTAATTTTGCTGCCCTTGTCTAAACAATCAATCAGATCACAAAAATCATTGCAAGACCTACAGCCAAAAATTAATGAATTAAAGAAGAGGTACGCTGATAATAAGGGAGCGATGGGCAAAGCTATGATGGAGCTTTATCGCCAGGAAAAAGTTAATCCCTTTTCCTCTTGTTTGCCGCTCTTAATCCAACTCCCTTTTCTCTGGGCGGTTTTTTGGGTTTTTAGAAACGGCCTAAACGGCCAATCATTAAATTTAGTTTATAGTTTTATTCATCGTCCGGAAATTATCAATCCTCTCTCTTTTGGTTTAATTGATTTATCTAAGCCTAATGTAGTGCTGGCGGTTTTAGCTGGTTTAGCGCAATTTTGGCAAGCCAAGATGATGTCCACTAAACGGCCGCCACTTAAAAGCAAGGGATCTCGAGACGAAGACATGATGGCAATTATGAATAAGCAAATGCTTTATTTTATGCCGGCTTTGACGGTTTTTATTGGCCTGACTTTCCCTGGCGGTCTGGCGCTTTACTGGTTGACCACCACTGTTTTAACAGCTTTGCAGCAGCTTTATTTATTTAAGCGTCAAGAGCGAGATAATGAGCAGAATTTAACCAGCGCATAATAAATTCACTTAATAAAAAATGAAAATGAAGGCGACCCCGCAGGTGCGGGGTCGCCTTCATTTTTTAAACAATGTTTAAAAATTTCTGCTTTTGCCAACAATGACCCTTAATTTTTGCTTAAGTAAGCTAATTTCTACCGGAGGCATAATTTCTCTAGCACCATCTAAAATTAAAGGATATTCTTTATTTCTCACAGTAATTTTTTTAATGGGGAAAATAGAATGGCCAAGTTTTTCAGTAAATATTTTTTTTCTTGAGCTGGTTTTAATTACCAGTTCCAAGATGCCGTCCTGAGGGTTTATTTTAATTTTAGCTGGCAAACTCAAATTAGCTGGCAATAAATTTATAATTTCTATTTTTCCCTTTTCCACGATTTCTATAGAATAAGTTTGGCTGATGGCTAAAGTTGTTCCTTGATTAATTATGGCAGCACGGCCGATAAAGTAAAAGTTATTAGCTAATCCTAGGTCAATTTTGGTTATTCGCCTGGCTGATAAGATTTCACAAGCAGCTTCATTTTGGCCAATACCCAAGGCAGTGGCAATGTCATTATTTTTCTCGCCAATAGGAATTATACCCAAGGGAACTTGGCTGTCAGCCAGGGCGTTAATTACCCGGTTAACTGTTTGGTCATTGCCGACCGCGATAATTGTTTTAGCACCGCGCTTAAGTTCATAATCAACAATATCATTGATATTTTTCATAATGCCCAAGCGGGCGATTTTGCCGTTCAGACCCAAGTCAGTCAGGCGTGTTTCTATTTGCGCTAAAGTTTGATCGTATTTTTTTTGATTCAAAAAAGAATCGTAAATATAAACATTCATTTTATTGGCTAAAGTTAATTATTGGCTGAAGAGAATTAATCAGCAGCTAATTTGCTGGTTTTTCTACTTTCTTCGCTACTAGCGGCCATGGTGCATTTGCCATTAAGCATTGCCCCCCGTTCAATAGATAAGCTGGCAGCTTCTAAATCGCCGAAAATTTTAGCCGTGGCAGTAATGTCTAAATAGCCTTTGACTTTGACATTGCCTTTAACTTCGCCGCCAATTTTGGCTTCTTTAGCCTCAATACTGGCTGTTACTTTTGCTTTATCGCCAATGCGCAGGCTGCCATTAGTTTTTAAGCTGCCTTCAACAATTCCCTCAACAATGACATTACCCAGGCCATTAAAGTCGCCTTTAACTTTTACTGATGGGCCAATAATAGTTTCCACCTCCTTGAACCCTTTTTCTTGGGTTGGCTTGTTAAACATAAGATAATTTAGTTTAATTATAAATTATTTAATTTTAGGCAATTTTTTTCTGCGGAAAATTAGTTATGATTATATTAATTTTAGAGTAAAAGCGTCTAGTTTGTCAAAAGAAAAGATTTAGTATATGATAATTAATAGAAAAATTAAACGCCGTTTAGGGTGTTTTTTTGCTGGTTCCGGAGTTTCTTATTTAAGGATCCTGACTGAAAAATTTTAAATAATTTTATTATTTTATAGTTGTAGTTTATCTGGAGATACCTGCCCGCCAGTGCCTGACCTTGTAGTTTAACAGACCTGTCCGACACGTCTGCTCTTGTAGTTCAATGGATTAGAACAAGGGACTCCTAAGCCCTAGACGCAGGTTCGATTCCTGCCAAGAGTACCAATAAGGAATTAAGGAATTTTAGATTATAGATTTACGACCTAAGATTTTTATGCTAATATTAGCCAAAGTAGCTAATATTAGCACAAATGTCTATATTTTAGTTAATCTTAGCCAAAATTTAACAATTATTTTATAAATCAAAAATCCTAATTCACAAGTTTTATAAGGGGCCGTTGGCGCAGTTGGTAGCGCGTTTGCGTGGCACGCAAAAGGTCACCGGTTCAAATCCGGTACGGTCCACCCTGTTAGAGATTAACAAGATTTTAATGGTAAACTTCATTAGATAATTGGTTCCAAATTTTTAATTCATTGATTAATTAGTTCTAAATATCTCTAACGGGGTCCACTAAGAATATTTTTGATTTAAGATTTTTAATTTTAGATTTATATTTTAACAGGACTTAGGCGTTTGATTAGCGGTTGGCTAAAGTTAGTAATTTTTTCGTTGCGGAACTCCCCCGCATTAAATGCGGGGTCAAACAGTCCTCACTTCAAAAATTACTAACTTTAACCAACTGTCCTGAAAAATATTTTTTAAGTGCATAAGTCCTGTTTTAATATAAAAGCCAGTGAAATAAATTATTAAAATATTATTGCTGTTTTGCATGGAACAGGAATATTTTTTTATTATTTATAATATAAATTTAGACATTGAATAATTTAGCGTAATTTGACATATATCAACGTTTTTTATTTAGCGTTGTCAGGCTTTTATCACTAAATTACACTGAACTAAATGCTGAAATTATATTGGAAAATAGTTATTCAACACTCTCAACAATATGGTTTTTACAGATCAAAATTTTACAACAGAAGTTGAGAATAATATGGGGCTAATACTAGTTGATTTCTATGCGCCTTTTTGTAGCCCCTGCCAGCTGATGGAGCCGATTATTAATGAACTTATTGAGGCATATCAAGGTAAAAAGATTAAAATTGGCAAGTTAAATATTGACGAGAGCGGAATGTCATGGAGAAATACAATATTATGACTGTGCCCACCTTTGTTTTATTTAAAGACGGAAAAATAGTGGGGCAAATAAATAATTATTGTAGTAAAGAAGATTTGCAACAGCTAATTGATAAAAATTTAAAAGACTAAATAGCAAAGTGGTACTTAAGTCCACAATACTGTGGACTTATCTTTTGAAAATTCACAGGATTAATTGATAAATATCTGAAAGACTTAATATTAAATAAGCACTTTAAGTCCACATACACGTGGACTAAAGTAATTTTGGATATCAGGGGATAAGTCCACAATACTGTGGACTTATCTTTTGAAAATTCACAGGATTAATTGATAAATATCTGAAAGACTTAATATTAAATAAGCACTTTAAGTCCACATACACGTGGACTAAAGTAATTTTGAACATAAAGAGATAAGTCCACAATACTGTGGACTTATCTTTTGAAAATTCACAGGATTAATTGATAAATATCTGAAAGACTTAATATTAAATAAGCACTTTAAGTCCACAATACTGTGGACTAAAGTAATTTTGGATATCAGGGGATAAGTCCACAATACTGTGGACTTATCTTTTTTCATTTGGCTAATATTAGTAAATATTTTGTAAGTGGATAAAATGGGGAGAAATAGATAATTTTTCTTTTTATTTTTCCAAAAAAGTGATAGTATTAAATACGGATAGTAGACTTAAAATAATCTTAAGTTATATCTGTCTGTTGGCTGGCGGAGCAAAGAGAGGAAATTAAGCTCTAAAGACCCATAACTGGGGTTAGTTCCCCAGCCTTCAGGCTGCCCTTTTAAGTCCAA
>Ga0210050_1003268_pt1 | contig 14563 bp, 12 predicted proteins | sample CryGey132114_all_FD_185463 | JGI IMG/M metagenome (GOLD analysis project Ga0210050, IMG submission 185463) | Groundwater microbial communities from aquifer - Crystal Geyser CG22_combo_CG10-13_8/21/14_all (SPAdes) (version 2) | ecosystem: Environmental > Aquatic > Deep subsurface > Groundwater ...
GGCTGTCTGGGCAGATAAAATGGCCGCCCTGCCGCAAAAATGGCAGCATCGCTAGAAAAGTTTTGGGGTATTCTCATCTCCCTCAAAAGTGGGCGCCAAAACTTAATGAATTTAACTTGAAGTTTCTTTTTACCTATATTAATTTCCATCTCCCCTATTTATTTGCGGAAACAACGGTCGATAAAAAGGGAAAAGAACGAAAAAATATCTGGATAAAAACATGATGATGCCATTCGACCAATTAAAATCTCTCCCCGAGCAAAAAATATTTGAAGCCAGGAGTAACCTTTGAAACACTCGAACAGGTCGCCATGGAAATGAGCAATAATGAAGCTGCAAAACGACTACAAGCTGATCGAGTGAAATTATTTGAACAAATCTTTGGAGCATACCGAAATAGAGCTTAAATGACACCACTACTTTCAGGCTCATTGGTTAATTAGAAAATACTGTCCCCGTAAAATTTAGTGGGCGGTTAATTTTTCCTTATGTTTTAAAAGTTGTCTATCCAGTTTGTCGACTAGTGTATCGATAGAGGCATACATATCTTCCGAGGTAGATTCAGCAAAAACCTCACCACCACGAATTTTTAAAATAGCTTCTGATTTTTGTGCCAGTTTTTCGACTGTTAAAATCACCTGAGTGTTAATGATATATTCAAAATGACGTTCCAATTTTTTGAATTTCTCTACAATAAAGTCGTTTAGAGAAGTGGTTATTTCTACATGGTGTCCGGTGATGTTTACTTGCATGATTTCATTCCTTTTAGGATTGAGGTTAAAAAAAGTGACTGATAGCCACCGCCGAAAATTGCTTGTGGGTTTATCTTTTTAAAGCTCTTAATATCATTATACTAAATAACTTACTAAAATTTTTGACCTAAATCAGTGTTTTTCGTTCACTGGAAGAGGGAATATTTAATGATTCTCTATATTTGGCAACAGTTCTTCGTGCAACCATAATACCTTGTTCTGTCAATATGTTGGCTAATTTCGAATCACTGAGCGGTTTGCCAGGGTTTTCAGCATCGACGAGCTTTTTAAGTAGTGCGCGAATCGCCGTTGAGGAACAAGAACCACCGCTTGAGGTATTCACGTGGCTTGAGAAGAAAAACTTTAACTCAAAAATTCCTTTAGGTGAATGAAGGTATTTTTGAGTGGTGACTCTTGAAATCGTCGACTCATGCATTTCAACCGCTTCAGCAATGGTGCTTAAAACCAAGGGTTTCATGGCCTCTTCACCATAATCAAAAAAACCTTGTTGTTCATCGACAATTTTTTGTGAAACTTTTAACAAAGTTTCATTGCGACTTTCTAAACTCTTAATAAACCACTTAGCCTCTTGAAGATGTCCTTTGATAAATTGACTGTCAGCCGTTGAACAGGATTTATTACGCATATCAGCATAGGTCTGGTTGATGCGTATTTTAGGTGCTACTTCAGGGTTTAAGGCAACTTGCCAACGTCCTTTGATTTTACGCACATAAACATCAGGGATCACATATTGTTCCTGAATTGGGCAGATTCGTGCGCCTGGTTTTGGATCGAGAGATTGTATAAATTCTAATGCTTGCTTTAATTCTGGTTCTGATTTTTTGGTGACTTTTAGAATTTGTTTGTAGTTTTTTTGTCCTAACAATTCTAAATGATTTAAAATTAACTCTCTGGAGAATTGAATAACCGCTGAGTCATCAGGGAATTGAGATAATTGCAAGATCAGACATTCGCTGAGATTTCTGGCACAGATACCTAAGGGATCGAAATGCTGAATGCGATGCAATACCGCCTCAATCTCATCTAGTTCAAAGTCATACTCATCAGATTGTAAACTACTGAGAATTTCTTCTATAGAGCTAGTGAGGTAGCCATCGTCATTGATACTGTCAATTAGTGCCAATGCAATAATCTGATCAAATTGACTAAATGGCGTGAGATTAAGTTGCCATAGCAGATGATCCTGTAGGGTTTCTGCAGCACTTCCATAGTATTCCGCTTCAGACTCTGCGTCTCTTTGACCTGAACTAGAGGGTGCTGAGGCTTCCCAAAAGTCTGCATTCCCATCATCTGTATTTTGATCTAGGGGTGTTTCATCGAGCAAATTGTTTTTTTCAAGGGCCTCAAAAGCTTCTAGAGAACTATCGTCACTAGAATTCTTTTCTAAAGCGGCGTCATGGGATGATTCATTATTATCAGAAAACTCGGATTGTTCTTGATGATTGGGGGTTAAATTGTCGATTTCGTCAATTTCTAATAGTGGATTGGTTTCTAATACCTCTTGGATCTCAGCTTGTAGATCCAATGTGGACAATTGTAACAAACGAATTGCTTGCTGCAATTGAGGGGTCATGGTGAGATGTTGACCCATTTTGAGTTGTAATGCTGGCTTCATCAATGTGCTGGGGTGCCTTTTAAAAATTGTTCTTATAACTTAATCATAGTCTATGCAGAGTATTTTGTCTTCGGTTTGTCAAAAATTTAGCACTTCAAATGTTTTTGAAGGTGGTTTTTGGAAGGGGATTGACATGAGATTGAAAGTGAGATTGAAAGTGAGATTGAAAGGGGAGCCGTTGACATTGGAATCAACATCAACGGTCAAAGGAATAATTCAGAATTACTTCATCATCTCATTTAAAGGGTGGCGTTTCTCAACAACCTCAATATCTATAAGTTGACCACTGGCATTAAAGTATAGAATGGTGGTAACTGTAATAACTTCAGTCGTTGTTCTATAGGTGGTGGTTGTGGTCGAAGAGCTTCCATCATCTCCCGCACCTGTACCACCTTCATCGCCCTGAATGCTTTGATTATTTGTGTTTTTAAACGAGACCAAAGGCTGGGCGTTTTCTGGCAAATTAAGACCAATAATATCAAAGGTAATCCCTGATTGATCTTTGACAATCACATAAAATTTATGGCCAATTTTGGTGATTTCTACACAGCTTGTTTGACAATTTATGGTTTTTTCAGAAATTTTTTCTTCGAAAGAATTTGCCATCAGCGATCCTGCGAATAAAATACCCAGTAATGAAAGCCAAATATTCATTTTAATCGTTTTTTTCATGGTTACTTCCTATTGATTTGAAGGTTAAAATTAATAGTTGATTGAAGTACAATCCAGTGCACTATAGTAGTAGTAGTAGTAGTAGTAGTCAATAAAAAAATGAGAAACTTCTTTGGGATATTTTGTTGCTAGAGCGAAAAATGCTCGCCGAGATAAACATCACGAACTCTTTGATTGTTCACAATGGTTTCCTTATCACCCTCACAGATAAGTTCGCCATTATCGACAATATAAGCGTATTGGCAAGCACTTAGAGTTTCTCTTACATTGTGATCGGTAATAAGAACACCCAGTCCACGCATTTGTAGATGTTCAATAATATTCTTGATGTCCATAATAGAGATGGGGTCGACACCTGCAAAAGGTTCATCTAACAAGATAAATTTAGGATCGACAGCTAGGGCACGAGCAATTTCCACTCGGCGTCTTTCACCGCCAGATAAACTCATACCTAGGCTATCTCTAATATGGTTGATATGGAACTCTTCCAATAACATATCTAATCTTTCTTGCAATTGGCCACGACGCAAATTTCTGGTTTCTAGAATGGCCATGATATTTTCAGCAACGGTTAATTTACGAAAAATAGACGCTTCTTGAGGTAAGTAACCAATGCCCAATTTAGCGCGTTCGTGCATGCTGATCTGGGTGATATCTTTATCGTCGAGGAATACTTCCCCATGATCTGGGCCAATCATACCCACGATCATGTAAAATGAGGTTGTTTTACCTGCCCCATTAGGACCTAATAATCCGACGACTTGTCCGGTGTTTACTTTTAAAGAAACATCAGAAACAACTTTCTTTTTGTTATAGCTTTTGGCCAAATGATTTGCAATTAAGCAGCTCATAGTTGATTTTCCTCTCCCTGTGTATTGGGTGGAACAGGGGGTTCATGCGTTTCCATTGAAGACTCAGTATTATTGGGTACTATAACATCGACTTTAGTTTTTTCTGGTTTATTGGTGGGGATATCTAAGATCATAGAAGGTCTATTCTCACCTTCACCAGAGGCACTGAGTTGCCCTGATAAAACATCAAAATAAAGGGATTCTGCCTTGAAGGTATCTGTTCCCTGTTCTACTTTTGCACCTATCAAATGGACTTTTTGAGCCGCATACTCAAGGGTTAATTGTTGTGCTTGTGCTTGTGTTCGTTTGCCATTGACCAGTTGATGACTAAATCTTACCGGTTTACCTGCGGCTTCCACGGAATCAATTTTTGAACCGTCTAAATGCAAGTCAATCTGTCTGGCCTGAATGTCTGTTTCAATGGTTTCGCCCTGAGAGATGGTGAGTGATGCCTTGTTTTTTAAGATAATATGGTTATTGGGAGTGACAAATGTAAAGTCTTGACCACGGGCAAAAACCGTTTTTTTTGTCTTGGGATCGGTGAATGTTAATACAACAGGCATACCTTCTGCCACAATCTCTTCCAGTTGGGTTTGGGTATTTATCTGGCGAGATAATGTATTTGCCGTCACTTTAACTTCACCCCATTTGAGGATGACATTTTTTTTGTAATGATAAGTACCGGTTTTTTGATCGGCTTTCCAATTGTCGGATGAAATTTCTAACTTAGTGGATGCTTTTGAGGGCGTTAGCGGCGCTGCCTCTTCCGCCCCTCTCACAAATTGAGCATAAACTAATAGCCCAATGAGCAAGCCTAGATGGGGTTTAATGATTTTGGATATCATTGCTTGAGTACACTCTTTCAAGTATTTCTATGGACTGTTTTTCTAAATTTATATTGAGACCTACACCTTCTATACTCCATTTATCATTGAATATATGTACAGGATAGGGGCTGAATGCTTGTTTAGTTAAAATATTAAGGGTGAGTTCCGTTGTTTTTAAATGAGTGCTTTGGGTAGATTGAGTCTGACTATCAACGGTTACATTTTCTAATAACTTCAATTGTTGCTGGCTTTCATTGTATAAGGCTCTATCTGCTTGCAGAGACCAAAGCGTATTACCTTTATTAAACTTGAATTGAGGTAATTCCAGGTTGGCCTCATCCGTCTCAGGATAGTGGATGAGTTGCTTTGCTTGTAATTGTGACTGAAGTTTCCCTTCGGCATTGAATTCACGTTGAATGATGTTTTTCATTGAATAATCAAACACCTTTTGGGTTTTTGGGCCGAAAAATGTCGGCGTGCTTGTTTCATTTCTGGAAAAAACATTATAAAGCACGCCAGCTACTATAAAAATCGCACCAAAAATTAACCAGTGTCTTGATTGGATCAACTTTGATAGCCTTGTAAAATAGATTCAAGTTGCTGTTGAGCACTTAGGATGAGTTCGGCGAGATCTCTAAAAGCACCGTCTCCTCCTTTATTGGGCGTTATCCAATGACTAGATTCTTTTAATGACCAGTGGCCATCTGCAACCGTTACACCCAAACCACACTGGTTGATGAGCGCTAGATCGGGCAAGTCATCACCTAAATAGGCGACTTCTTCGCAATTAATTTGATATTTTTGGAGTAACATCTGAAAACAAGCTCTTTTGTCAGGTTGTTTTTGATAGACTTCAGTTACGCCAAGTTCCTGCATTCTTCTGGTAACTACGTTAGAGGCTCTTCCCGTAATAATGGCTACTGGAATAGCGGCATTCAAGAGCCATTTGATGCCTAAACCATCTTTAATATTGAATGCCTTGAGTTCATTGTCTTTTTGATCAAGATGAACCTTGCCATCCGTTAAAACGCCATCAACATCTGTGATAACTAGCTTGATTTTTTTTGCTTTATTGAGAAGTTCTTCTGGATAGGTCATCATTATACCACTCCTGCTTTTAGGAGATCGTGCATATTCAGTGCGCCTACTGGTGCTCCTTGTTTATTGACAACGACTAAGGCATTAATTTTTTTCTGTTGCATGATCAGCAGAGCTTCCGCCGCAAGTGTGCCTTTTAAAATCGTTTTGCAATTAAGGGTCATAATTTCAGAGATCGGGGTGTTATGCAGATCAATTTTTTTAGCAATAGCACGGCGTAAATCCCCATCAGTGAAAATTCCTGCAAGCGTGCCATCAGGGTTTATTATGGTTGTCATGCCTAAGCATTTAGAGGTCATTTCTATTAAGGCCTCACCCAATAAACTATCTAAAGATGTTGTGGGGAGTTTATCTCCCGTATGCATAATATCATCAATGTGCAGTAATAGACGTCGACCTAGGGAGCCACCAGGGTGAGATAAGGCGAAATCATCAGAAGTAAAACCTCGTGCATCTAAAAGAGCAACCGCTAAAGCATCTCCCATGGCGAGCACTGCCGTGGTACTAGAGGTGGGAGCCAATCCTAATGGACAAGCTTCTTTTGACACCTGGACATTAATATGGACTGTTGCATTAAGAGCGAGTTGCGATTGAGGATTTCCCGTCATGGCAATGAGCGGTACGCCTTTACGTTTTATCACTGGCAGCAAACTGACCACTTCATGGGTTTCTCCAGAATTTGATAAGGCGAGGATGACATCATCAGCCGTAATCATCCCTAAATCACCGTGGCTTGCTTCACCCGGATGCACAAAAAATGCGGGTGTTCCTGTACTGGCAAAAGTAGCGGCAATTTTTCCACCAATATGGCCTGACTTTCCCATACCAACCACCACGACACGTCCTTTGGTATTTAACATGAGTTTGCAGGCACGTACAAATGAAGTGTCAATTCGAGTTCGCATTTCAGCGACAGCTTGAGATTCTGTATCAATCACGGCTTGAGCAAGCTGTATCATGCTGTTCTTTTTAGGCATAGTTTTTTTGTCACAATAAAAGTCATGTAATTATAGCGTTCAAAGACAAGAAAGGCTAACGGCTTTATTCCATTAGCTGGTGTGTATCTGAGTGACTAATAACCAATTAAAGGCTACAAAGCCGCTCAATAAAATAATGGCTTGGGATTTTGCTAGTCTGGGACCTTTTCCAAAATCTAAAGATAAAAAGAATAATGCGATGGTAATTATCAACATGGCGGGCAGATGAAAATAAAAAACCTCTGCTGGGATGGATGTGGGGGGATGGATAATCCCAGCAACACCCATAACACCTAGGATGTTAAAAATATTGGAACCAATGATATTACCAATGGCCATGTCATGTTCTTTTTTTATGGCGCTGGCGATGGATGCTGCTAATTCAGGGAGACTGGTGCCTACTGCAACAACAGTTAAGCCTATCACTAATTCAGACACACCCATACGAGTAGCGAGATTGGTTGCACCCATAACCAATAAGTCGGAACTAAAAATTAATAGTGCTAAGCCTAAAATAATCCATAAAGCCGCCTTACTATTACTCATATCCTGAGGAAGTTCATCGACAATTTCAGTTAACAGTAGATCTTGTTTACGCTTTTTTAAGCTGGTAATCACTAACCAAGTCAAGTAGATGCCTAGAGTTAGAACCAATATCCATCCATCTGCACGGGTAAATCCATGATACCAAATAAGAAATGAGGCAAAAATATTTAAGAAAATGAGAATTGGGATCTCTCTCTTGAGGATATCGGAATGAATGAGTAGCGGAGTGATTAAAGCAGTGACACCCAATACTAGGGCAATATTGGTAATATTCGATCCAATGGCGTTACCAATGGCCAGATTACTTGAACCACCAATGGCTGCTACAGCAGATACAACCATTTCAGGTGCTGAAGATCCAATCGCTATAATGGTTAACCCAATAATGAGGCTCGGTATACCAAAATTTTTAGCCAGAGCAGCTGAGCCTTCTGTGAGTTTATCTGCGCTCCAAATAAGAATGGCCAAGCCAATTAAGATATAGGCCAAATCAAATAACATGCATTACACCGCCGAGGACAAAGGTTTTGAGTGAAAAATATTTAAGTGGGTTAATATAAGTTTGGAACGTGGATCAATCATTTCTCTCTCTGGAATAAACCTAAAAAATTGAAGATATATATTACATCATGTTGATGAGGAGAGGGAATGTATCAGGATTCAGTGCCCCCGACCAGTAGTTGATCAATTTTTAATGTAGGTTGTCCCACACCGACGGGGACAGATTGGCCATCTTTCCCGCAAACTCCTACGCCAGGATCCAGGGCGAGATTATTTCCAACCATACTCACTTGTTTTAAAATTTCTGGACCACTTCCTATAAATGTTGCACCTTTCAATGGGTGGGTGATTTTGCCATTTTCAATTTGATAAGCTTCGCTGGCAGAGAAGACGAATTTTCCTGAAGTAATATCGACCTGTCCTCCTCCAAAATTGGGTGCATAAATCCCGGATTTTACAGAAGCAATAATTTCTTGGTGTGAGTGCTCACCTGGGAGCATATAAGTATTGGTCATTCTAGGCATCGGTAACTGTGCATAGGATTCTCTACGGCCGTTTCCCGTGCTTTGAGTTTTCATTAATCGAGCATTTTTTCTATCTTGCATATAACCACACAAACGTCCTTTATCAATTAACAGGGTGTTTTGGCCTGTTACGCCTTCATCATCTATGTTTAATGACCCCCTATGTCCCAAAATGGTTGCATCATCCACAATCGTACATAAAGGGGACGCGACTATTTCGCCCATTTTATTGGAGAAAGCTGAGGTGTTTTTGCGATTAAAGTCGCCTTCTAAACCGTGGCCAATGGCCTCATGCAGTAAAATTCCAGGCCATCCACTTCCCAATATGACGGTTTGAAGGCCGGCCATGGTTGGGCAAGCATCTAAATTGATCAGCGCTTGATTGACGGCTTGTCTTGCATAATCTTCAACGAGCTGAGTGATGGTGCTATCCTGCTTCCAAAATAGGTCGAGGGGTAGAGCGCGTCCACCACCACCGCTACTTCCTCTTTCTCTTTTTTTATTTTGCTCAGCGATTACAGATATACCGATACGACACATTGGACGTAGATCGGCTGCAAGTTCGCCTTGGGAGTTAAGCACCAATACCATGGAAAAGCTGGCACTATAACTGGCCATGACTTGAGTGATTCGCGGATCAAGAGATTTAGCAAACCTATCAATATACTTGAGTAGTTCTATTTTCTGAGCCGAATCGACCTGATTGATTGGATCTTGGTTAGGGTAGAATTGATGGTCATTGGGGTGGTTTTTGATGTGAATTTTTTGAGAAGTTGTAGATTTTGCTATTTTGCTGGCAGCTTGTGCTGCTTGACGTAAAGATGAGTCATCTAAAGCCTCTGTATAGGCAAATCCTGTTTGTTCACCAATCATGGAGCGAATGCCTGCGCCTTGTTCTTGATGGAAGGTGCCATCTTTCACCAAACCATCTTCCAGAGACCAACTCTCAGAACGAGAAACTTGAAAATATAGATCGGCATAATCCATTTGGGTATTAAACGCGCAGGAAAGTATGTTCTCAGCTTGGCTCAAAGAAAGCCCTTGATCCAAAATAAAATGTTGTATGGCTGTTTTTAGATTTGAGTTTTGATTCATAGTTTCTCAAGTATTTGAATTATAAGAATAAAATATTTATTCATTGGTAATAGTTGTTGGTAAGTTATCTTCATTTTTGAGTGCAGGTTTTAATTTTTCTATATCTACAGGTACTGAATCTTGCTTTTTGTTGAGCTCAATTAGTTCTGGTGAACTCCAAACACCTGTTAATTGGTAATCAAGGCGTGTTACCACGTCAAGGGCTGGTTTCAGAAGAAATTTGTCCATCACTAAAGCAATCAATCCTGTAGCTGGGCTGATAGCCCAACCCAATATTGGTAGGCTTGAACTGATTTCAGGGATAACGACTATATGATGTTCAAGTCTCTCTTGAGCCAAATCTGTATAGCCACTAATTTCAATGGTGGCGGCTGTACCTGATATTTTAACTGACGAATTATAAGCGATGCCATCCTCTATATTGACGGATGCTTCCATCCCATTGTAATAAAAACCTTTATTAAAAATATCACTAAAGTCTAAGCTGAGTCTTCTGAGTAGGTTTTGTAAACTAAAAATACCGACAATTTGAGCGCCTTTGGTGTCAATTTGCTCAAGGCTACCTTTATTTACCTTAGCATTGAGTGTACCTCGAACATGGTCGAGTTGAAAGTCCCATGGTGCACCTGGCCAGTTTAATGTATAGCTGGCTTGTATAGCACTCTTCTTAGCACCAGATGCAATATTCCAATAATGGGTTAATGTTTCAATATTTTTGCTAGAAAATTGACCTGCAAACTGAGTGACTTTCTCTGTCCATTGACCAGTAAATTCAGTATCGAATATTTCAGGTACAAACCAATGACCCCAATAAGCCATTTTATCATGAAAGGGCATTGTTTTTAGATCGAGTTGACCTATCCGCTGATCGTTATAGCGGCAGTCTTCACAGATAATATGCATGGAGGGTAGCACCTTTGGTTTGAAAGGAGATAGTGCAACTGTACTTGTCAAATCTTGTCGTTCTTGTACTAAATGAATCGTTTTTTCAGCAGTTAGCTGATTATCTTCTTGTTGGATGATCACTTGGTTTTGAACCTCATTGAGTTTCTTTTCCTCCTCTGGCGTTCTGATAAAGAGCCTGTCGAAATTGAGAGACAATGGGAAGTTTTGGGCGCTTGGCGGATTCGCTTGTATTTTGGCCTGTATTTGTGGTCCCTGTACACTCACTTGCAACTGATGATTGAAATCTGCCAAAATGGATACAGGGCCTAATAGCCATTGATTTAGCATCAGTTGTTCGCTGGTCACCTTAAGTTGTAAGGGTAATAACTCATTGTAATCTTGGGTTTTAGACGGTTGTTTATTCGCTGTGATCTCATTATAAGCTTTAACCCAATCACTGAGTTGAAAGCCAGTTTGATGAACATTTCCAATCCAACCATTGCTCTCAGGGCTTTCAATAGGCAGTTCAATACTACTAAAGCCTCCTTTCCATTGCTGTGTTTTTTCAGCGATTAAATGTAATTTTCCATGATACTGAGCATTAATTTTTAGTTTCTCATCTTGTAATTCAAGATGTATATCCAGAGGAATTATTTCTGTTTCATCCTTGCCCAATGATTCGGGTAAATGCAGGGCTAATCCTTGCATGTTGCTATGAAAATTCATTTCTATTAGAGGCTGAAGAGCTGAGGGCGCGGTGGCAATCAATATGTCACCTAGCATTTGAGTTTGTCCTATGGCAATAGCTTCTGTTGTAAGATGGCTTAGCTGATCTAATGCCTGATGATCAATGGTTGTTTGAAAGCTGCCTGTTAACAGGGTTCTATTTTCTGTGTCTGGTTGCAATACCATCTGGAAAGGTTGTTGCCAGAGTGTCGCGTTAATCGTTGAGTGTAATAGTCCAGTTTCATTAAGTGTTAAGCTGGCATTAACATTGTCAAAAGGAATGGAGGCAGGGAGTAGTTCCACTTGATTATCTTTGAGTTTTATTTCACCTTTAAGGCTGAGTGTTTGTTGTTCTTTGGAAAGGGGAATGGATAGGTGTAATGAACTGGTGACTAGACCTTTGAATGTGAAGTTTTTTAACGATTCTGGGATGAAGTTGATCGGTGTTGATTCAAGGGCTTGTAGGGCAATAGCTGTTTGCGATTGAGTTTTAGTCGCAATCTCTAAATGATGTTGAGAAAAATCAGCGATTTCAGCTGTTGCAGATTTTAACGTTACACCTTTAAATTTTCCCTGACTGGCATGTATATTCATGGAGTTACTGACAAATTCCATAGAGGCTTTTAGATTATCTATAGTAGGCCAATCGGGTAAAAACTGCAGCTTTACACCTTCAATTTCCGACAGTATATCAAAGATGCCTTCGTGCTGATGATAAGGAAAAGACTTCATTGGACCTCTAATCACTGCTTGTGCCCAATTTAGCTGACCTTTTTGAATACTGTTGTCGAGATATTCAACTAACTTTTCACTCATGATCCCCGTGGGAAGATAGGGGGATATAGAATTCATTGAAGCATGATTTATACTGGCACTAATGTCCATGAAGCCGTTGCCGTTTTTTAAAAAATCTAATTGTCCTCGAGAGGATATAGAAATATCGGGATTGCTGAAATCAAAATCATGCCATGTGAGTTGGAGATTGTTGTTCCAGTGCCAATCTATATGTGTGCTAAGCTGATTAAAGAAAATGTTTGAGCGGAACAGAGAAGGGATCTCTATATTGCCATCTTTGCCTAATAATTCAACTTTCCCCTGATTGGAGGACAAACTCACTCGGGCGTTGACACCTTGAATGCCAGGTAGGTTTTGAAACGGATTGACAGAAATTTTTTCTAAACTGACACGGGTAAAATATTGGATAGGCTGTGTAGGATCCTCGGTATTTCTTAGGATGTTAATTGAGCTTTTAGATATTTCTCCTTGGGGTTTTGCTGCGAGCAACCATGCGTGTAATTTTTTAGGTAGTAGTGGTTCCACGAACTGAGCGATTTTTTCAATATCAAAATGAAACCCTGTAAACATATAATGTTTTATATGGTCTTTTTTCCACTGATGGGCATTGAGTTGGAAGGGGGGTTGGATTTTTTTATCTAAAGTAAACTCAATAGGAGATGAGAGCAGGCTCCAGTGATTTTTCTGATGTCTTTTCCAGAGGAAAATTGTTGGAGAGAGCGTCAAGGCAACTGCATTCTCTCCCAGTTGCATGGTATTGGAATGAAGCTCAGCTTGAGCTGTTTGAAGTCGACCCTGTTTCCAATCTGCCCAAAATTTAATATTGAGCTGTCCTTTAAGGGGAGGAAGTTTTAATCCAAACAGGGCGAAAGGCAGAGTGGCTAGCTCCATTTTATCGGAGCTGAAATAGAGTTGTGTCGCATTGATATTTTTTTGTTCTTTTTCTGAAAAATGAATTCTATTTTCAATTTTGAGTGAGGCTGTGGCACCAGATTGACTGACCAAAGAAGTTCTTAATTGTTGTCTGCTTCGAGAGCCATGAAAGTTAAGAATAGGCATCGATAAGGATTGATCTGTGCCATCAATGGCCGCTAACTCAAGAATCAGATCATATACCTTGATGGTTCGTTGGGCGATTAACCAATCCCCTATGATATTTTTTTTGCTGCTAGTTGTTGTTTTTGCAATATCCAGAGATTGATTGGGCAGATTAGATTTTTTTTGGTTGATCTTAACCCGGATCCCTTGAAACTCAATGTTATTGGTGACGAGCTGGCGATACAATATACTTTTCCAGACGGATAAACTAATGAGTGAGCGTTTAACTTCAAGACTTTGTAAGCTGTGTTCTGGATGTGTCTCTACGGTAATCTCTTGAATTTCAAGCTGTGGCCCCTGAGAGGGCCAACTAAAATTAAGTTTGGAGATATTCACTTTTTTGTGAAGTTTTTCGGACAAAAATTGTTCGACTTCAGGCTTGAAACTGTCGAGTTTAGTAAAATATAATTTTGTTGCGCTAACCACTAGAGCCAAAAATATGATGAGGAATGCAATAGAAAACCAAATGCATTTCAAGCAAGTCGCAGAAAATTTTCTTATGCGAGAAGAAGGACTTTGTTTTGGGGGTGGCGAGATGTAATTCAATGAATCTGCTTCTCAAATAAAAGAATAAGAAAACAAGTGCTCGATTTTAGTTGTTTATTCATTGAATAGTATAATCTTTATCTCGTTGAATTGAATGTATCTACTTCAAAATGTAGGCTTCAGTGGTATTATACTAATTTTCAAGCTGAACCGTTTAAATATTCTATTATTAACAGCCATTTTTCAGTCGCATCAATGGCACTGGACAATGGCACTGGACAATGGCACTGGACAATGGTTAGACGATAATGGTTAGACGATAATGGTTAGACAACAGTGGTTAGACAGGCACAACATCATATTGTTCCTGAAAATAAAGGATTTCAACTTGAAAACTGATGGTTTTTTTTATAAATTCCTCTAATTCTGCCACACTATCAGCTTCTTCATCCAGTAGTCTTTCGACCACATTTTGAGAGGCTATGACCATAATTTGCTGTGCTTCATAAGCGCGTGCAGCTCTAAGAATTTCTCTCAGTATTTCATAACAAATCGTTTCCGTTGTCTTGACAGAGCCTCTGTTCTGACACATGGGACAGGGTTCACACAAAATATGTTCCAGGCTTTCTCGGGTTCTGTGTCTCGACATCTGTACCAAACCCAAACCTGAAACATTGGAGATGTTGTATTTAGTGTGATCTTTATTGATGGCTTTTTCCAAAATTCGCAGCACTTGCCTTTTATGCTCTTCATCATGCATATCAATGAAGTCAATAATGATAATACCGCCCAAATTCCTCAATCTTAATTGTCTTGCAAGAGTCACTGCGGCTTCAAGGTTTGTTTTGAATATCGTTTCTTCTTGGTTATTGTTGCCGACAAAGCCACCTGTATTCACATCGATGGTTGTCATTGCCTCTGTTTGATCAATAACGATATGACCGCCAGATTTTAATTGTACTGTCCTCTCAAGGGCTTTTTGGATCTCTTCATCAATATTATAGAGGTCAAATAAAGGACGTTCTCCCGAGTAATATTCTAATTTACTGCTGATCCCAGGAACTAAATTGCCCACAAATTTTTTCACACGATGG
>Ga0210050_1003271_pt1 | contig 14551 bp, 18 predicted proteins | sample CryGey132114_all_FD_185463 | JGI IMG/M metagenome (GOLD analysis project Ga0210050, IMG submission 185463) | Groundwater microbial communities from aquifer - Crystal Geyser CG22_combo_CG10-13_8/21/14_all (SPAdes) (version 2) | ecosystem: Environmental > Aquatic > Deep subsurface > Groundwater ...
TTACAACTATGAATTGCGTGCAGGGAGTTGCAACAAACTCTCCCTGTTTTATATTTATTTTAATAGAAATAATTACCGCAATTCATTCATTGGCTTGAAAGCCAAGGATTTCTTGCGGAAGGATTAAAATTAAAAGTTTATAAAGTTTTCATAAACAATAAATATTTAAAGATTAAAGCGAACTAATACATATGAGAAAATCCCTATATAACGAGACCTCTGCAGAAGATACAATACCAAGCACACATGAGAAAAGAAACAAGACCTCTGCAGAAGATACAATAACACATGAGAAAAGACGTTCTTCAGGACTTATAAAGAAAATAGGCGGTCTTGCAATTTTGACAGCATCAGCCACATTAATAGGATATGCCACCTTTCAAAACAATAAAATTTCTAATTCTCCTGAATCTAAAGACATAGAAGAATCAATAACCGAGAGAAACGACTATTCTGGGAAAGTAATGGGCCCTCTAACAGGATTAGATGTAGAAACAGGACTATTGAATTATAAAAGAATGGACTTTTTGTTCGAAGAAACTGCGCAAGAGGAAAAAAGACTCGGACATCAATTACCTTCAGACTTTATAGTTATAAACAACTTTAGAGATTTAAGAAAACTTCCTTATGAAATAAATCCTTTTGAAAGAACTAAAAATATAGATAGGGAAACATATTTCTCATTACTTAAAGAGGGAAAAGTTCCAATAATTGGAATTACTTCTCCTGAAGGTCGAGAAAAATTAGAGTTAGACCCAGAAGCCCAAGATTTTATAGCTGAATATATTCCTGCGAAAATAATGCTTTTAGAAGTACCAAAATCATTATTCAATACAACAGATCCTTGGTCATATCTAGGAGAAAACTCCTCTAATATAAAACATTACATTCTAAAGCCAAAAAATCCAGAAGAAAAACTAGACAAATAAAAACTACACAAGTATTCTAACTATTCCAGAAATCAAAGAGAAAAATAAAAAATAAAAAATTTTATTGGCACTTACTACCTATATTTCCAGATCCATGAGTACACGCATTAAATGTACATCTTGTTCCTGCACCCCAAGTTCCGGGAGTTCCAGTACAAGAATAACTCGCTGCATGACATTTACTTCCTTCCATGCATATTGTATCTCCTGTTGTACACGCTGGTGGAGGAACCGGAAGGTCACAATCAGGATAATCAATCGGTTCACATGAAGCAGTTAAATCATCACAAGGAAGTATTAATTCATTGCCAATATCAATTGCGCCGAATCCTTGCCCCATAGCTTTATCCCCTGGAGATGCCTGAACATATCCAACGGTAAATACTCCTACGACAAGAAATGCAAGAACAACAGTAGAAACAAACCATTTGTTTATCATATTTCTTAATTATAAAAACCCCCTTTCAACTTCTTTGAAAGTTCAATAACCATTATAAACTGACTAAAGCGAACTTTATATATATTTGGATTCAATTCCCTATGGAGGTATGGATGGATATGGAGAATCAAAACCTCCTCGAAAACATTTATATACCAAAAAAAGTCCCAATTTTCATGAGAAAAAGCAACTTAATTGCATCTGGACTATTGAGTCTCTGTTTAACTAGCGGATGTGCTCAAGAAAAAAGAAAAGAAATAGACCCTACAACTATAGGAATTCATATCATTGAAAGTGAAACTGGATTTTATGAAGGCTATTCTGTGACTGCATCAATTCATCAAGTTGATTGTGGAAAGCCTCATGAAGATAATAGAGTAAATTACTTGGAAGTTTTTGATTATAAAGAAAATAGTCTTGTAGCAAAGATAACTGCTATAACAGAAACAAATACTGAAAGCCCTTTCTCGTTAGTTCAAGGCACAAGATGGACACACTTCCCAGAAGGACACCCATTTGAAGACTACACTCCAGAGAAGTTTGAACAAATTTATAATTCAGTAGTGAAAAAAGAATAAAATTTTAAAATTGTAAATTAATGTAATTAATGTTCATCAAGTTCAACATATTCACATTCACTACCATAGCATCTACATTGAATGGGTCTTGTTCCGCCATACCAACCATTATCGCCTACGCAATAACTATACTCTCCAGGTGGCGAACACTTTTTTCCAACAATTTTTTCACATGAGGGAACTAACAAAGGCTTAAAATCGCACTTCTCTTCACTAAAATCGTAATATTCTTCACAAAGAGTTTCCACAACCCAATCCTCCCAATCAAGGTCATACCATTCTTCTTCACTCATACAATAATGAGGATATTTTTTATCTATATCTGGTTGAGGCTCAACTACACAAACCCACCTCTTCCCATTTTCATCAGTAAACTTGATTAGATTGATAGCATGAGTATCAAAACTAAGAATCATACACTCTGAAATCTCCTCAATATCTTCAGTAGCCTCACAAAAGTCGTAAGCAAAATCTCCACATATATATTTTGGAGGCTGATAAAATCTAGGATTCGGAGGAGGTAATGGGGGCTCAACTTCTGAAGGGGGAAAATTCTCACTCAAATAAATTGGGGCCTTACAACCTTCTGAATGATCTACCCCTCCAGGAACCACATATATTCCATCAGAAGAATCTAAATTTCCCTGAGGACTAAACCCAACATAATTATTATCGCTAGTAGCGTAAATCAAGTAAACTCCAAAAATTCCAATAAGCATTCCTATAACAAAAAGAAAATTAATCACACTCTTTCGCATGAACCTAAAAAGTTCTAAACTTTATAAAGATTTATAAAATTCAAATCTCTAACTATATAATGAAAAAGAGAGAAAAACAAAATCAATACCCTATTTTCATAAAAAGATATTGGTGGATTTTTCTGTTAATTATCTTAGGAATTTTTCTTATTATAAATGATAATGCTGAACTTTCGCCTTTGGAAAAAGGGCCTATTCAGGGTCCACCGGGAGAAGAGATTGCGCCATGGGAAGAATGGTCGCTAGAATGTGGAGAGTCTAAAAACAGAGTTGCCTATGGAACATCTGGTTACAAAATAAACCTAGTAGATGACTACTTTAGTATGTCTGGTTGGAATGGAGATATGGATGATGCTCGAGAAGATTGTGAAAACTTTGCAGTAGACCATCCTCAAAGTTGGGAAGATAAAATTAGAGGCCATGCGGATAGTTCTGGATATGAAGCGAAAGAAAGTTGCGACCGAATGGCTGCCAGAGAATTTGCCACATTATCTTGTATTGAAGATGATGAAGATAACACAGAATGTTTTAAAATGGTAGATCCAGATCCACCAGAGTGTGATTTTAATATAGGAACAGTTACTGGTCCATTCTTCACAAATGGTAGACAAGGAGATGGAACACAATGGGCTACTTGTTATGCTAGAGTTTCTGCAAGCACGGCTAAAAACCTGATTTTTGCTTGTGTAAAACCATTATAAGAAGATTTATCTAACCTAAGTTACAAAATATTTTTATGAAAGTAAATAAAAAATATATGTCTCAAATCAGAAGCTGGAATGAAAATTACGTTTCTCCAGAGTATGTTAAAGATTTAAGACTCTTAGAATTCGATAGAGATAAACGAAGATCCCACCTTTACGAATTATTTAATCAAAAAGAAATGGCAAAAAGGTCTGCAAGTTACTTAATTATTGGTCTTGGTTTAACTTCTGCTATGGGATTAGCTTCATTTTTCTCTCCTGAAATATCTGAAGAAATTTCTAGAAGTCCAATTACCGACCCATTAACTTTTGGATTATTGGGATCAATACCATTTGTTTATTCAAAAATTCAAGGAAAAATATTAAAAAAGAAAACATCCAAAATGTATAAGACCATGGAAGCATTACGTTGGAAAAGAAGAACAGGAAACATCCCACAATGTTTAGAGAATTACACACTAGATAACTTCAATCCTTAATCAAATCCATAAATCTTCCCATACTTTTCATTCAAATAATCAACATATACTTTTGGATTCAGTCCTTCCCCACAAACTTTTTTTATAATATCATCAGCAAGATAATAACTCCCATGTTTATGCACATTCTCATTAAGCCATTCCCTAATTTTATCAAATTTTCCTTTTCCAATTTGTTCTTCTATATGTGGGTGTTCTTTTATTAACTGGCTATATAGCTGTGCTGAATAAATAGTACCTATAGCGTAAGTTGGAAAATATCCAAAACTTCCCATGCTCCAATGAACATCCTGTAAACATCCTTCAACATCATCCTTAGGCACAACTCCAAAAAGCTCTTTCATTTTAGAATTCCAAATCTTCGGTAAGTCCTTAACTTTAATAGAACCTTCAATGAGCCCAAGTTCAATTTCAAACCTCAATATGATATGCAGACAATAATGCACTTCATCAGCCTCAACCCTAATTTTATCAGGATGCACAAAATTTACTTCCTTATACCATTCATCAAAATCTCCAGACAATTTGAAGTTCTTCTTGAATCTTGGATAATAATACTTCCAAAATGGCTTCCCTCTTGCAATCATATTTTCCCAAAAACGAGACTGGCTTTCGTGAATTCCCAAACTCGGAGCATCTCCAAGGACATTATATTCATCTTTTTTTGGAAGTCCAAGCTCATATAATGCATGTCCTGCTTCATGTACTGTAGATAAAAAAGCAAACATCGGGTTTTCCCTGTAATTTGTAGTAATCCTCACATCTCCAACTCCAATTTTTGTAGTAAATGGGTGTTCAGTCAAATCAACTCTAGAAAATTCTTTCTTTAAACCCATTCTCTCGCAAACATCATAAACAAACCCCTCAAGAATTTTCCCATCAAATTCCTTCTTCATAAGAACAAGTTTCTGTTTCTTGTATTTCTCTGAACCTTCAATCTTTTTTAAAAGAGAAACAAGCTCTTTCTTCAAATCTGCAAAAACTGGTTTAAGCTTCTCAGCAGTCATTCCTTCTTCATAATCATCCAATAAGCTATTGTACGGATGCCCCGGCAACCTATTATATCCAATTTGTTTCTTAGACAACTCAACAATTTTCTGCAAATGCGGAGCAAATATCTTAAAATCTTTTTTCCTTCTAGCTTCCCTCCATTTAGGTCCTGCAAGAGCTACAGTTTTTGAGAACTCCTTTACAAACTCTTTAGGAACTTTTCTTGCTTTAACAACATCCTTATACAGCTTATCAACCATAAGCTTCTCTTTGCCTTTCAAATCTTTAGAGATTCTTAGTTTCCTTAATGCATTAAAAAGCTCATTAGAAATTACTTTATCATGTGCAATTCCACTCAGCAGCGCAGTTTGCTCCGACCTAGATTCAACTCCTTTTTCAGGCATATAAGTCTCTTCATCCCATGAGAGTAAAGCATTCGCCTGCCCAATAAGAGTAAGGTCCTTCTGATAATCTTCAACTAATTTCATCTCTTTTTTCATACTCTCCAGAAAAAGTAAAAAGATATTATAAATCTTTCATAAAAAACTAAGCAGCCGAACCAGAAGAATCTGAGAAATCTCCTAATGAACTCTTACCAGCATTGTGGTTAGGAGGCCAAGTATAACTTCTACTCCGATGATGATCTTCTGGCCATGTTAAACTAATATTTCCTCGATGATCTGCAGGCCAACCATCACTTCTACTCTCAGTATGATCTCTTGGCCAAGTACGACTTATAGCAGATTTATGAAATATTGGCCAAATTAAACTAAAAGAATAATTATGATCTCGAGGCCAACCTGTACTCTGGAAGTGGTTATGATCCTCTGGCCATGTTAAACTTATAGATGCATTATGAGCTGGAGGCCAACCAGGACTTCTACCCACACTATGATCTTCTGGCCAAGCTGAACTATAAGGGTCTTGATGTCCATATGGCCAAGTTGCACTTCTCGAACCTTGATGATTTAAGGGCCATTGATAACTTACAGCAAGAGAATGATCAGTAGGGTAAGTTACGCTGGCAGTAGCTCCGTGCCCATCAGGCCAAGTAGTGCTCCACCACTTATTATGGTTTGGAGGCCAACTCAAACTTCTACTCCTAGTGTGACCTCCTGGCCATTTTTTACTAATTGATCTAGTATGACCTGCAGGCCATGTAGCACTCACGTCTTTTTTATGTCCAAATTCAAAGCTATGCCCTCCAGAATCGCTAGCCCCTCCGCCAGAAGGAGCTAAGTCTAAATTACTTCCAAGATTTACTTGAAATACTGCAAATGCAACAGCTAGAACAGCAAGAACGATTAGAATTCCAAACAATAATTTATTCTGTGTTTTCTTCACCATAATACCCAAATAAAAACCTACTAACTATTTAAATATTTCTTTAGTTATTGAAATCATCCGGCAATAAATATTTTTCCCTAACTCTTCCATCTTCATAAAAAACTTCGGGCTGTTCTTTATGGAAGTCTCTCTTTGACTCATAAGTCAAACAAGAATAAAATAAAGTTAAATCTTCTGAAAGATTCTCACAAGAATCTAAAACTTCAAGAGTTTCATAAGGATCCGCCCAATAATTAAAGTAAGACGAAATAGCAACTCTGCTTCCTTCCCAATCATTAAAATTCCCATATTGATCAAGTCCATGCAAATATCTTGTATAAGGATAAGAGGCATACAATCTATCCCTATTATCTAAGAAAGGAAATACTTGATCGAATGGCCCATCATAATAATTATTATACATAATATTGAAAGAATCCACTCCCACTAACAACATCCTATTATTTTCAGAGTCGTTATAGAAAACAAATCCTGTTCTATTTCCCACAACTAAACCCTTGCCAAGAGATTCATATTCTTCAAGTAAAGGTCTACTTTCATCCAAAATGTAATAAAAAGACTTGTTCTCATTGTTGTATATAAGATAGAAATAAATCCCAGATTCATCATGATCTACAACAATAAACTCTTCTCCGGGCAGTAAACTTAATTCCTTAGGAGCTTCTCTTACAGCATCCTGAAAAGCCCTAAAAAGAACTAACTTCCCCTCATAAAATGCAAAATAATGATTTTTACTAATCTTCTTAATAAAAAATCCATTTTCTTTTCCAAAATCAGAAGATAGTGAATTACTAGAATTCCTCACTTGAAAATAAGCAAAGCTTACCTTGCCTTCAGCAGCATCAGTCAATCTTATGTTTCCTGAAAAAACACTTTCACTTAAATTGATGTTATAATAATAATAACCTTCAGTTGGATAAACAATAGAATAAAAAGGAACTTCTCTATAGATAGATGAAAATGCATCTTTCACATCCCCTATTTTTACAGCCTCCTCAAAATCAGAAACATCTCCTCGTTTACTCAAAAAAGCAAGATTAAATCCATAGCTGTATCTAGAAATTAAAATTGGAATTTTTTCACTAAGAGAAAAACCATCATAATTTCCAATAGCCTTCTCTTGAAAATGTTGATTGAAAACAATAGGAGAATCGTTAAAAATTAAATTACCTACTGGAACAATCACAAAAATAAAAATCAATACAGAAATAAGAATGATATGAAATCTGTAACGTTCGTAAAAATATTTCATCTCTTTTTTCATAATAACAAAAAACAATTATATATTATAAACTTTTATAAAATCTAAGAAAGTTTTGGAAAACTACCCGAATTGCTAAAACTGCCTGAATCACTAATACTGCTATCAGTATATTCGTGGTCTGGAGGCCAAGACCTACTTAAATCCATTTCATGATCATAACGCCAAGTTTGACTAACATCATAATGATGATTTGGTGGCCAAGACCAACTTGTTGCTTGTAGATGATACTCAGGATAAGTGTTACTAATTTGAAAATCATGATAAGGTCCTGGCCAAGTCAGACTATAACTTCCATGATGGTCTGGAGGCCAAGCTCTACTATATTCAGTACTATGATCCTGTCTTCCAGGCCAAGTTAGACTTATATCATAGTTGTGACTTGGTGGCCAATTGAAACTATGGTACTGCCAGTGATCATTAAAATTCTGTGGCCAAGTCATAGTTATATCATAATCATGATTTGGGGGCCAGATATTACTATACCACTCTTTATGTTTAGACGGATATGTTTTACTTATCTCATATAGATGTCCTTGGTTTGGCCAAGTGTGGCTTCTACCAAAAGAATGATCCTCCGGCCAACTAGTGCTTATTGCCCAATAATGATTATTAGGCCAACCGGCACTTCTATCAGCTGAATGATCTTCTGGCCAAGTTATGCTAGAATCTCCCTCATGATTGGCAGGCCAACCTTCACTTCTATCAGCTGAATGACCATCAGGCCAGCTATCACTTAAAACTATATTGTGATCTCCAAATAAAGAAGAGACTCCTACTGGAAGGCTTCCATCTGGAGAAAAACCTATCTTATCTTCAAGAATTCCTTGAAATACTGCAAATGCAACAGCTAACACAGCAAGAACAATTAGAATTCCAAACAATAATTTATTCTGTGCCTCTTTAATCATAAGTATAATATAATTGATATATGTTATAAATCTTTCATGAGCCCAGGAGGAATCGAACCTCCATCACAGGATATCTTCAGTTCCTGGATTGTAGTTTCTTTCTGCCCAGGGGATCTTTCTTTTCTAAAGAAAGATGGCCTTCCGAAGTCCCGTATTCTGATCCATTAAACTATGGGCCCAAAAATACAAGTATTTAATGACTTTTAAACTTTAAGAAATCTCTTTAAAATATCTTCTCTTTTAGATAAATTAAGATTAGTCGGGCAAAACCCATATTTCTTCCATGTAATATAATAAAATCCGATATCAAGATAGTGTAGCATTTTTATAATTCCTTCCATTAAAAATGGAGAGATACTATCAATTTTAATATCTTTAATATTTTTATTCCTCATATCTAAAATTCACAAAAAGTTCAACAACAAGATTAATAAATAAGAAAACAATATTGTAAATATGGGAAAAGTTGCAATACAAACTTGGATAGCTTTATCTGCATTTGTAATTACGATATTTATTATTTTAATAATAAAAACAACAAATCCTCTTTTATTTTCTCCTTCCGGATATCAATTTGACCAACTAGAATTTGGCTCATTAGATGAATACCTAACCGCAGCCCCTGAACTAACTTCTGAAGTTTCAGACCAAGAAATCTTAGACCTCATAGACAATGAAATAATAGTGCAAGGTCATCCTTCAATAATTGTAAACTTAAGAAACACATTAACAGATTCTCAAACAATTGCTCTCTCCAGGGGAACCAACGAAGGAATTGTGCTTGCAAACAACCTCTTACAAGAAGAAGCAGATACATTGTTAGACTTCATAAATAATTTATTCAATAATCTTCCCTAGGATTTGATTTTCTATAAGAAAAAATTATGAAATTAAAAGCATTTAAATTGTCTTAATCTTATATTCTAGAATGAGATCGCAACTCTTCCCTTCTATAGCAGTTCTTGTTGGAACGATTGTGGGAGCGGGATTTTTAGGCATTCCATATGTAGTTTCAAAATCAGGTTTAATGATAGGACTAATCTATCTTATTGTTCTCGGTTTGATAATGTTATACATTAATCTTTGTCTGGGGGAAATCATTTTAAGAACTAATGGAAATCACCAGCTTACTGGATACGCCGAAAAATACTTTGGAAAAACTGGAAAATTTGTCATGATGCTTGTAGTTGTTTTCGGAATTGCGTCTGCACTACTTGCCTACTCAATAGGGATTGGAGAGAGTCTTAGCAATCTTCTTTTTCAAAATTCCGAATTTACACTCCATTTCGGAATAATCACCATCTCCTTAGCTTCTCTGATAACCTTTTTTGGAATGAGAACATTCAAAAAGGGAGAGATCGCAGGGATTTTCCTCATGGGAGCATTACTCATAAGTATAATTATTTCCTATTCTCCCTACATCAAAACTTCAAATTTTTCATATTCTAACTCATCCTTTGTCTTCGCGCCTTTTGGAGTAATTCTGTTTGCATATCTTGCCATTAGCGCAATACCTGAGTTAGGTATAATTCTAAAAAAACAAAAACATAAAATGAAAAAAGCATTAATACTCGGAAGCATAATTCCAATAATTGGATACATATTATTCACAACAGTAGTTGTAGGATTTCGTGGAGAACTAGTCCCTGAAATTGCTACAATATCTTTGAGCCCTATATTCGCAATCCTAGGGATAATAACGATGTTCACTTCTTTCCTTGCATTATCAATCATCCTCAAATCAGTCCTTCATTATGATTACAATATCCCTAAGGGAGGTTCTTGGGGAATAATATCTATAGGAACTTTAATCCTATTCATTTTTACCTACTGGTTCAAATTAGCTTCGTTTACAAACGTATTGAATGCCTCTGGGATAATTTCAGGAACGCTTTCAATAATCCTTATTCTCTTAATGGCGAAGTCTGCAAAGAAAAATTCAGAGAGAAAACCTGAATACTCAATCAAATTAAACTGGTTAATAATTATTGGAATAATAGCCCTATTCATAATCGCCTCAATAGTTTCATTCATTAAGATCTGATTATCTGCCGAATCTTCTTTTTCTGCTCTGAAACTCTGCCACAGCTTTCCTCAGTTCTTCAGGTGAAAAATCAGGAAAATTTACATCTGCAAAATAAAATTCAGCATACGCAGATTGAAATGACATAAATCCACTTGTCCTTTGCTCTCCTGAAGTACGGATGATCATATCAGGATCAGGAATTCCGCTAGAATCGAGATAATTTATAATATCTCCCTCATTAATTTGCTGTATTCCTTCTTTCAATAATTTATTGATTGCCCTTACAATCTCATCTCTTCCCCCATAATCTAAGCATATCTGTACATTAAATTTAGAAAAATCTTTTGTAGCTTCCTCTGCCTTTTCTATTTCTCTCATTAATCTTTTAGGAAGTCTATCTCTCCTGCCTATGTGCCTAAAACGTATCTGGTTCCTGACTGCGTATTCCCTAAATTCCTTTGACCATTTAGATATTAAATCAAAAAGAAGTCTTATTTCACCTTTACTTCTATTCCAATTCTCTGTAGAAAATGCCCAGAAAGTTACATATTTTACCCCAATATTTTGAGCTTCTTCCAATAAGGGTAAAAGATTCTCAAACGATCCAGACTTCTTATGCCCCTCTCCAGGATCCAATCCCTTGCTTGTTGCCCATCTCCTGTTTCCGTCAGGAATTATTGCTATATGATTAGGAATTTTTCCCCGAATGTTCAAAAAACTTTTTCCCAAATTCAAAAAATTTCTAGTTTGATCCTCAAGAATACCTTTATCTAAGGCAATTATAAAATCATCATATTTGTTTATTGCATTTCTCCAAAAATAAGATACTCCCCTTACATTCGCAAATTGAGGCCCCCTGTGCACACTCCTAAATAACTCGTTAAGTTTTTCCTTTTCTCCTTGTGCAATTATCGTAACACTTCCTTCATCTTTATTTCTGACAAAACCTGTCAATCCTAGACGGTCTGCATTCTCTTTAACAAAATGTCTAAATCCAACTCCCTGAACTCTTCCAAATATCTCTATTTTTATTTCATCCATTATATTATTTAATTTGCTCTTCAAACTCCCTCTTAAACCTTTCGAGATCTTTCGCTTGGATTCTTGCTCCCACAGCATCCTCATGTCCTCCGCCAGAACTATATTCAAATCCTGGAAGAATTTTTTCAATAATCTTCCTTACACCCTTTCCCCTTATAGAAAGATTACCAACCGCTCCACTCGTATAGGCAACTATAATAAAATTATCAGGATATCTATAAGATAATTCATTTGATATCTCAGAGCTTATACTTAAATCTCCACCATAACTAAAAAAGATAACCTTGTCACTTACGCACTCCTTAGCCCTGCTCATTAGATTATCATACCTGCTTTTTAACTCTCTAAATTTCCTACCAAAGGAACTATTGGACTCAATCTCCAAAAAAGCTTCTGCAGGAGACTTACAATTGATTAGATAATTTTGAAGATATATTACATGAGTCACAGAGTCCTTTAATCCAAATCCAATAGCTCTTGCCAATAATCCAATCCCAGTTTCATAATATGCTTCGAAAGGCTTTTCCACTTTTCCCCAATATTCCCTATAACGTTTTGCAAAATCCTCACTAAAATCAGGCATGTAATGGTCTGCTATACAACCCATTACAGCTATCCAAGAATCTTCTTCCCTCTTAGTTATTTTATATGCCCAATAGGTAACTGGCTCTGAACTCTTCTTTTTTCCAATACCTGGATTATATCTAAAAAGATTATCATATCCATAATCTTCATTATCTGCATCATGATGGTCAATCCATACAATTGGAAGCTGAAGTTTTGAGATTTCATCAACAAAAGCTTTCCCAAGAATTGGTCTATCAAGAACAAAAATGTAATCTGCATTTAATTCATATATTTTTCTTGTATACCCCACATCAATATTAGGATGACTCCTTATTACAACGCCTTTTCCCCTATCAATAAATTTTCTAAAGAGCACATAACTGCATAGTCCATCTGCATCATTATCATAAAAAAATATAGGATTTTGAGCCTTATCTAAGTGCTCTCTTATATCAGACATTTGACTTTCGGTTAACATACCTATTTTTTAGCAAAAATCTATTTAAGTTTACCGCACAATTGAAAATAGAATTTCACCCTCTGATTATATAACAAAACAACAAAAATATTTATAAAGCAAAGAAACATAAATCTATCATGAATAAATGGGCAGAACTTTTAATAGGACTTATCCTTATAGTAGTTCCAATAATAATTGCGTTCTACTCACAAAACTGGGGAATGTGGAATTTTTGGACTGCTGCTGGAGAATTCTTTAAAGGCGGATTATTTTGGTTTGTACTAATGATTGGTGTTCTTTTTGTCCTTCTAGGTATTTCTGATCTTAAAGGATAAGATGAAAAAAATTGCTTCTTTCGGTGGAAGACCTAAAAATGCACAATCAGTTTTTCCTAAAAATGTGCCTAGATTAAGTATTGGCGCAAAGATTGCAATCAGAAAAGCTACAGAAGCGAGAAAAGATACTTATGTAGCCAGCCATTCTATAATAATGGGTGGATATAACGGCCCCGAAGCATTAGGGGCAAGAGATTATGTTTCTCCTGAACTTTACAATCCATACAGAGATTTTGGAATGCCTCCCTCTTGGAGAGAATGGTACGATAAGAATCGCAATAATCAATAAATACTCCATACTTCTGCCTTCAATGTGTCCAAAACGTGTAAATACTGCGGTGAGTCTGATTGTAAAAAGCATTCGTTCTTTGTAGGCCAGACAAAAAAAGTCACAGAATTCTCTGGCTCATCCCCTCCAGAAATCTTTGTAGGCAGATGGAACTATCCAAACGTCTACACAGGAATACTTTCCCCTACTGAATACGGCAATACTGAAATTATGTCATCTCCAGAGCTCTGGCATAGAAATCAACTTGCAATTGATAACATCATCCAACACAGGAACAAACTCATTTACGCTCGCACCCAGAGTAATATAAAAAAATTAGAACCCAAATTTAAATCTGTTTTTAATGAAATCGCTATGACTCACAAATCAGTTGCCACAGAATTCAAACTAAAAAAGGCTGTAAACCCTGAAAGGCACCCAGATTCTCGTGTTCCTTTAATTTCTAAAGCCGCCCCAATAGAATCTGTTTCGTTACAAGAAAATACAAAAATACAAAAAAAGGTTGACTATCTTGTAAATGACACTGATGTAAAGTCTGCTATTGCAATCCAAGAACTTTATAAATCAAATATCCAGACCTCAAACATAATCAAGCTTCTTTCAGCAGGCTTACTAGGAGTTAAAAGAAATAGAAAACTAGTTCCCACACGTTGGGCAATCACTGCAACGGATGATACTCTCTCAAAGAATAAACTTGAAAAAATAAAATTCTTCCAAGAAATATCTGAATATTTAGTATTCAATGCTGAATATCTTGGCAACCATTATGAATTCCTTCTAATCCCAGAGCCATATTCATTTGAAGTCATAGAAATTTCACTTAAATTCTCAGGAGGAGTTTGGAGAGATTATGAATCAATTTTCAAAAGAAAGAAATACGCAGATTCAGTCACTGGAGCATATTATGCAAATCGTCTTGCCCTCACAGAATATCTTGAAAAAATCCAAAAACAAGCCTCATGTCTTGTCCTAAGAGAAATCCGCCCAGAGTATTATGCACCCTGCGGAGTTGGTATCCTTAGGGAAGCATCACGTGCTGCATTCACCCAGCCTCCAAGAAAATTTTCCTCAATTAAAGAAGCTCTTTCAGACATTCAAACCAGATTAAAACAACCAATAGAAAATTACACAAACAAATCCTGGCTTCTTAATCAACAGAGACAACAAACAAAACTGTCTAGATTTCTTAATTAAGAGTCGCTCTTTTCGAGAGTTCTCTCGTTATCCGTATTAAAAATTCATTATTAGAATTATAAGAATCAGTGTCAACTTCCTCCGTATAAAGACTCTTGCATGTAAGATGATGATGGGTGACTACTCCTTGCCCTAAAGGGCAAGGCTTCTACGAGTGATGCACATCCTGATTTCTCACATAATCTATTGCTCTCTCAACTTGAATAAATCCAAGGCTGGAAGCAAACTTGCCAGGGCTCCATA
>Ga0210050_1003274_pt1 | contig 14541 bp, 15 predicted proteins | sample CryGey132114_all_FD_185463 | JGI IMG/M metagenome (GOLD analysis project Ga0210050, IMG submission 185463) | Groundwater microbial communities from aquifer - Crystal Geyser CG22_combo_CG10-13_8/21/14_all (SPAdes) (version 2) | ecosystem: Environmental > Aquatic > Deep subsurface > Groundwater ...
AGGAATGCTTTTTATTTCTGTTTCAGGGTATAAAGAGTATTTCATTCTTTTTTCCTCTCGCTTATTTTTTTTATTCTTTGAGCTATTCTTGTTTTTCCAATTCTTTCTCGTATTTTTGTTCCTTTAATTCTTCCCCCGAATTTAATGCTTTTAATTTTTTTTGTTACTCTTGAATTCTTTAATCCTGAAATCTTTCCCTTGATTTTTTTTGTTGGAATCTTGTTTGCACTTTTTTTGACTGCTTTCTGGGTTATATATTGTATTCCTTGGGCTATTTCCATTCTCTTTAATTTAAAATCAACTTTTTCAAAAACTCCTTTTTCTGTTTCTTTGATTAATGGCCCGCTCCAAATAATGTTTTCTTTTTTTTTCAGTCCATTAAATATTGTTTCAACTGTCAGTTCTTCTTCTAATTTCAGTTTCATTATTCCTGTTCCAATTCTTTCAGCTGAATGGGAATCACTTCCGGCAGTAATAAATCCAGCTGTATTTCCTAATTCAATTGCTTTAATGCATCTCATTACAATATCTTCTCTTTTTGAATCAAAGGATTTTTTTATTTTTCCCCCAACTTTTCCTAAGCCGATTTTTCTTGAAACAATGTTTTTTTCCATAAAAGAAACAAAATTAAATGGCTTGGTAATCCATTGAGAGTCATACAAGAAATTGCTTAACTGCGAAACCATTCCATTATAGATTTCCACCCCGCAGCCATATTTTTTGATTAATTTTTTTGTTTTTTCTTCTCCTGCAAGAAAGCAGACTGAATCATGTTCATAACCAAATGGATGGGCAAAACTAAAATAAAATCCTTTTTCTTTTACTAATTCTAAAACTCTTTCAATGTCTGCTTTGTCTTCTAATAATTCCACTTCATTATACAAACTTTCATCTTTTCCATAAACTAATGCATGACCAACAGAACTGTTTATTTCAATTCCGGGAATCAATAAAATTCCTTCTGGTTTGGTTTTATTCAGCCTGTCAAATGCCCCTTTTGGGTCACAAAAATTGTGTTCTGTTATTGCAACTGCATCTAATCCTATTTCTTTGACTCTTTTCCAGTAATCAAAAGCCAAAATGTTTTTTTCATTTAAATGAGTATGCAAATCAAAAGTAATAACTTTCATAATATGAGTAAAGCTCTATGTTTTAATAAAACTCACTTTTTTCTGGCTTTTCAGAAAACAAAGTTTTTTATTAGTGTATTTCCTTTACTTTTAGGTTTAAATGTCTGTTCTGCCAGAAAACACTTTAGGGGAATTTGAATTAAAACTTTTTTCTTTGATTAAAGATTACTGGCCTATAACTTCAATTGAGTTAGCTGAACTGTTAAACGAGAATTTAAATTCAAGAAAACACAAAAAAAGAGCTTACTCTAAATATTCTTATTATCTGAATAAGCTTGTTGAAAGCAAACTAATTGTTTCAAAAAAGTCAGGCAAAACATTAATTGTCTGGCCTTTGAAAGTTGAAAAATATAGGGTTATTGATTCAATTATTTCAAACAATCCTTTGGAGAAAAAATATGCTGAACAATTATTTTGATAAATTCATTTTCACGAGCCAGTTAAAGTTCAGGGACTCGAATTTTCATTTAATTGACATTCCTTTTCTCATTTTTCCGGTTGAAATTCTGGCTAAACTTCTTTTTTCGTGTTCTGACGATGAATCAAAAGAAATTTATTATTCAGTTAAAAAATCGGTTAAAGAGTTTCTTCCTTCCCTGAAAGCCAAGCCAAAATACTCCGGAATATCTTTAGTTAATTTTATTAATGATTTTTTTTCTAATTCAGGGTTTGGAAAAATCCGCGTAGTTCAGTTTGATGAAGAAAATTGCAGGGCAATTTTGCTGGTGTCTTCCAGTCCTTTTGCTTTGTATTTCAAAAACAAGTCAAAAAAGCCTTTAGACCATATTTTAAGGGGAATTATTGCAGGAACTTTTTCTTTTGCTTTAAGCAAAGATTTGGATGCAATTGAAACAAAATGCGTTTCAGTGAATTCATCTGAATGCGAGTTTATTGTCAACTCAATCAGAGAATTTGATTTTTTAAAGAAAAACACTTTAAGCCAGTTAAATCCAAAAATTTAGGCAGTTAATTCTGCTTTTTTCATTCTTTTTGGAATTACAAAAGGCTTTTTGCTTTTGCATTTGCTGCATTCTGCAGTAAAATTCGGTTTTTTTGTCTGTTTTTTTGCTTTGATTGCAAACTTTGCTTTTCCGCCATAACCTTGCTTGTGTTTTTTCTGGAATCTTCTTGTTCCAAAACTGTCTGCTCTTGCTTTTTTTGCTTTGGTTGTCTTTAGCTTATGCAGTGTATGCTTATTGCATTTTTTGCAGTAAACTTTGATTTCTTTTGGTAATTTCATTTTTAAATCACTTTTAATAAACAAATAAAAAATCTCTAAAAAAAACAGTGTTTTTTGCTTTAATAATTTCCTTGAGAACCTTTTTTAAACCTATATTTCCCGTTCAATAAACCTTTTAAGAAAAGGTTTAACAAAACGTGCGAGATAAACTCGCACTGCTTTTTTAGATTTCTCGTTCAATTAAATATTCTCCGAATTCTTTTAATCTGTTTTTTGTCTGCCCTTGCTTTAAATAAGGCTCTAGCTCTTTCCAGCTTTTTTTAACTAAATTTCTTGCTTTTTCTTTTGCATATTCAATTGAATCATATTTTTCCATTAAACCAATTGCTTCATTAATTGTTTCCTGGTTTGTTGGATGAGATTTAATTATTTCCATTAATCTTTTTTTGTCTTGTTCGCTTGCTTTTTTTAAAGTATGCAATAAAATTAAAGTTTTTTTTCCTTCATGAATGTCTTCTCCGATTCCTTTTCCTTTTCCGAACTCTTCTCCAATCAAGTTAAGTACATCATCCTGTATCTGAAATCCAATTCCAATGCTTTCAGCGTATTTTCCGATTTTCTCTGTTTCTGTTTCTTTTGCTTCAGCTAAAATTCCTCCAAGTTTTGCACTCAGCCTTGCTAATGCCCCGGTTTTATATGCGCACATCTGCAAATAGTGTTCTTCAGTTAAATGCTCTTGGTTTTCTTTATGCCATAAAATATCCATGCCTTGCCCTGCACTTAATCTCATCATTTCTAATGAACATAAATCATAAATTTTTCTTATTGTGCTGTCATTTAAATTCAGTGTATTCCTGTACAACAAAATAAACGGCAGAAAATACATTGCGTTTCCTGCGTTAATTGCAATATCCTGCCCGAAAATTAAGTGAGTGCATTTTTTTCCTCTTCTTAGTTCACTTGAATCTTCAATATCATCCACCATAATACTTCCGTTATGAAGCAATTCAGGCAAAACAGTTAAAGGCAAAAATTTTTTCCGGTTTTTTCCGCCTAAAGCTTCATAGCTTAAAAGCATTAAAGTCGGCCTCCAGCGTTTTCCTCCCCTGCTCAAGAAATCCCAGATTGGTTCAACTAAGCTTTTTGAAATAGTTTTTTCATCTAATTTGAATTCTGCTTTGCCTAAAGCTTTTTCCAACCATTTTTTTTCAAGTTTTTCCGGAAAAAACTTTTTTAGTTCTTCATCTGTTATTCTGCTGTTTTCTTTAATAAATTCTTTGAATTCCATTTAAACCACAAAAATTCTTGTTGCTAGTTAATTTAAAGTTTTGTTTTCGTCAAACAGTTATTTTTTTCTTAAAATAATTAAAACAAAAATCAAAGCAAAAACAATTGAAGTAAAGTTTGTTTCTGGAAGGTTTTCTATTAATCCTTGGTTGCTTAATACATAAAAGTAAGTTGTTTTTGTATTGTTTAATGGTTTTGAATCAAGTTCCTGAAATCCTCTTTCAGGCGCCCAATAAACTGTTGAAGTAACAGTATACAGCTGGCTTTCTCTTAAAAAATCAGTGTCATAAAATAATGTGCTGAATTCTGCTTTTGTTTGTGCAAGAGTATCTTTTGTTTCAGTTAATTCTGCTACAATATTTTTTTGAGAGTCAGTTATTACTAAATCAACTTTTTCAGTTAACATCTGGTAAGATACATTTGTTGTTGTTGAATGAAATCTCAGCAAATCTCCTTTAGTTATATTTATGGTTTCCTGAGGCAGAGAAATTAGTCCTCCCCCCTCGCTTTCTCCTGAACTTGTTCCTGTTTCAGTGCATGCCCCTGTTTTTGGGTTACAGTATTCTTCTGTTTCAGGATTCCAGACTGAGTCAAACAAGTTTTCTATTATTGTTGAATCCATTTTGAATTTGTCTGGTAAAGGAGTAACCCAAAAAATTAGTGGCCCGGGAAAATTTATTGTAGGGTAACCGTTTAAGTAAACTATTGGATAAAATAAATGGTAATCAGGGCATTCAAGATAATAATTTATTTTCCATTGAGTTTCTGTTTCCTGAATTATTTGTTTTTGTTCAAAAGTGCAGATTGAAGAAACTGAATCTGAATGCCATGGACTTGAAAGATATGGTTTGTAATACAAGTTTACATCTGTTATTTCAATGAATTCAGGAGAATAATTATCTATTATTACATTTAAATCTATTTTTCCGTTTTCTCCGTAAACTATTCCATAAAGTGACCCAATACCTAAACTTGTTTTTGTCATGTTAAGAATATTAAAATTAATATCTAATACAATAAAATTAAAGTCTTGAGTTAATCCAAAAGGGCTTCCGTTTGAGCTGGTTCCATTAACTGAAAACCGTATTTCGTGGTTTCCTGGTTCACATAATAAACTGGTTTCATTGCTAATTATTTTAAAGTCTTCTCCAATGAATTCAAAAGTTTGATGATAGTTTGTTATTGCAGGGCAAACCGGGTTTTGAATTGAAGTAAAAGGAGTTGAAGCAGTGTTTTCTGTTAAATACATTGAATTTTGTGCAAACCCGTTTCCAGTGTCTTTTATTACTGTTAATGTTTTTGTTGTAATTGATGAAAGCCTGTAATCATAATGCTCTTCCATTCCATAAACTGAGTTAAGCGTGTCTTGGCTTGTATTAGGCAACCCAATTAATTCATCGTAATCATGAAAGAATTCAACTTCATCTTCATTATCAGAAAAATAAGTGAAAAACGCTTTGTTTGCGGTTTTACCGTCTTCATTTGTTGCAGTAAAAATTAATGGAGTGATTCCTTCATTTTCGCAAAGCAAATCAAAAGTTGTTTTAAGAAAAGGAGTGTATAATCCGTTTATGGTTTCTTCATTTTTTACACAATCAGCAGGATAAATAAAACTATAATCTATTATGTCTTTGTTTTGCGGATCTTGAGCATTTACATCTATTACTGCATCTTGTGTTCCGTTTGTTTTTCCCCATCTTGTTGTTATATTTATGTCTGGTATTTGTGTTACCTGGTTTTTGTTTAAATAAAATTCATAGTCATAGCTGATGTTTATTGGGTAGGTTTCTTCTGGTTCTGTTTTTCCGCATTTTCCTCTGATGTTTGTTGGAATACTGTAATTTGCTTCTGTTATTGTTGGATAAGTTAATAATGTGAAAAAGTAAGTTGTTTTTGCCGTGCATTCTAAATGGTCTGGTTTGAGGTTGCATTCCGGAGTGCTTGTTGTTGGCCCAAAGCTTTGAATCAGGTTGTCTGTAGTTAACGCATATGGTTCTGCTGACTCTAAACCCAAAAATATTCCGTAGTTTTTGTCTGGGCTTTCAAAATCGCATTCAATAGGGTCTCCTAATGGAATAGTGTAATTCCAGTCTATCATTATTATGTGAGTGAAAGGGGAGGTTGTTATTGTTCCTTCTAGTATTGTTATTTCATAGTTTGTTGTGTAAGTGGTTTCTGCGTTTGCTATTAAAGCAAAAAAAATAATTAAAAAAAGAAATAATGTTTTTTTCATTTCTTTAATATTGGTGTATAAGGGAATTTAATTATTTCCATTTAAAGAAAAAAAGGAAAGGAGTCAGCAGGTTGGTGCTGGCCCTTGTTTGAATAAGTAGTTTACTAGGTATACTAGGTCTGCTACGTCTATTGGTATTCCTTCGTTAATGATTCCGTCAACGTTTCCAATCCAAATTGGGTTTGGTGCTGGTCCTTGTTTGAATAAGTAGTTTACTAGGTATACTAGGTCTGCTACGTCTATTGGTATTCCTCCGCTAATGATTCCGTCAGTGTTTCCACAAATTAATCCTTCTTTTGTTAAGTGGACTGTTTTGTCAATCTGGCTTCCGTATTCTTCTACTATAAATGGCCCGTATTTAGTTTCATAATATCCGTCTGTGTCAAACACTGTAATGTTTAAATCGTATTCTCCTGGACCTAATTCAGATGAATTCCAGTCAAAAGTTATTTCTCCTGTGTTTCCTCCAAGCCAGTTTATTCCAAAAGAGCCTTGTGTTGCTTCAAATGTTTCTAGTCCGCCTTCTATAATTAATGGAACTGGTTGTCCGTTAATTCTTATTTCAAATGTTTCTGCACTATATTGATTTCTAAATGCTATTGGAACGCTTCCAATTAAATCCCAGTCTGGTGTTCCACAGCCTAAATCTTCGTCTGTTATTGTTAATGTTATTTGAACTATGTCTTCTCCTTCTGCCAGAGTGTAAATGCTTCTGTCTGTTGCAACATCAGTTACTGGCCTGTTAATGTTTTCTATTGGAAGGTGGAAATTATATGCCCAAATGAGGTCTCCGTTTTGTCTGAACAAAGTGTGTATATAACTAAAGTCTTCCCCTAGCTCAAAAACCGGTTGATAATCTGCTGTTGTATGTCTTGTAGTATAAAATTCAGTATAGCATTGGTTTTCTGCAAAATCCCAGTTAAAAGTTGATTCAACCCACCAGCCAAATCTTTCAGCATAAGGGAAAATTAATCCTGGAGGAAATTCTCCTACCCATCCCTGTGGAAAAGTTTCCATTGAAAGGGTTGCTTCTTCCCAGTAAGATAGTCTTGGTATTGCATTGCAGTTTCCTCCTGCTTCAGTTAATGCATCTCCATTATAAAAATCATACATTACATCATTTTCCCAGTCATACCATAGGTTATATTCTCCTGAACAAAGCATCTCATCTACTGCTCTTGCATCTTTTGTTTCTTTTTCTGCTGTAATTTCTTTTGCGTTAAGAGAATCAAAGGCAAAAACAGTTGTAGCTAAAAATAATATTATTAATCCAATCAAAATTTTCTTCATTTTTTTTCCCTCCTTAGTAGCAAACTTTGTTTGTTATGTTTAATTGTGTGTAATTCTTTATTTAAATCTTTTTTATATAGATTTTAAACAGTTTTTTTCGGTTTTGTTTGGTTAATTGTGTTTTGTTTGATTATTTTCTTTTTTTTGTGCCTTACCAAAAGTTTTTATATTTTAGTGCAGTAATCTATTAAATGTTTGTTTTTTTTGTGAGAGTGGTAAAATGGTTGAAAGAGTTAAAACTGGAATTGAAGGATTAGATAAGGCTTTGAATGGAGGGATTCCGGCAAAAAATTTGGTGTTGGTTTCTGGGGGAGCAGGAACAGGTAAAAGCACTTTGTGCATGCAGTTTTTGGTTAATGGCGCAAAAATGTTTAAGGAACGCGGATTATATATTTCAACTGAACAAAGTGAAGGCGAACTAAAAAAGCAAGGCGAACAATATGGCTGGAATATTTTTGAATTAGAAGAAAAAGGCTTGCTGAAAATCATTTACATTGATATTATTAAAGAAAACCGTTTCCTTGAAAGAACAAGAGAAGCAATCAAAAACTTTAAACCCAAACGCTTAGTCATTGACTCAATGTCCACTATGTCTGATTACATGGCAGTAACAGATTACGGCAGGAAAAACTGGAGTGTTACTTCAGTGCAAAACACTTCTATTCCAATGTTTTTCTCAGAAAAACTCATGAGCAAAAAAATTTTGTCAGCTTTAATCTCAGAACTAAAAGACTTTGACGCAACCGCGTTATTAACTACTGAACTCTCTGAGGACGGAAAAGAACTCAGCGCAGACGGACTCTCAGAATTCATTTGTGATGGGGTGCTTGTTTTGCATTATTTGGGGGTTGGGAGTGCTGAATTTAGAAGCATGATGATAAGAAAAATGAGATACACTGCGCATCAAAAAGATTACCTAATGTATGAATTAGAGAATAAAGGAATTATAATTAAACAAGAAGAAATTTTTAAATAAGGGGGTCGTATGTTAAAAACAGTCACAGAACTGATGTTACATCATCAACTAGTTTTTGAAGAGGGCAGAATAAATTTATTTGGAATGCCAATATCTATGGTTTCCCCATATTTTGTTGTTGAATTACAAAAAGAATTAGAGAAAAAAAATTTAGATAATCTTATATATTTTGTTGCTAGAAATTTTGGTAAGCACTGGTTCAATTCTATGGGGGATAGTTATGGATTAAAAATGAAAGATGTAATGAAATGGGGTCCAAATATTATAAGCTTGGCTGGTTGGGGTAAAGTGACTGTTAGAAAGAAAAAAGATTCAGAAAAATCCCTTTTTGTCACATTGGAAAAATCCGTAAATTCTGAAATCTATGGAAAAAGTAGTAAAGCAGTTGACCATTTATTTAGAGGTTTGGTTTGTGGGGCGTGGTCTTATGTTTATGGAGAAGATCTTGATGCAATTGAGACTAAATGTAGGGCAAAAGGAGATAAAATTTGTGAATTTGTAATAATGCCCAAGAAAAATTTTGATTTGACTAATGCAGAAATAAAAAGACAATTGTTGCTCCCTAATCTTTAATTCAAATTCATAACCAAAACCATTTCTCTTTTGTTCATTGTGTTATTCTCAAAAAGTTGAAATTGAAGTTAATCCAAATATTATTTGGATAAATAATCCAAAAATCATGCTAATTGTAGAGGCATCTGACTGAGTTATAATTTGTTTAATTTTTATGTTATTTGTTTCAGAGAATGCAATGTTTTTATGTTTTATCTTCCTAATTTCTTTCAAGAAAGGATCACACGTTAAAGCAAATGTAAGAAGACTGATTAATGAAGCATAAATAAATTTGTATTCTATATACCTTTGAAGTGCTAGATAACCAATCCCGAGTATTAATCCGCATTCAAATATTAAAATGAAAATAGCTGCTTTATAAGATCCAAAAATTAATGGAATGGATTTAATTCCAAATTTCTTTTCTCCCAAAGTGTCTTCAAAGTCTTTAGTATTAGAGATTATTGCGGCTAAAGATGTGAAGAACAATAAGAAGATTATGTTAAATGGTTTACTTGAAATTGTTGCTATTGAAACAAAAGGGATTATACCATAAACTATTGCCCCAACAACTGATGATGCCCAAAAGTATCTTTTAAGATAAATAGGTTTGTAACAATAAGCAAATGCAATCAAAAAAAATGAAAGCATCAGAGTAAAAAAAATGAGATTTATAAAAGCCCCTATTAGGAGTGAAGCTGAAAAGAAAACGACCGTAAGTAAAGTTGCTTCTTTGATGGTTACTTTTTTTGAAATTAAAGGGCGAAGTGGTTTGTCAATTTTATCAAGTTCTATATCGGAAATTTGGTTAAAAGTATTAAAACCCAAGATTGCTAACATCATGGAAACCATTATTGGAACTATTTCTAGACTAGGGAATTTTGCATTTATTACTAGATATATAGACAGTGGACTAACTATTGCAATTAACAGATATTGAGGCGTTGTTAGATCAATTAAATTTTTTGTATTTATTGTCACACTATAACTATGTTTATTTTAAATTTAAAATTAACGGTGTGTGATGTGAGAGACTAAAACGTGCTAAAAAACAGAAAGTAGGTTATTCCAATTAAATGTAAAAATATTTTTGCAGGGATTAATAGTATTAGCATCAATGTTAGCTGTTTATTCTTGTCTTTTACTTTGTTTGTCGTAAAGCCGTATGTCGCCATAAAAATAGATATTCCAAAAAACCAGCCAATAAAATTAAGTAAAGGGGCGCCAAACCACAAATTGTTTTGTGTCCAAATCCATAGTTTATAAATGAATGCAAGGGGTTCTAAAAGAATTATATCAAAAGAAGTTGAAATTAATGCTGTTTCAATATCCATTTTAATGTTTTTTTTTGCATGAAGCAGTTTAGTTGTTAAATAATATCCTAAATACAGCATAGTTGCCCAACCGGCGGCTATTGTTAAAGGAACATTAAATAAAACTAAAATATAGTTTTGTGTTGGGTAAAAATACATTTTATAAATAATTATCCCAAAAAATTCTAGGGAATACCCCCAAATTAATGCAGGGATAAAGAATACACATGCATCTTTCCAAGAAGTTTGCTTTGAAAAATGAATAAAGCTCAAGATTAAGGTAATAAACCAAAAAACTTCAAATAAATATGTGACCTGCATTATTAGTTTTATGATTATATATATTTAAAACTTTCATTTGATTTTAAATTTAATCACTAATTAAGATTTTTTTCAAAATATTGTAAGATTCTGCACTAATCTTTTTTGCTAGTTCTTTCTTTTCAAACTTCAGTTTCTTTCCCTCTGCAAGTATTCTTTTCTGTATTCTTCCGCTAATTTTTTGTTTTTTGTGAGGATTACTGTCATTTTTGGTTGTGGAAGCCTCATTAATTGAATGTGTTTTCCTAAATTAAATTTTGCTAGTTGTTTTGGAAGCCTGTTCTGTATTTCCCATAATTTTCTGAATGTTTTAGGGTAAACTATTTCTGCAATGTAATCTCCTAAAATCATTTTATCGCTAAGTTTTGTTGCGCACCCTTTCACACCTAATTTAACTTCTTTTGCTCCGTATTCTTTTAGTGTTACACCAAACATTTTGTCAGTCTCGTTTTCTTCTTCAACAAACATAAACCAGTCATTTAGTGTACAGGCTTGTTTAAAGCCAGTTAAATGTTTTTCCTCTAATCCTACAATAGAGTAACAAAACCTCCATAATGCGAGCCCGGGCTTTTTTTCCGGATTAGGTGCTTTCATTATTTTGTCAATTAAAAACCAGCCTAAATCCAGTATTCCATTAAAAGAGAAATTAACTGAATCTCCTTCGTTCATTTCTTTTAAATTTATTTCTTTTATGTTTCCCTTGATTTTTTCTGACATTAATTCAGTGTTTTTCTGGATTTTTTCAATCCATTCTTTGTTAATGCAGTAACCGTCTTTGTTTTTTAATAAAATTTTTTCGTTAGTCATTTCTTTTAAATGCTTGTGTATTGCCTGATAAGAAACAGAAACAGCATAATTTCTTTGAAGTTTGTTGTAAACTTGTTTTGCTGTCAAAGGCCAGGTTTCGCTTAAGATTCCAACAATATTTTTTTTCATGGATTGAAATTCTAATTCGTTAATCATTTGTTTTTCCTCTCAGCCACAAAACTGTCTTTTTTATTTTCTTCAAAAAGCTTTTTAGCTTCTTTTCTTAAAGACTCGGCTAATTCTTTGTTTTTGAATATCACTACTTTTATTCCATATTCTTTTGACCCGAATTCAAACATTTCTTTCATGTCAAAATCTTTTTCTGTTTTAACTTTTGTGTACAGCTTATGCATATCTTGTTCCAGTTTTTCCGGAAAAAACACTTGCATTATCCAGTTTCCTTCAACAAAAAAGTCTGGTTTGATTGACATTCTTTGGTTTAATACAACTTTTTTGCCTAATTTAGCAACATATTTTGATGTTACTTTATCCAAGAAAGTGCTGTGAGCACAGATATTCCAGTGAATTGTTTCACTAAACATTTTTTTCATTTTTTCGTGTTCTTCTTGAGATGCACCAACAATCGGCCAGGCATGATTCCAAGCACAAACAGAATCCTTGTTTTCCGGATTACCATATTTTCCTGTTTCGTTTCCCATAAAACTATTAATTAAAAATTTTCCTGCATCTACAATTGAATCAAAAACAAGCATTGTTGAACCATCTTCATTTGTTTTTTCAAGTGATGATTCAAGTTTTTTGGCGTAGTTTGAAAGATTTTTAATCCAAGAATAATTAATGGTTAGTTCTGACCCGTTTTTTGAAAGCATTTTTTCTTCAATCATTTCTTTCAAGTGCTTGTGAACAGCCTGGTAAGAAATGCTTACAGCATAATTTCTTTTGAGTTTGTTGTAAATTTGTTTTGTGGTTAACGGCCATTCATTGCTTAAAATTTCTATTATCTGCTCGGTTGTACTGGGTTTTTTGGTCATGAATTCAACTCCCCCACTTATTTATGTAGAAAAAGAGAATTTAAATTTAACTTTCCAGTAATTTACTGGAGTTAGAGTAAAAGTGATTGATGAACTGGCTTTATTGAAACTGCATCCAGAGACTGCTTCAACAAAACAAAAAATCATTGATTTACTGAGCAACGAATATCCTTTGACTGCTAAAAGCATTCATTCAAAGCTTCAAAGGCTTTATTCAAGTGAAATTTCTTATCAGGGAGTGCATAAACTGTTAAAAGAAATGGAAACACAAAAAGTAATTGAAAAAAAGAAAAACGAGTATTTGTTAAACATTGAATGGATTCAAAAATCAAAAAAGACAATGGAAAGAGTTGAACAAAAATACTTGCAGAACAACAAAATAGTTATTCCGGAAGACTTTAGTGGTTCAATTCAAATAGAATTTGATTCAATGACTGACTTATGTGTTTCTGCGGCCGAATTGTTGCTTTCAAGAAAACTTGCAACAGATAGGATTGATTTCATTTGCACTTTAGAATATGGTTGGTGGCCGTTTAAGTTTAAGTTTGAGCACTTTCATTTATTGCATATGATGGTAAAGGCAAACCCTGCTTGTAAAAACATAATCCGCAAAAAAACTCCTTTTGGCGAATGGGTGCGAAAAGAATACAACAAAATAGGGGCGGTTTCTGCGCCATTAGGAACCAAAGTTAATTTTGAAAATGACTTATTTGTTCAAGGAGATTCAATTATTCAAATAAATTTTGATAAAGACACTAAAGCAATAATAGAAAGTTATTATAAAAAATGGAACAGCTTGGAAGGAGCTTTTATTGATTTTGCTTTAGAAGATGAACCAAAAATACAAGCAACTATACTGATAACAAAAAATCCGGTGATGGCAGAGTATTGGAGAAAGCATTTGACAAAAGTTTTAGAGGAATCCTTGAAAGGAGCAAAAAAATGATTTCTGGTTACCTGCTTTCCAGCAGCCATTTCCATGCAGGCTTAACTTGAATTTTTTTTCTTTGAACAGTAATTTTTTCTTCCTGGTCATTTGTTATTATGGTTCCTTGTTTCAGTTTAAATTTATTCATTGCTTCAATTAAACCGTTAATTTCCCTTTCCTTGTTATCTGAAGCCAGTTTCCATGAAACCTGAATTGCTTCAACAATTTTATTTCCTTTTCTTGCCACAAAATCGCATTCTTTTGCATCAGCACTGTAATAAATGTCTTTAGACCTTCTTTTGAGTTCTATTGCAACAAGATTTTCAAGCATTTTTCCCTGATTGCTACTGAAACTAAAGCCTAATGCAGTAAGAAAACCATTGTCAACACAATACAGTTTTTTGGGGTTCTGAATTTGCTTTTTTACTGAAAAATCAAATTTTGGCAAAAACAAAAACAAAAAAGAATTCTCAAAAGCATTTAAGACTTTTTTTACGCTTAATAAGTTGCTTATTCCCATTAATTCAGCAGCCTTTCTGGAACTGATTTTCCCTGAAGGATTAGACAAAAAATAAGCTGAAAGTTCTTTAACGGATTTTTCAAAGTTTGCTCCAAGCCTTGCTATAACATCACGATAAAGAATGTTATCATACAATTCCCTCAAAATTATTTCGTCTTCTAACAAAACCATTTTCGGGAAGCCTCCTGCCTTAAAATATTCAGTAAAAGAACGCCTTATTACTGCCTGTTTTTTTAAGTCAAACAAATAGTTTTCAAAGCCAATTTTTTTTGCAGTCAGAAATTCTTTGAAACTAAACGGCTCCAAATGCAGGTTAATACTTCTTCCAGTCAAAGTGCTTGCTATTTCTTTGCTTAAAAGCTTTGAATTAGAGCCAGTTATAATAATTGAATGCTTTTCTTTCAGCCTGTTAACCCATTTTTCCCAGTGCCTAGTTTCCTGCACTTCGTCAAGAAACAAAAAAGATTTTTCAGAGTAATTATTTTCCACTAAATAATCTTCAATTGCCTGGAAGTCATTATGCCGGAAACCAATAAGCCGTTCGTCGCTGAAATCCACAAAAAAGCACTCTTTTTCTTTCAGTTTAAGTTCTTCCCTAACAAGCATCATTAAAGAAGATTTTCCACAACGCCTTACGCCGGTTATTACAATCGGCATTCCGAGTTTCAGCAAAGAAACTATCCTTGAAACTGATTCCCTTTGAATTAATTTTTGTTGGCTAAAAAACCATTTTTGCTGCTCTGAAAGAACCAAATACAAAGAATTTCTGTCCACACATATAAGCACCGCCAAACAAAATATAAACCTTTCTAAAGTGATACTAAAACAGTATCACTTTTCTGGTTAAGTGATACATTAACAGTATCACTTTTTTTGGCGGTTGTTAGGCTTTTTGCAGGAAAAACCCTTTTTTTTGCGTTTTCAAAAAAGAAGTTTTAAGCTTAACTGCAAAGTGATTTGTATTGAGTTGGAGAAAAAATGACTGTAAACATTATTCTGCCTGTAATTAACG
>Ga0210050_1003289_pt1 | contig 14488 bp, 8 predicted proteins | sample CryGey132114_all_FD_185463 | JGI IMG/M metagenome (GOLD analysis project Ga0210050, IMG submission 185463) | Groundwater microbial communities from aquifer - Crystal Geyser CG22_combo_CG10-13_8/21/14_all (SPAdes) (version 2) | ecosystem: Environmental > Aquatic > Deep subsurface > Groundwater ...
GCATGACACTTGAAAGGGCACTGCGGTTTGTTGTTTTGGCGGGGGTTTTTGCTCTGCCGTTTATTCCATTAATTGTTGCGCAGTCGCTCTTTTTTCCATTCATCACGGGAAAGAATTTTACATTTAGGATTATAGTTGAAATTATTACCGGCGCATGGCTCGCACTTGCCTTGGTGCATCCTCAATATAGACCAAATCGCACGTGGCTACTTGGTGCATTTGCGCTGTTTGTATTTGTGATTGGACTTGCGGACGTGTTTGGAGCAAACGCAATGAAAAGTATTTGGTCTAATTTTGAGAGAATGGAGGGGTGGGTGACGCTCGCTCACTTGTTTGCATATTTCGTTGTCGCTGTTTCTGTGTTGAAAACAGAAAATCTCTGGAAACGACTGTGGCAGACATCAATCGGCGTGTCAGTTTTGATTGGCATATACGGACTCTTTCAGCTCATGGGGTTTATTACCATCAACCAGGGGGGTGTACGGCTTGATGCAACCCTTGGAAACGCAACCTACCTGGCAGTGTATATGCTGTTCCACATTTTTCTTACTGCGCTTTTGTGGGTACAGAGCTGGAGTGATGCGCGCAGTAAAATGATGCTCGGCATAACCTATGGAACCGTTATTGCTTTGCAGTCGTTTGTGCTTTTATTCACTGCAACGCGAGGGGCGATACTCGGACTTGTCGGCGGCGTTTTTCTCTCTGCTCTGATAATGATTGTATTGGCCAACAAATCAAAAGTGGCATGGCGCCTTTCAGTTGGGGTAGTGGGGCTCATACTGTTTCTTACTGGTGGCTTCTTCGCAATAAAAGAAACTAGCTTCGTACGAGGCATTGAGCCACTACAGCGTATTGCGAGCATCTCACTTTCAGAATCAACAGTAAATGCCCGTTTTATGAACTGGGGCATGGCGCTTGAAGGGATAAAAGAGAGGCCTATTTTGGGGTGGGGCCAAGAAAATTACAACCTTGTATTCAACAAATATTACAATCCGGGAATGTACGCACAGGAGCCGTGGTTCGACAGAGTGCACAATATTATTTTTGATTGGCTTATCGCGGGGGGCATTATTGGTTTTCTCGCGTACGCTTCGCTTTTCGTTCTCGCCTTTATTTATATTTGGCGCGGACGAACATTCTCTTCGGCGGAAAAAGCAATTTTAACAGGACTCTTTGCGGCGTATGGTTTCCATAACCTGTTTGTGTTTGATAACATCGTGAGCTACATCCTCTTTTTCTCAGTGCTTGCATATATATCCGTGCGTGTGGCAAATGAATATGAAAATCAGTTACTGTTTCAGAAAGAATGGTTTTCACGAAAAGCACTCCCTTTTGTTTCTGTGGCGGTTATCATATGCATATGGGGCATTGCGTGGGGGGTGAATGCAAAAGCGCTTGCCACTAACCGGGCACTCTTGCAGGCGGTTGCTCCACAACAAGAAGGAATTGAAAAAAATCTTGAATATTTTAAGGAATCAATTAACTATGGGACATTTGGCACTCAAGAAGCTCGCGAACATTTGGCACAAGGTACCGCCCAGCTTGCCGGAAATAACAATGTGCCGGATGAAGTACGTTCAGCATTTTTTGAGACGGCCGTCAGCGAGATTGAACAACAAATAGAAGATGCACCAAGGGACGCGCGGTTCCCGTTACTTCTAGGCACGCTTCTGAATTTATATGGACTTACGGATGAGGGGTTGCAGTATCTTGGAAAAGCGCATGAACTTTCGCCGAATAAGCAGACGATTCTGTTTCAGATAGGATTTGCCAATATGAATAAAGGCAACGTAGCTGCGGCAACGGAAAATTTTAAAAAGGCTTTTGAATTGGAGCCTGAATACGCGCAAGCAAGAGCACTCTATGTCGCCGCTCTTATCACAAGCAATGATTTTAGAGGCGCATCGGAGATACAACAGCCACTCATTGAAATTGGTGCTACTCCGGATCAGCGCGTTGTAGAGGCGTATGTATCCAAAGGGCGTTATGACAAGGTGATTGAATTGTGGAAGGCGCGTATAGAGCAATATCCGGAAGATGCACAAGCTCGCTTTGCGCTGTCCGCGGCGTATTTTGCAGCAGGGAATCCAGCTGAGGCGATACGCAGACTTGAGGCGACTGTGCGAGATATTCCTTCTGTAGCTGCACAGGCAGAGCAGTTGATAGAACAGATTCGAAATGGCACTGCTACGTTACAGTAGAGGTTGCAGAGGTTGCTTTTTTTGTAGGTTTTGATATACTCTCCTCGTGAGTGTCACTTTAAAAGAGTGAACTTCAAGAAAGTCGACGTAATACCCCGCTTGCGGGGTATTACGTTTTTTAACTTTTCTTGTTTTAAATTTTAGACACAGAAGGACGCATCTGATACTCTATATATGTGGTCGTTTGCAGTGTGGAGGGCGGCGGCACTCACATAGACTTTCATTTTGGAGCTCGCACCCGTCCTCCACACTGTGTGCGACCAATTTTTCTTAGCGCAAAGCGCTTAGAAATAATGGGAGTGCCTGTGGTATGACTTTGTTTTGTTTACAAAACAAAAAGTACTCTTGTGGTACGACGAACATTCACTCGCGTAATCGCGAGTTTTGTTATGTCGGGACAAGAGCTCCAAAATGAAAATAGAATGCGGAGCTCTGCAATGTCCTCCACACTGTACGTGACCGAAACAATCTGTCTCTGCCGGCAGATTTTTTGATTTCAAAATTAATTCGGTGCGAGCCGCGAGCACCTATACCCAGCACCAAACTCTGTTTTGGTGCTTGGGCGTCCTGCACATTGTGTGCGACTACAGAAATCCGCTTGTAAGCGGTTTCTTCATTCTGCAATAAAAAAGTAAAAATTATTCCATCTCCCACAAAATTTGGGAACTGAGTTCCCAAGTGATACAATTGTGTAGTATATAGAGTATGCGAGATATAAAATTTGGTGAAGGCGAATATTACCACGTGTTTAATCGAGGTGTTGAGAAGCGCGATATTGTTTGTGATGAATATGATGTACATCGGTTTTTACAAAGTATGCAAATGTTTAATACAAAAAAACCCATAGGAAGTATTTTTGAAACTAATTTTAGTAAAAAGAAAAATAAAGAGAAAAAGAAACTAGGACATCCACTTGTTTCGTTTATTGCATATTGCATAAATCCAAATCATTATCACTTTTTACTTCGCCAAGAAGAAGAATACGGTGTCTCAAAATTCATGCACAAACTTGGCGTTGGGTATACAAACTACTTCAATGAGAAATATGAACGGTCAGGATCACTGTGCCAGGGAAGGTTCAAGGCAAGGCATATAGCAAGTAATGAGGATTTATTACATATAAGTGCATATGTGAATCTCAACTATAAAGTACATAATCTCTCACTTGGGAATTGGATTCCCAAGTCGAGTTGGGAAGAATATATTATTCCTAAAGGAGTGTTAAGTACAAAAAATGCAAACAAAATATGTGACACAGCTTCCATTTTAGGCCAGTTTAGCCGGAAGAACGACTATAGGCAGTTTGCACGAGACTCTGTGAGAGGCATTATCGCAAAAAGAAGACAAGATTTGGAGGATCTTTTATTAGAGTGACATTACTTGGGAACTGAGTTCCCAAGCGGGATTCAAGGTCGGATTATTTTGTCGCGAGCTCATTGTTGAGATGTTTCATCGTAATTCCATTTTGGTGTTGCTATAGTTTATTTTCGATTTATTTACAATTAAGGATTTGCATTTAAATATCAAATATCAAATATCAAATATCAAATATTTTTTATATTTTTTATATTTTTTATATTTTATATTTTACATTTTTTAACTTATTACAAAAATATATGAATGTACATTCATATATTATTTATCCACACAATTTTTGATTTTAAGTTGTTTGTACGTACTTATGAAACGATAATTAAACAAACGCTCCTTGTGTTTATCGGGGCGGGTCGAATTAAATAAAAGTACGTACTATATATTTCAATTCTATGGCAGCAAAAAGAAAAAAAGCAGCTAAGAAAACGACTCGCCGAAAGACGACTCGTAAAAAAGCAGCTCCAAAGAAAAGGGCTACAAAACGCAAAGCAGCTAAGAAAACAACCAAGCGTAAAACTGCAAAGAAAGCAACAAAGAGAAGAAAGACTGCTAAAAAGGCAGCTAAGAAAACAACTCGTCGACGCAGGCGATAAGCTTCTTTTGAGTTTTATAAAAACAGCCCCGTTTGGGGCTGTTTTTGATTGTACTAATAAATGGATTTAGCTTGTTTTGAGTGTTAGTATTGCACCGATGCTATCTTGGTTAAAAGGTGTCGCTGGAGATGAAAATGCCGCTGCTCTAAAGCGAGCTAGACCGATTATTGAATCGGTAAATGCATTGTCCGACGAGTTTTCAAAAATGACCGATGATGCGCTTAGGGCGAAAACAAAAGAATTCAAGGAACGTCTAAAAAATAAAGAGGATCTTAACCTACTTGCTCCAGAGGCGTTTGCGGCCGTTAGAGAGGCCGCAAAACGCACGCTCAATATGAGCCATTTTGATGTTCAGATTTTGGGTGGAGCGATACTACATAACGGCGATATCGCCGAGATGAGAACCGGAGAAGGGAAGACGCTTGTGGCAACACTGTCTGCATATTTAAATGCACTTACAGAAAAAGGGGTCCATGTTGTTACGGTAAATGATTATCTATCGAAAAGAGACGCGGTATGGATGGGGCAGGTATATTCCTTTCTTGGTATGAGTGTCGGTGTTCTGAATCACGAGGAATCTTTTCTTTATGATTCAAGTTATCAAGAAAAAGATAAAGAACGTGACGAAGAGGGGTCTTTTAAAGTGGTTGATGAATTTTTGAGACCATGCACGCGAAGAGAGGCGTATGCGGCCGATATAACATATGGCACAAACAACGAGTTTGGTTTTGATTATCTAAGAGATAATTTAGAACACGATGCTACCAAACTGAGACAGCGCGAATACAACTTTGCAATTGTAGATGAGATAGATTCTATTTTAATTGACGAGGCCAGAACTCCACTCATTGTATCTGCCCCAGTGTCTGACGCGGAAAATCTATATGAACGTTTTGCAAGTATCGTTCGTGATTTTAAAAAAGATGAGGACGTTTTAATCGATGAGAAACGAAAACAAATTCAGCTGACTGATCAGGGTATTGAAAAAGCCGAAAAATCACTTGGGGTAGAAAATATTTATACTGATGCCGGCATCAAGTATGTGCATCATCTTGAAACTGCGGCGCGTGCAAAATCACTTTTTGAAAAAGATAAAGATTATGTGGTGAAAGACGGTCAAGTGATTATTGTTGATGAGTTTACGGGAAGAATGCAGCCGGGGCGCCGTTGGAGCGAAGGGCTTCACCAGGCTATGGAGGCAAAGGAAGGCGTGCCTATACAACAGGAGTCGCGTACATTTGCATCAATTACGTTTCAAAACTACTTTCGTCTTTATGAAAAATTATCGGGAATGACAGGGACGGCAAAAACATCTTCGGAAGAATTTTATAAGGTGTATGGATTGAATACTGTTTCGGTTCCTACAAATAAGCCGTCTGCGAGGATTGATAATGAAGATCTTATTTTCCAAACAGAGAGGGGAAAGTTCAAAGCGATTGCGCGCAAGGTTAAGGAGTTAAATGAAAAAGGTCAGCCTGTACTTGTCGGTACCGTTTCTGTTGAGAAAAACGAGTTACTTTCAGTGCACTTCAAACAAGAGGGGATTTCGCACGAATTATTGAACGCAAAAAATCACGAGCGTGAGGGAGAGATTATCGCGCAGGCTGGACGAAAGGGGGCGGTTACAATTGCAACAAATATGGCAGGTCGTGGCGTTGACATAAAGTTAGGGGGTAACCCCGGCACAGAAGATATGTATGAGGAAGTTAAGTCTTTGGGCGGGCTATTTGTTATTGGCACTGAAAGGCACGAGGCGCGCAGGACTGACAATCAGCTAAGGGGGCGCTCTGGTAGGCAGGGAGATCCGGGAGAGACACAGTTTTTTGTTTCAATGGAAGATTCTTTAATGAGGATTTTTGCGTCTGACGTTATAAAACGAGTTATGGGAACATTTAAGATTCCTGAAGATGAGCCGGTGTTCAACTCAATGATTACAAAATCGCTAGAAAAAGCTCAGACAAAGATAGAGGAGTTGAATTTTGACTCACGAAAGCAAGTGTTGGCGTATGACGATGTATTGAACATACAAAGACAAAGTATTTATAAAAGAAGAAAACTGGTTTTGATTGGAGACGACGAAACTCTTGATAAAGAACTCGAGCGACTATTTAAGGACGACGTCGAGCTGATGGGGGTTATCGAAAATAAAAGAAATTCACTTGGCAAGGAGATTTTTTACCCTGGGGTTAGGCGATTACTGCTTCAGACGATTGACCTTCTGTGGGTGGAACATTTGGAAACAATGGATTATCTGCGCTCGAGTGTTAATCTGCGTGCATATGGTCAGCGCGATCCGCTTGTAGAGTACAAAAGAGATGGGTTAGAGCTTTTTCGTGCCTTAGAGATGTCGTATAAAGATCAGGTTGTAAGGCTTCTTCCGCAGATGGAAGAAGGTGGTTTTGCAAAAAGAGAGACCCAGGATCTCGAAGATGTGCATAAATCAGCAAGGGGAATTACGGGAGCCGGTGGCGTGCCACTTAAAGTGGCTCAAAAAATTGGGCGTAATATGAAAGTTACCATTACAGATGGGAAGGAAACAAAAGAAATGAAGTATAAACGAGCGGAGGAGTTGTTAAAGACAGGAAAATGGCGTATTGTTGAAAAATGAGTGAGCTACCTCTGGGGAAGTACAAACACTTTAAGGGTGGTGAATACGAAGTGGTCGGCGTAGCAAAAAATAGTGAGACACTTGAAGAAATGGTTTTATACAAACATCTAGGAGAGGGTGATTTGTGGGTTCGTCCACTGGAAATGTTTACAGAAACAATTGAGCGTGACGGCAAGACAATTAAGCGTTTTGAACGTATCAGCGAGTAAATATGCCAACGTATATTAAATGGGTTCTCACATTTTTGATTACCCCGATAGTTCTGCTTGTAGCGACAAATATAATTCCAGGTGTATTTGTATCTAGTTTTTATATTGCGATTGTTGTGGGAATACTTTTGGGAATATTGAACGTTTTTGTTCGTCCGATACTTATCTTTTTTTCACTTCCAATCACCATAATTACATTTGGGCTTTTCATATTTGTGATTAACGCATTGTTGCTCTGGTTTGTATCGACATTTATTTCCGGTCTTTCATTTTCGGGTTTTTTGCCGGCATTTATTACCGCACTTCTCATATCTATTGCCCATTGGGTGGGCGACATGTTCCTTGACTAAACATGCAGAAACCTTCTTTTTTAGCTGTTTCTATAGTATTTTTACTACTATTACTATCTTTGGTAACTTTCTTTTGGGATGTGCCGGCTGATAATATCTCTAGAATTGCTACAGAAAACAAGGTACTTGCTAGTGTGCTGTTTACTCTCCTAATGTTTACTGCCACCGTGATAGCACCGATTACTGCGACTCCTGCGATTCCTATAGCCGCGACAATCCTTCCGCCCATGTTAGTTGCGATACTGAGTGTAATTGGATGGTGTGCGGGCGCAATGGTCGCATTTATAATTGCTCGTCGTTACGGAAAACCAATACTTACTCGCTTTGTAAGTCTTAAAGAAGTGGAGCGATATGAGAGAAAAATTCCCGATCGCCTAGGGTTTCTAACTTTAATCTTGCTTCGAATGGTTGTTCCTGTAGATGCACTTAGCTACACAATAGGATTAATGAGCTCTGTGCGTTTTTGGCCGTACACTGTTGCAACATTTATTGGCATTATTCCATTTTCCTTTATATTTGCTTATGGTGGCTCGGCGTTTTTTGAGGGGAGGTATGCTTCTCTACTCCTTACTGCTGGAGGTGGAGTGGTGCTGTTTTTGGTTGCTTGGTACATCTTAAAAAGACATATCTCATAGGTTAAAACTGAGCATAGATCTATATTGCGGTAAGAGTCGTTCTTCTGATACAGTAAACATACATATGAAAGGGTATACGCCGACAATTGGCCTAGAAATACATGCCGAATTAAAGACTCACACAAAGATGTTTTGTGATTCAAAAAACGATTCAGATGAAGAAAGGGCGAATGTAAATATTTGTCCGGTGTGTATGGCGCACCCAGGGACACTTCCTGTAATAAATAAAAATGCGGTGCATCATGTCCTGAAAGTCGGCACGGCAGTAGGGGGCATCCTTGCCGACTATACTGAATTTGATAGAAAAAATTATTTTTACCCAGATATTCCAAAAGGGTATCAAATTAGTCAATATGAATATCCATTGGTTGAGGGAGGGGAGCTTGAGGGTGTGAAGATAACGCGCATCCATCTCGAGGAGGATACAGCGCGATCACTTCATGACGAGAAGACAGATACGACTCTCATAGATTTTAATCGCGCTGGAGTTCCTCTTATGGAATTAGTCACAGAACCGGTCATTGAAAATGCGGAGATGGCAGGGAAGTTTGCGCGCGAACTACAAATACTTCTCCGGCGCCTCGAGGTCAGTGATGCGAATATGGAAAAGGGGGAGATGCGTGTCGAAGCGAATGTGTCGGTTAGTAATGATACGACACTCGGAACAAAAGTTGAAATAAAAAACTTAAATTCTTTTAGAGCGATGGAGCGCGCAGTTGATTTTGAGATTAAGAGGCAGATTAATCTTATTGAAGAGGGAAAAGAGATAGTACAGGAAACGCGGGGGTGGGACGATACAACACAGCAAACATTCGCGCAAAGAAAAAAAGAAGGTTCAGCAGATTACCGGTATTTTCCAGATCCGGACCTTCCCAAATTACATCTATCAGAGATACAAGGGTGCACTTCAGATGATATCTCATTACAGCTACCAGAACTCCCATGGGACCAAAGGAACAGATATATGGCACTCGGCATTAAATCGGAAGATGCTGAAATGTACGTCCAAAATCAGGCACTTGGAGCCTTTTTTGACTCAGTAACTGATCTTTTGGGGGACACTGAAAAAATTCTTCTTTCCTCCAATTACATTGCTACCGATCTCATAAAAATTATCCGAGATAGTGATAAGAGAGATACAGAAAACATAGCCGAGATTACCGAGATACCAGTTGTAGCTGAAGATTTTGCCACCCTTATCCGCATGTTATCTGATGGACAGATCTCGTCGCGTGCGGGAAAAGACATTCTTCTGTCTATGGCCAAAACTGGAAAAAATCCTATCGAAATTGCCGAATCCGGGGGTCTGTTCCAAACAAGTGACGAGGGAGAGCTCGCGGGTATCATTGATGAGATATTGTCTGTAAATGAGGCAGTGGTTTTGGATTTCAAATCTGGAAAAGAATCGGCACTTCAATTCTTAATTGGACAGGGAATGAAAATGACAAAGGGTTCTGCGAACCCGGAAACATTACGATCCTTGCTTTTGAAAAAGTTGCAGTAATTTTTTTCTGAATGTTGTGCACTATTTGTTTATTCCAAGAGAAGAGTCGCTAAAGAAAACAATATGGGACAATTTAACTGTAGCCTATTATCGTATGTGCCCACTCACTAATATTTATTTAGTACTTCTATAAAGACTACTTGTCTCTAGGTGTAGGAGTTTTTATTTGTCGTACTTTGGTGTTTGAAAGTGAACTTGATCCGTTACTTCCCATCCTCCAGTCGCAAAAAATGTGATCTGGCGATGGTGGGAAGGGGAATTTTTGCTCTAACATAGCAGACTGCTATGTTTAAGTGGGTCCGGTTACTTTTCTTTTACTGCGTGTTGATTAAATGCGAAATCAGATACGGAAATAACTGTGATCAAAAGACATTTTCTGCGAAATTTTACAGAAAATTGCATAGAAAATTGCTTCATAAATGACAAAAGATAGGAAAAAAATGATCATTGCACACAATTGTCGATTTTTCTGCCCGGTTTTGCACTGAGGCAGGGTAAGTGTTCCTTAATGGATAAGTAATAAGCAATTAGGACATCCGATGTCCTAATTAGGACATCGGATGTCCTAACACGGTCGTGCTCATTTTTTTGCGCTTTGAGGCACTTTTAGCTGGTTATTCTATAGACAAAGCATTTTTTGCCTTCTGAAAATCGGAAATAATACCTACCATTTGATTTTCTTGTTCACGTTTTGTACCTAAAATCTCACCAAGAACATCTTTTTTTATCAGCGATGGAAAATTTTCGGTACCTGTGTAGTCAAGATAGCTACTCCATTTATATTTTTCTACATTTTTTATTGCCTGCGTTACGTGCAACACTTTTCCCAAGCGCCACTTTGGCTGTGTGTAATCGAGCGGGTTTAAATGAATGTAGTATGGAATGTAATTAAAGTGTGCGTCTCTTTGAATGTGAACCTTTTTGTATTTTCCTTGCCACAAATATCCGCTTCGCTCATATTTTTCATTAAAATACTTTGCGTACCCCATATTCAGTTTTTTCATAAAGAGAGAAATATTTTCTAGGTTATCCTCAACAGGTGAAAGCAGTAAATGGTAATGATTATTCATTAAGCACCATGCGTGGATGTACACAAGCAAACCGCGCGTGTCGATTCCACTCTGATGAACACTTTTTCTTTTTTCAAGGGCAAAATTTTCAGCAGGGTTTCTATCATTGAAAGCGTACAATGAATTAACGAAACGGATGCGATCGCCATCGTTAAGTACAATGTTTCTTTTTTCAATGCCGCGGTTTAATACGTGATAGAACTCCATAAGACAATAAATGAGATAATACTTTGGTCGCGTGTAATTGTAGCAATTAGGACATCCGATGTCCTAATGAGTGTGTTTATAACTTTTCAAATATTTTTGCTTTCTCGCCGAGATGTGCTTATTTTTATTATCTCGGTGTATTCTCTTAGTGCGCTCTCCGAGACCACTACTTGCCCATGTTGTGACTTTAGAGAATCACATATAGGATTGAGTTATTTCCATATCTTCTCCTCAAGTATTCCTCGTCAGGCACGAAAAGATCTTATTAATTTTTTGGCCTATCTTTTTGAAGCTGAAATATACCCCGTCAAAAGCAGAATGTCTAAATGCATCGTTGTCCACGCCTGGCGATTTTGAATTGCGTTTACTTATACACAAATACGAATTTGTTTAAAATCCAGTGCATCTCGGATGCTGTATACTGTATCTATGACATCCGAGATACGAGTTGACGAAACAAAGTACGTAACATCGAAAGTTGCGGCTATGGAAGTTGGTTATAGCCAGGATTACGTTGGACAACTCGCAAGAGCGGGTGAAGTGTTGGCAGAGCGCTCCGGAGGCCTCTGGTACGTGAATTTAGAATCGTTACGTGCGCATAAGGCACATTCGGGGGAGCCTTCCAAAAAACCCCTGAGAGAGGCTCATAGAGGCTCTAGAAATGAATCCGTTGTTACATTTGATGCCAAAGAATATATTTCATCAAAAAGAGCATCAGAGATCACTGGATACAGTCAGGACTATGTGACGCAACTTGCACGTTCGGGAAAGATATTGGCAAGGAGTATTAGTAATCGCTGGTATGTTTACAAAGATGAGCTTATCAGTCACAAAAAGCACAATGATGCGCTTCTCGCATCTGTTCAGGCTGATGCGGTTGGTTTGAAAAAAAACGAGATTCAGCAGGGTCCGCAATATCAACAGGGTCCTGAATTGAAATACTACTCTGACAGTAAAGAATTACTCCCATCAATTGCCCCTAAAGTGGCTGCTCTTGAAGATGAAAAGCCGGACAGTACTTCTGGTAGTTCATCGGCACACAATATTCCAATACATGTTGCACAATCTAAACAGAAAAAAGATTTTCAAAGCAGTCGTATAAGCGAGCATATTTTGGATTTAGACGAGATTTTAAAAGACGATGCGGAAGAAAAGAAAGGAAAGACTCTTTTGCTGCCAGCTATAGCCACGGCGATGCTGTTGTTTGTAATTCTAGTTGGTGGTGCCACACTTCTAATTTCATCTGAATCGACATTCACGAGAGTAGAGGGTCTTGATGAATACACTAGTAATACAAAGCAAACCGCATTGGCAGTTTTTGGAGTGATTGAGGGTCGCATCAAAAATTTCGTTCCGTTTAGAGAAGTTCACTATCATCGTTAAGAATATAGTGATTTCGTACTCACGCACTGTGTTAAACTATCAAAAATTGAAGGGTGCTATGGCCTGCAGACCATCAACGCGAGACTTATCCCCTTGAAACATAATTAGCCTGCAGTCTATACTGCGGAGGTGAAGCGGTACAGCATAAAAAACTTGAGCAGTGAGTTTGGAGATGATGCCGCATGTCTCGCATTTATATTTTCGATTCTGTATTCGTATGACTGCAATTGTGGAGGTTCATTCCAAAAAGTTTCCGGTAGACGCACATATCAGTGCTCTCGCTGTCGTGCACAGGTAGCTCCTGCTGCGCATACATGCTTTCACGGGTCACGGACCCCGCTTTCTTCTTGGTTTTATGTCATCTGGCTCTTTTATGGCCACAAAGGGCGTGTACATGCGTCAGAGATCCGAGATCAGCTTGGAATAACATACAAATGTGCTTGGAGAATGAGACAAGCACTGGAAGATACAGGCATTTTCAAGAAGAAGGGAGTTTTCCAGAACGATTTCAAGGATCTATTGAGAGAGATTATTCAAATAAAGCCAAAATAGACTGGAAAAACGTATCTCGGATTATTGTTCGCGGACTAATTATCTACAAATACGTGCTTTTTTATATTTCGCTCCCTCTAAACTTGCGGAATTTTTAGGGTGATCTCGGGCGTGTTTTTGCGACGAGACACATTCTTATGCTGCAGTTTTTTCTCGTTTCGCTTTGGATGTGTTGATTGTCGAAAATTGGGCATTTTTTGGGCTTTGTGAGTTGTGCACAGATTTTCATTTGTTTTCCACAAACGGTACACACTTTTTGCACACGTTATCCGGAAAAACTAGTAAAATTATAGACATATCGTGTTAGCGAACAATTGTTGTGTCAAACGAAATTTATTTTGATGGTAGCAGATTTATATCTGCATACGATGCCGCACGCACTGTTGGCGTAACTAGTGATTACATTGGTCGGCTTTGCCGGGACGGAAAACTTAAAGGTAAGCGCGTAGGAAAACTTTGGTACATTGAAGAAAATTCACTCAATGCTTTTTTGCTTGGAAAAAGCCACTCAAAAGAATTAAGAAAACGGGAGCTTTCAAAGAGCCGCTCCCAAGAATATAAGAAGCACCTATCGTACTCTCCAACGGCCATTCAGAAAAGGAAGCTAGATGAAAGGGCGGGCACTACTAGCACAAAAACAGTTGAACGGAGTTCTGACGCAACGGCGGATCGAGCCCTTACATCTGTCGCTGGTGTCGCTGGGAAAAAAGTCGCGAAAGTGCAGGAAATGATTGACCGCGGTATTCATGCGATGAATGATACAGCGCGGCAAGCAAGTTTCCATGCGGCAACTGCCATGACGCATAAAGTTCCCGTCCACGATGTGGCAGATCTCGGCCAGCGTGTTGCCGCGCTTTTTCTCTCGTTTCTTCTCGTATTTGGCACGTATGGATTTGTTGATGCGCAATATGTGAGATTTGCAAAAGAATCTATTTTGGGAACGGTTGCCTACACAAAAGAGGTGCCTGAAAAAATTGCTCGTGCAGTTGCAGATGGAACACTCAAATCGTCATTCAGTCAATTTGCTTCTGTGTCAGCGAGCGCGGCACATAATCCTGCCGCCGCGGCATTGTCGTTCACCTCCGGTGTTTCGGAGAATCTTGGTGCTATTGCGAAGCGTTTGAATTCATACGTTGATACGTTTGTGTACGAAATGGTGTTCACCCCGGAAGTTCGTTTTGCGATTGATACAATTTCAGGACAACAGAAGAACGCGACAGTGGAAGTGAATATAATCCCCTCTTCAAATACTATTGCTTCAACGAATACGACTTCCTCGCAGACCGGCACTATCTCGCAGTCAAGTTCTGGCCAAACGACTATCATTCAGCAACCGGTTGTTGAGAGGGTCGTCACAACTGAACGTGTAGTTACTCAAGGAGGTATTAGCGAGGGTGATTTGGTTTTCAGACTAAATACTCTTGAGAATAAATTAACTTCGCAGATTTATGCTGTGTCGGCATCAATCCCTACATTTTCAGGCCCGGCGCAAAGTACCGCTGTTACCACCCACACCGTTGCGCTATCAAATAAAATCGATCAGCTTACGAACACCGCAATCAATACTCCTACAATTACCGGCGGCACCATTACGGGGGCAACGATTTCAGGTGGCTCTGTCACTGCGACCGCATTTTCAGGTACGCTCGGAATTGGCTCCGGAGGCACCGGCACCAGCACTGCTCCATCATACGGGCAGGTGCTACTTGGGCAGTCCGACGGCTCGTATAATCTCGTTGCAACTTCGAGTCTCGGAATTACCAGCGGCTCCGGCACGTTTATTGGCCTTACCGACACGCCGA
>Ga0210050_1003292_pt1 | contig 14484 bp, 15 predicted proteins | sample CryGey132114_all_FD_185463 | JGI IMG/M metagenome (GOLD analysis project Ga0210050, IMG submission 185463) | Groundwater microbial communities from aquifer - Crystal Geyser CG22_combo_CG10-13_8/21/14_all (SPAdes) (version 2) | ecosystem: Environmental > Aquatic > Deep subsurface > Groundwater ...
TTAGGATATGGTTCAAACAGACAGTCTATCTCCGGGGTTAATTCGCACCCTTTTGGGAAAGGGTCGGCAAACCAATCTTTCGAACCAACCATAGCCAAAATCTCGCCGGTTTTAGGATCAATCGCTACCAAAGCTGCGTTATAGGCATGGTAGCTTTTATTTATTTCCGCCCCCTCTTTAACTGCTTTTTCTGCCGATTGTTGAAGCTCCCAGTCTAAAGAAGTATAGACCTTTAGCCCTTTTTGTTTTAAAGAATCTTCCCCGTATTTCTGGATTAAATAATCTTTGACGTACATGACAAAATGAGGCGCCTGAATCGGCTGAGAAGATTTGACAAATTTTATCACCTCATTTTTGGCAGTTTCAGCCTCATCTTTTTTTATAAAACCTTCGCTGGCCATCCTGTCTAAAACATAGTTTTTTCTAACAGATAATTCCTCCAGATGCTCTTCGGTTGAGTAATAACTGGGGGCTTTGATAAGAGCTGTTAAGACAGCTGCTTCCGATAAAGAAATGTCTGAAACTGATTTTCCAAAATAAGCCTGAGAGGCGGCTTCTGCGCCGTAAGCATTTCGGCCGAAAGGAATCTGATTTAAATACCACTCTAAAATCTGATCTTTGGAGTATCTTCGGTCTAATTCCAAAGTCAAAATAATTTCCCTGACCTTTCTCTCGGCGGTTTTTTGCAGAGATAAATAAGTGGAACGAATCAGCTGTTGAGGAATGGTGGAGCCGCCATAAGTAAATTTTTTGATTTTTAAGTCAGCCAAAACCGCCCTGATTATTCCCTGAAAATCAACTCCGAAATGACGATAAAAATTGGCGTCTTCGGTCGCGATCACGGATTTTTTTAAATGCTCCGGAATTTTATCTAAAGAAGCCCATGTTCTTTTTTCTTCACCGTAGATTTCATACAAAATAGTTTTTCCCGAACGGTCATAGATTTTGGTTGATTCGGTCAGGGCTCTCTCGGTAAATTTTTCTGGTCTGGGCAGGTCTTTGGCGTAATAAACAAACAAAGCAAAAATGCCAAAAATCAAAGATAAAAAGCCAAAACCTAACAGTTTCAAAACAAAAAGAACGACGCCTCTTTTTTTATCTCTTTGATAAATTTTTCTGTAATATTTTCTCCCTGCCATTAGAGCTGTTTTAGTTTAAAGTTAGCGAATTTTAATTTCGTACTAAATATGATAACAAATAATTCTTAGTTAGTAAACTCCAATGGTTGATTATGAATAAAAAATATAATATACTGATCTTAATTGAAAAGTATATCAAAAACAGATATGAAATTCGTAGTATCAAAAGAGGTTTTTAAAAAATTTCCAAATTATATTGTTGGCGTTGTTGTCGCAACAGACATAAAACGTAATCACCACGAAGAAATAAGCAAGTTATTAAATGTCTCTGTTCAAAAAATAAAGAACAAATTTTTAACAGAAAATCAAGTAGCACAATATCCAGATATTTCAATCTGGAGAGATGCCTTTTTAAATTTAGGATGGAACCATAAAGAAATAAAATCATCAATTGACGCGATGATCAACAGAATAGTTAAGTATGGTAATTTACCTGAAATAAATGATGTAGTAGACCTGGCTAATTACATCTCGCTGAAATATATTTTACCGGTTGGCGCGCACGATATTGGCAGAATGAGTGGCGATATAGTTGTTCGTTTGGCAAAGCAAGGAGATAAATTCACTTCTATGGGGCAGACGAAGACAGAAAAAGTACCATTGGGAGAAATTGTTTATGCTGATACTATAGAAGTAAGGACCAGAAAGTGGGTCTGGCGACAAGGCGAAAAAGCAAAAATATTTCCAGGAACCAAAACGGTTTTTTTCCCAATCGATGGATTCGCGGACACTAACTACGAAAATGTTGTAAAAGCCAGAGACGGACTGGCGAATTTAATAGAAAGCCTATTTAGCGGAAAAACCCAAGTTTTTTTGGTAAATTATGATAATCCCGAAACTGGCGAATTTAATAAGGCTATGAAAAAGAATATTTTTAAATCAAAGCTGTCTCTTGACAAACCATCATCATTTGTGGCAGAGTTTAGCATTAAGCGTCAAGTTAAAAAGAGCAGAACTTTAACAAATCAAAACCCAGAAAGGAGGGAGAAAAACATGAAGAAAGTTGTAACTGACCCCAAAGTTATTAACGAAGTTATTGATTCTTTTGCCAGAACGACCGAAGAGATTTTTTCTTTAGACGAATTAAAAAACATGCTTTTTTCTGGCCGTCAGTTAGTAATGAAGTACGGGGTCGATGTTACGGCTCCAGATCTTCATATCGGCCACGCCGTAAATTTATGGATGTACCGAAGGCTTCAAGAGTTAGGACATAAGATGGTTTTCCTTATTGGAGATTTTACTACCCAAATTGGAGATCCCACAGGAAGGAACAAAACCAGGCCTATTATTCCGATTAGCGAGATTCAAAAAAACACCGAAGCTTTTATCAAGCAAGCAATGTTGGTTCTCCATGACGATCCAGAGTTGATCGAAATTAGAAGAAATTCCGAGTGGAGCAACAAGATGTCGGCTAAAGAGCTTATTTCTTTGATGTCGATGATAACACACGACCGATTGGTTAGCCGAGAGATGTTTCGTAGAAGAATCCAGGAAGGCAAAGAAATCTATGAACACGAGTTAGTCTATCCAATTCTGCAAGGCTATGATTCGGTAATGCTGAAAGCTGATTTAACCATAATTGGGTCAGACCAACTTTTTAATGAAATGATAGGTCGTTTCTTCCAAGAAAAGTTTGGTCAAGTGCCACAGGTGATCATTACCACAAAGATTACGCCCGGGATTGCTGGTAAAGAAAAACAGAGCAAAAGTTTGGGGAATTATATTGGACTTAGACATTCCCCGCGCGAGAAATTAGGACGGATAATGAGCATGCCGGATAATTTAATCATTGAATACTTCAAGGTTTACACAGAAGTTCCTATTGAAGAAATTTCCAGAATAGAAAAAGATTTATCTTCCGATCCTATGAAATACAAACTTATGCTCGCTCAAGAAATTGTCAGACGTTACCACGGCGAAAACATAGCAGAACAAGAAGTAGAGTGGTTTAAAAAGACTTTCAGCAAAAGAGAAATCCCCGAAGATACAGAACATGTTTCTATAGGAATTAAATCTACTACTCTCTTTCAGGCTCTGCGGAAGTGCTTTTCTATGCAAGAAAAAAGCAATAGCGAACTAAAACGATTAATTAAACAACGAGCTGTAAGTATTGAAGGTCGGATTATTGAAAATGCCGACAAGGAAATTGTTTTGCCTGTTGAGGGTATTAACCTTAGGGTAGGCAAAAGAAAATGGTTTAAAGTAAAACCTTGACAAAGGAGGTAAAGATTATAAGGGGAGAAAGTTCGTATTTTCTCCCCTTTCTTTTTAAAACAGAGGAAACAGGATAGTTAAAGGTTTAATCCAAAACATCGTGGGGTTTCAATGGGAATTAAGTGCGAGGATTACTAAAATTAGGCTAAATTGGTAATTTAATATATTATATCTTTCGGCGGGATTATTTTTACGATTATCTTGGTAGAAAAATCCTCAAAAACAGCAATTTGACGTATCATTAATAAAAATTTATTATTAAATTAAAGGTCGTTCTTTTTTTTGAAATGCCCGACAAAAGTATGAAATCCAAAAATTACAAAGCAAAAATTTTAAAGAAGCAAGTAGCTGAATTAGCAAAAGTTAAAAAGACCATAGAAGCACTCAGCTATTCTGTGGACTAGCGCGTAAAACAGTAACGTCCTTTCGTCAAAGGAGGATTCATGTTCTTAATTTTGGATAGAACTTTTTTGTTTGGTTTAAATTATGATTTCATTGAAAGAAAAATTTAGAACATATTTTAGGAGTCCCTCAATTTTATGTTTTAGTATTAGTATTACAGGAAGATGTAACGCAAATTGCTCTTACTGCCACTTTTATGGGATGCGGAGCAAGGAGACAATTAAAGAAATATGGAAAGATATTGATGACGAAACTTATAGGCTATATATAAATTTTTTGAAAAGAATTAAAAATGCCTTACCTAAAAACGTTGATTTGCAATACAGATTTTCCGGAGGAGAACCGCTGGTTTTAAAGGACAGATTATTTGAATTAGCGGATTACGGATACAAAAAAACAGGAATTCCTCCCTACATTTTAACTAATGGATTGGGGATTACAAAAAATTGGGTGGAAAAAGCCAAAAAACATCACATTAAATATTTATTTGTGTCTTTAGAAAACCCTTTTAACCCTAGCGCAGGAGCCCCACAAACGGAAAAAATTGTCGCTAAGATTAAAAAATTTAATAGCTCAAAATTGCCGATTATTCCCGGAGTTACAATAGTAAAAAATGATGATTTTAAAGCGCTATATAGTACTTGTGAATATTTCTATGACGAACTTGGTGCAATTCCTACTATTAGTGAGCTGAATTTTCAAGCATTTGAAGATCCTTCCAGAAAACAAATCAAGGACTTATACAACAATATTCTTGAAATTGTTAGAGAGTTTTACAATAAGACACAGTTAATCTTGTTTCCATATATCTCTCCAGAGCTTTCTTGCGGGGGTAAAAAACAATATTTATTAGAATTAGATATTCTTAATAAGAAATATTGTTTTACTGGAGATAATATTGATAAAAAATTAGAATCAGTTATCGACCATCTCGAAAAAAGTTATCCTAAATGTTACTGTAGTAAAAAAGATTGCGATTGGTTCGATTTTTGTCAAAACTATAAATGGGTATGGAACAAAACTTTCAACAAAATGAGTCTTAAGGAAAAGCAAAAAAGCTACTGTAATCTCAAAAAAACAATTAATAAATCTTTTTACAACGCTGTTAAAAATATTAAAAGATAAGAAAGTTAAAATAAGTTATCTATGAAGATCAATGAATGCTACCTAAAAATTCAGGATATTTTAGACCGGTTTTAGCCGGTTCAAAGTCAGAAGCCAAAAGATTGGTTTTACAGAATGGGATAAAGATTAATGGGAAATTGCAAAAAGACTGGAAAGAAACTGTTCAAATAAAAAAAGGGCTTATTTTGCAAGCAGGAAAAAGGAAATTTATAAAGATTTCTTAAGATTAGTCAAAGAACCTTCGGTTCTTTTCCACCCTTCGCTAACGCTCGGGTAAATAAGGAAAATTAAACCCCCTCTTTCTTTGAGAAAGAGGGGGTTGTTTTCTATTCAGTTTCTTCTTCAGCTTTTTCTTCAGTTTCTTCTTTTTCTTCTTTTTCTTCTTCTGGTAATTCTTCTTCTTGGTCAATAAAAGAAGTCAAAATTTCGTCTTCGTATTCGTAAACCATAAACTCATTTAAGTTATAAAGTAATTATTTTGCCCCGCCGACGACGGAGCAAGCGAAGAGAACTTCGTTCTCTTCTTTATCTTCGCCTCTTTACAGAGGCTTGATAAATGAACTATTCAGCTACCGAGCCGCAGCGAAGGGTGGAGAAGAACGAATGTTCTTCGAGCCTTTCGACCTTTTTTCAACTTTAGATTGTAAATTTTTACTTCTAGAGATAGTATAATTTTCCAAGAAACCTTGTCAAGCCCCGTAGTAGAAATTTGACAAGTGTTTTGTTTCACAAAACACTATCGCGCCAAAGGCGGTCAAATTTTCACTACGGGGCAAGCCCATTCTAATCGTTATTTGCCCCTACTCTTCTTCTTTATTTTTAGATTAACTTTCTCTTTTTTGAATTTTCTTGTTCGGTGATTCCACGCCCAAATCTCAACCGTCATTTGAACTTTATTCTTTTTAAGGAAATTTGTTATTTTTTTTCTTTTAGCCGAAACATTCGGAGGAGTGGTCAACTGAATATTTTTTTGCCGACTTCCTTTAAGAGCCAGGAGATCAATAATGCCAAAAACATCAGTTTCGTGAAATTTTACTTTTGGGGCGAACCAGACAACCCATTTGTCGCGTCTTAAAATTTCAATTGCCTTTTTTCGAATTAAACTCTCTTTAGCCATGCCTCGTAGAAGAACCCCGCAGTAGAAAAAACTCACTACGGGGCATAATTAAATCTTCAAATTAGAATATATTTCCTGGACAGCTTCATTTTCGTCCAGGGCCTCAAAAAGTTTCTGACAAGCTTCTTTTTGCTTTTCGTCTGAATCAACTGTTTCTTTCGCCACCCAGTCCAAAGAAAAGGAATCAATTTTAACCAATTTTTCTTCCAAGGTTTTCTTTATTTTTTCTAAATTATCAGGCGTTGTATAAACCTCCAGGTCGTCGCCGTACCAGCGGATATCTTCCGCTCCCGCTTCAATAACCGCAAGCTCTAACTCCTCTCTGCTCTTGATGGAGGAGGGCTGAGAATCGAAAATTACAGTTATAACTCCTCTTTTTTCAAAAAGCCACCTTACCGCCCCTTCTCCCACAAGCTTGCCGTTGTTCTGACTCAAAATCTGTTTAATCTCGCCCAGTGTTCTATTTTTATTGTCAGTAATTCCTTCAACAATAATAGCGATTCCCCCCGGCCCATAAGCTTCATAAAGAACCTCTTCAAGATTAGCTTCTTGTCCGCCGCCGGTCGCTTGTTTGATAGCTCGTTCGATGTTCTCCCTTGGCAGGTTGAAACCTTTCGCCTTTTCAATAGCTATTTTTAGCTTCGAATTAGTTTCTGGGTTTATTCCTCCTTCTTTTACCGCTAACCAAATTACCCTGGCCATTTTAGAAAACATTTGTCCTCTTTTTTGGTCGGTAATCGCTTTTTCTCTCTTTATTTTTTTGGAATGGCTGTGACCTGACATAATTCTCACTAATTCTAACTCTTTTTTAACTTTTTTTTAAGTATCAGAATTATTATCGCAGAAAAAACGGCAATCGCCGAAGCAATTAGGAAAACAAAATAATTATTTTTTGTAATTTGCTTGCCAATAGTGGCTAATTCTTCTTCGGGCAAAAAATTTTCATTTTCCTTGCCAATATCTTCTGAGGGTTCGGTCTTTTTATTTTCTGAAACTTTTTGGGGAATAATATTGTTGGCACCGGGCGTTGGTTGAGATGTCCAAAACCATTCCAAATCAAACCTGCCATACGATTGGCCCAGGGGCGCCTTTGGATAACTTATTGTTTCTATAATTTTATTATCCGGCTGGATAAGAGAAATTTCGTCACCGTCGTTGTTTAAAACAATTTTAGTGGTTGGTCTGTTAATAATTAAAAAACCTAATGCAGAGATTTTTGTTCCAGCAGGAACGGTAAAAATTGTTACGGCTCCCGCAGAGTCTTTAATTTTCCAGCCCGACAAATCAACTTCAAATTGGTTTTGATTTGATATTTCAATCCATTCTTCCAAATCATCCGGCCCTTCGGGGGAGGGAAGGATTTCGTTGATAATGATTCCAGTAGGATATTCTGTTTTTTCCAAGGAAATTGGCGGAGAAATGTCTTCTGATTTTTTTATTTCTTGATTCGTAATCCTTGGTTCTTGATTCTGTTCGCTGTTCTTTGCTTTTGGCGTACCTTCGGGATTTTGGCTGTCTTTCCAATCATTAGGATCAGAGCCCGCAGATTGAAAGTTTTTTCTTTCCATCGTCTGTTTTGTTTCGTTCTCGCCGGCAAACCAGCCCGATGTACAATTTATAGAATCTATTAAATTTCCGGAAGCATCATATAATTCTAAATTTTCTCCATTGTTGCCCAAAGCCCCGGTATAAATTTTGTCGGCTGAAATTTTAGGTACCGCATTGTCGTCCGTTCTTTCTAACAAATAAAAACCATTGGCGGGAAATACTCCGGATAACTTGATTTTCGGCGTTCCGTCCTGAGCAACCAACTGCCAACCGTCAAGATTTATAGAGTTTCCGGTATTATTGTATAATTCTACCCACTCGTCGTTAGCAGAATTTAAGGTTCCCATCCACGCTATCTCATTTATCACCGCAGAATCAGTAGCTTTGATAAAAAACGGGAAGAGAAAGAAAAATAAAAAAACAGCTACTCTTGACCCCCATACCATAACGAGTAATATCTTTGCTAAATAGTCGTCAGGAGAAAGTTGTATTCGTTTACCCGAGCGAAGCGAAGGGTGGAGAAGAACGAATGTTCTTCGACTGGCGTGGGGGCTTGACAAATTTTCCATATTTTGTTAGAATATAAGATATTGAATACCCGAGCCGCAATGCGGCGGAGGGTGGAGAAGGTCGAAGAAACAAGTTTCTTCTCCCGTCTCGCCTTCGGCTCGACGAACGAATGTTCTTCGAATAATCCCCGAGCTGGGGGCAAGGAGTTTTTCTTGGACGGATAATCCGGCGCGAGCGGGATTACTCCCCAGAAAAATTCTAAACTTTATGTTCCTAAATACTAAAGATTAGCCCCCAGCTCGGGGATTATTTTTTATGCATTCTCTTATGATTCCCCGTGTTGGAAGATAGGAGCGAAGCGACGTAAGACTACAACCCGCCCACCGCGTCCTCCCAAGCTTCGCTTGGGCCCCTACCAGAAGGTGTCTTTGGCGGGGGTCGGGGAATCATTCACCGGCTACTCTTTCTATTTCTTCTAGGGTGGTAGTTCCTTCCAAAACCTTAATTAAACCATCCTGATTCATTAAAACCATTCCCTTTTTAATCGCCGATTCTCTCATTGCCACAATGGATGGCAAAGTTAAAATAAATTTTTCCATTTGGTCGTCAACTAAAAATGTTTCAAAAATTCCGATCCTTCCCTTATAACCGGTGAAATTGCAGAACTCGCATCCTTTGACTTGAGTAATTTTCGGTCGCGCTTGGAAGAAAGAAGGCGGTAAAATTTCCTTTTTGACGCCAGCCAGTCCTTTTTTTATTTTTTTCAAGTCAGCAGGCGAAGCGGGCACAGATTTTGCGCATTTTTTACAGACCTTTCTTGGCAGTCTTTGAGCCACTACCATATTTAAAGCCGGTGCTATGGAAATTGGCTTGACTCCTAAATCAACCAATCTCGCGATGGCGCCGGCAGCATCGTTGGTGTGTAAAGTGGAAAAAACCAAATGTCCTGTAAGAGCTGCCTGACAGGCAATTTCAGCCGTTTCTAAGTCTCTAATTTCTCCCACCAGAATTACATCCGGGTCCTGACGCATTATTGACTTGAGACCTGAAGCGAAAGTATAACCCTTTGAAGGATCAACCTGGGTTTGGGAAAGTCCTCCAAGATGATATTCAACCGGATCTTCAATCGTAATAATTTTTATTTCCGGTTTGTTTATTCTTTTTAAAACCGCATAAAGGCTGGTTGTTTTTCCCGAGCCGGTGGGGCCTGTAACAATTATCATTCCGTTCGGTCTTTTAATTTCTTGTTTAAATATTTCTATTAAGTCTTTTCTTAAACCCAGAGCTTCAATCTCAATAAGACTTTTAGGATTTAAAAGCCTGAGAACAATTGATTCGCCGTATTCAGCCGGCAAGGCAGAGGCTCTAATTTCAATTGTGTAACCTTGGTCTTCTTTTACCCGAGCGTTAGCGAAGGGTGAAGATGAACGAAGTTCATCGACTGAACCAGGTGTTTCTGGCTCCAAAGACTGAGAGGTCGAAGAAGATAAATCTTCTTCTCGTTCCTTCGCTGTCGCTCGGGAGATTGAAATAGTAAATCGGCCGTCTTGGGGCCGATCAGCTACGTTTAATTTAAGGCCGGAAAGAAGCTTAATTCTTGAAAGAATGCTTTTGTATGTTTTTGGATTCAGATTCATCACGTCGTGCAAAACTCCATCAATTCTTATTCTGAACTTGGCTTGAGTTTCTTCCGGTTCAATATGGATGTCGGAAGCGTCAAGACAAATGGCTCCGGTTAGAATTATTTCTACCAATTCGGTCACCGAGGCAGCCAAGAATTCTTCAATCTTTTTTTTGAGCTCAGAAAGATTGGAGATTTCCTTTTTAAGTTTGGCAAATCTGGCTGAAGCGATTTCTACCTCACCAGTAATTTTCGCTCTTTCCATAATCCTTAATTTTTTTTAGAATATAGTAATTACTCACCGAAGCTTTAGCTGAGGTGGAGAAGAAGGAATCTTCTTAGACCTTCTTAGACCAATCTATCTTATTTGAAAAAAATGGTCAAATCTTTAGAATATTCTACCAACGGCCCTTCTCAGACAAAAAAAATAGGCGAGATTTTGGGGCAAGAAATTCTCAAGACTAAATTGGAAAAAACGGCTTTTGTTACAGCTCTGGAGGGAGATTTAGGAGGCGGGAAAACCACTTTTTTACAGGGGTTCGCCAAGGGTTTAGGAATCGAAGAAAAAATCTTGAGTCCGACTTTCGTTATTGTAAAAAGGTTTCATGTACCCGAGCGAAGCGAAGGGTGGAGAAGGTCGCAGAAACAAGTTTCTTCTCCCGTCTCGCCTTCGGCTCGACGAACGAATGTTCTTCGACTTCCACGTTCTATGTTTCATGATTTTTACCACATAGATTGTTACCGTATCCGGAAGCCAAAAGAAATTTTAGATTTGGGATTTAAAAAAATCATTTCTGACCCCGAAAATATTATCGCCATTGAATGGGCAGACAGAATTAAAAATTTTTTGCCAAAAAATGCTCTCGTTTTGAAATTTAAATTCATTAATAAGTTAAATAGAAAAATCGTGTTAGAATTTAATAATGGTTAAAGACTACAACCCGCCCGCCACGTCCTCCCACTTGTCTAAAGGCGAGCGGGCCCCTAAAAAACGGTTAATTGTTATTGATTCAAATTCCATTGTCCATCGAGCTTTCCATGCTCTGCCGCAATTGTCCACGAAATCAGGCGAAGTAGTGGGCGCGGTTTACGGATTTTTATTGGTTTTTTTAAAAGCCTTAAGGGAATTGCAGCCTGATTATATCGCAGCGACTTTTGATTTGCCTGGGCCGACCTTCCGCCACGAAAAATTTAAAGAATACAAGGCAACCAGGCCTCCCACGGCGCAAGGGATTTGCGAGCAGCTGCCCAAAGTCAAAGAAATTTTAAAAGCCTTTAATATTTCTATTTTTGAAAAACAGGGCTTTGAAGCTGACGATATTATTGCGACAATTTCCAGTTTGGTTTCGGGGCAACGAACGCCAGAATTAGAAACGATTATTTTGAGCGGCGATTCGGATACCTTTCAGCTGGTGGATAAGAATACGAAAGTTTATTTTTTAAGAAAAGGAGTCAAAGACACGGTTTTGTATGACGAAAATAGAGTTTTGGAAAAATATGAAGGTCTTTGTCCTGAAAAATTAGCGGATTTTAAAGGTTTAAAAGGCGATCCCTCAGACAATATCCCGGGCGTCAAAGGTATCGGAGAAAAAACAGCCATTAACCTGATTTTGAAATTCGGCAGCCTGGAAAATCTTTACAAAGAAGTCGAAGAAGATAAATCTTCTTCTCCGCCCCTTGCTGCGGCTCGGGCAGTCAAAGAGGATAAATCCTCTTCTACACCCTTCGCTGCGGCTCGGGCAGTCAAAGAGGATAAATCCTCTTCTACACCCTTCGCTGCGGCTCGGGCAGTCAAAGAGGATAAATCCTCTTCTACACCCTTCGCTGCGGCTCGGGCAGTCAAAGAGGATAAATCCTCTTCTACACCCTTCGCTGCGGCTCGGGTAATTGATGAAAATTCGGAAACAGTAGCGGAAATTCCGCCAAGAATAAAAGAAATTTTAATAAAAGGCAAAGGACAGGCTTTCTTATCAAAAGCCCTGGCGCAGGCGGAGAGAAACGCGCCGATTGATTTTGATTTAAAAGAATGTCTTTGGCAGAAACTGGACAAAGAGAAAGCCAGAGAAATTTTTGAAAAATTTGAATTCCAAAGCTTAATCAATAGATTAACAGAGCTATAACAATGCCCGAGCTTCCCGAAGTAGAAACAATCATTAGAGACTTAAGAAAAACTTGCAATAAAAAGGTCGAGAAATATTCAAATTATAATAATCTTAAATTCAAACCACGCTATTATGGAGAAACATTATCTAAACCTTATTTTAAATGAGGTAAAAAACTTTAATAAATTGAAGCGTCGGTATAATTACGCTGATTTAGATGACTTGATTAGTCATTACATTGAAGAAAATGTAATTTCTTCGAAGGACGAGCTTATTAAAGTTTTAGATATGATAAGGAAAAAAATTGGAATAGCATTAAAATTGAACAATTTTAATGAATGGTGGGTAGCCAAAGGGCATTAAAATTTATATTTTAATTTGTTAAATAAAATATGATAAGAGAAGCTACTAAAAGGAGGGTAGAGACAATTATTAAATTATTGCAAGAGGAATATCCACGCAATAAGATTGCTTTAAAATTTAGTGACCCCTTGGAACTTTTAGTCTCTACAATACTCTCTGCGCAATGTACCGACGAAAGAGTAAATAGGGCAACAAAGGTCCTTTTCAAAAAATATAAAGATATAAAGGATTATGCAAGAGCGGATTTTAAAAAATTCGAAGAAGATATAAGGCCGACTGGCTTTTATAGAAACAAAGCAAAAAATATAATTAATGCAAGTCAGCAAATAACAAATAGATTCAAAGGGAAAGTCCCCCAGACAATGAAGGAATTACTAACATTGCCTGGTATTGGTAGGAAAACAGCAAATATCATACTTACTTTCGCTTTTGGGAAAATAGAAGGGATAGTTGTCGATACACACGTTATAAGATTGTCAAAAAGGATAGGCTTGTCAAAAAATGATAACCCAGAAAAAATCGAGCAAGATTTAATGAAAATAATCCCTAAAAATCACTGGAAGGATTTCAGCTCTTTACTAATGGAGCATGGAAGAAAAATTTGTTTGGCGAGAAAACCCATCTGTGAAAGTTGCGTACTTAAATATATTTGCCCCTCTTTTTATTTTTTTATGAAACGTAAGCCAATATAATTCATAATGGTGAGTTTAGTAAAGCAAATCGTTGCCTTAAAGTCAAAAATAGGACGTAAAATAAAAAACACATTGAGAAGTTTCAAGAAGAATATAAGGCTTAATTCTGAGCAAAAATTCCTCGAGCTGTGTTTTTGTATCTTGGTAGCTAATACCTCTTTAATGAAGACTAAAAAGATTTGGGACGAGATTAATAAAGGATTTATTTATTTCTCAAAGAATAGTCTTAAGAGAAAACTTAAAAAATTGGGATATAGATTCTATAACAAAAGAACAAATTATATTGTTTTTGCAAGAAAATTTATAAAAGAGATTGATGCTGAATTAAAAAATAAGAATGAAAGCAGCATAAGAGAATGGTTGGTAAAGAATATAAAAGGAATCGGCTGGAAAGAAGCATCGCATTTCTTAAGGAATATGGGTTTCCAAAATTTTGCCATTTTGGATAGACACGTCTTAAGAGTATTAAATAGCTATAAGATATTGGATGGGATATTGCCACTAACGAGGAAAAATTATCTAGAGATAGAAAGAAAATTAAAAAGGATCGCAGACCGTCTTAATATTAGTTTGGCAGAACTTGATTTACATCTATTTTATATAGACACCAAAAAAATCCCTAAAAAATAATATCCAAATTTTATGAACCAACAGAAAGACGCTAATCATTATAGGAAGATTATGGGGATAAAAACAGTTCAGGACCTCATTTTTTATCAGTACGCTAAAATTATTGCGAGGAGTGCATTTAAAGTTGTGAATGGAAAAAGGGCGAAACAAGACCACTTCGGATTTATAAGAGAAACCTTTCAAAACTTAAAAACAGGGAAGAAAAGTTGGTCAGAAATTACAAGAGAAGATAAGCAACTTGTAGAAGCAGAAAAGAAATGTGTATATTGTGGGTCTGCTGAAGATCTTCATTGGGAGCACATTGTACCGAGATCCCTAGTTATAAAGCCAGAGTGCAAAACATGTAACTCAGTCCAAGGTATTTCAAATCAGATATGGGCTTGCAGGAAATGCAATCTGCTAAAAGGGACGACGGGCCTCTATCAATTTTTCAAACTAAAATATCCAGATGAGAGAAAATTCTATGATTTTATTCCTCCCTTGCTAGAGAAAAAGTATTTAAAAACAATTTATAATTGTCATAAATGCACTCAGACATTGAAAAAAGAAGATTTAGATGGTGACGGGAAATTAACAGTACTTGATATTGACTCTATAATTTATCAGTAACCTTAAGAATAAAAATCGGCAGCCGGTCCGCCCATTTTTGCCCAAAATGCCAAAAACTATGTTAATTTTTCTTTACGGACCAGATACATACAGGTCGCGGCAGAAATTAAACGAGATAATTGAAAATTACAAAAAAGCCCATAAAAAGGGACTTAATTTAAAATATTTTGAGGAAAAAGATTTGGATTTTGGAGAAATTCAGAATGAAATTCAGCAAACTTCAATTATCGCCGGAAATAAAATGCTGATATTGGAAGATACTTTTTCCAATGTGGATTTTAAAGAGAAATTTTTAAAAAACAGTAAAAATTTTATTAGCTCAAAAGATTTAATCCTGTTTTATGAAGAAAGAGAAATTTCAGGGACTAATTCTCTTTTAAAATTGCTGAAAAAATCCGGGAAATCTCAAGAA
>Ga0210050_1003295_pt1 | contig 14480 bp, 14 predicted proteins | sample CryGey132114_all_FD_185463 | JGI IMG/M metagenome (GOLD analysis project Ga0210050, IMG submission 185463) | Groundwater microbial communities from aquifer - Crystal Geyser CG22_combo_CG10-13_8/21/14_all (SPAdes) (version 2) | ecosystem: Environmental > Aquatic > Deep subsurface > Groundwater ...
TTCCAGTTTGGCACTTTTGGCCGTTATGTTTACCCGGCCGGACCAGTTGCATTCCTGGTATTTGATTTGGGCGTTTTCCTTTGCGGTTTTAGCCAAGCCTAAATGGTTGGTCAGCCTTTTTACCGCCTTGACTTTCGGGGCGCTGTTGCGCTATGCCCCGTATATTTATTTCGGTCACTGGGACCCGCCGGTATATTTCCTGCGTAACTTGATCTGGGTCTCGAGTTTGGTACTGACGCCTTTATTATTAAAGTTTTTTAAAGCTTAAAATAGTCTAAGGGTTTGTTATCGAGACAATCTGGGGGTATTTTTGTTTAAATTCTTCAGAGTAATCACAGGGCCCCATGCATGTTGGTGTCCACCAACTTAGTATGCCATTTGTTTGTATGAGAGCTTCTCCATGAGTGCCGCCGTTACTCATTATGCCGAGTATAGTGTATGGATATTGAGCTTTTATACTTTCGTTGCTTTGTTGCTGGATTAATAGGCTAACTGGCGGGTATTCTCCGCCAGCAACATATTGATAGTAGTCAATGAATGGATCAACGACTTTTTGTTTAATTTCTGCTCGTTGAGCAGTATATTGATCGCTAGATAGCGGTGGTTCGAAAACTACAACGGGAGGTTGTGGAAAAGAGCTATTACTTGGGGTGGGTGATGGGCTTGAGTTTAAGATTGTAGTGGACGGGGAGACTTGAGGGCTTGGCGTTTCCGCGATTAAGGCAATTTGCTGTTTAAGTTGTTGTTTTTGATAATAAAGCCATCCGGCAATTCCGGTAGAAATCAGAAAAAGTATCACCCAAATCCAGGTAAATGATTTTTTAGGAAGAACGGGTGGAATTGGCTGGACATCCATTGATTAAGTCTATCACCGGAATTAAAATAAGTTAATGGCCGAATCAACGAAAATTGCAATTTTTAAAGGCAGGCAAGTCAGGCGGGTAATCTATCAAAATGAGTGGTGGTTTGTAGTTGAAGACGTTGTTCTGGCGTTGATTGACTCCAATGATCCAAAGCAATATGTTCAGCGAATGAAACTTCGTGATCTGGAATTGGCTAAAGGGTGGGTACAAATTGTACATACCCTTTTGGTAGAAACTGGCGGTGGTAAGCAAAAAATGAATTGTGCAAATACCGAGGGAATTTTCCGGATTATCCAATCAATCACTTCTCCTAAGGCTGAACCATTCAAACGTTGGTTAGCCAGAGTCGGTTACGAGCGGGTTAAAGAAATCGAGGATCCGGAGCTGGCGACCAAACGGACGAGAATGTTATACAAGTTAAAAGGGTACCCGGACAGCTGGATCGAAAAACGGATGCGGGGAATATTTATCCGGGAAGAGTTAACCGATGAGTGGCAAAAACGCGGTGCGAGACTGGACAAGGATTATGAAATTTTAACCGCGGAAATCTCCAAAGCGACTTTCGGGGTAACGCCAAGCCAGTATAAAAAAATTAAAAAGTTAAAGCGGCAAAACTTACGCGATCACATGGATGACTTGGAATTGATTTTTACCATGCTAGGAGAACGGTCGACGACCGAAATTCACCGGGTGGAAGATTCCCGGGGAGTGCCAAAACTTAAACAAGATGCCAAGGCTGGCGGTAACATTGCCGGCGGCGCTCGGAAACAGTTGGAAAAGAAACTGCGTCGCTCGCTCGTCTCCAAAAAGAATTTTCTGCCTAAACTATGACTTGGTGGGAATATTTTGTCGTCGGCAGCCTTGCCGGTCTACATCACGCTTCGATTAGAGGATACAAAGATAGTTTGTGGGAACCGTTTGAATGGCTAAAATTCTGGCGCAGTATTTTATTTGGAATAATCGGAGGAGGGGTTGCTTATTGGCTTAATATTAAGATTAACGTTCAATTTAATTTACTTAGTTTAAGTTTATTCTGTCTTGGATCTGCAGTTATGATTGTTGAGAGTTATAAGTGGTTTTTTCGGCTCGACAACCAAGAGAAATATGTGATACCGACTTATTTTACTTGGTTTGGGAAAATAATCGAAAAGCGCTCACAAAGGGTATTTATAGGAATAATATTTTCCGGCCTAATCTTATTATTGCTTTGGTGTTTTGAGAAAAATATTTACTTAAACAGTTTAACTAATTTATATCGAGGATTATTGGTAGGTTTAATCGGTGGGATTGCGGCTAGTGGCGGTGGTAGTTTCAAAGACGCGCCCTTCGAAGGTTTTTTTATCAAAAAATTCTGGCGCAGCTGGTGGGTGGATATACTTGGAGGTGTAATTATGGCTCCATTGATGCCAAATAATATGGTTTTACTATTAATGGTGTGGGGGTGGGATAGATTATGGATTGAATTATATAAATGTCTGTTGTTAAGAAATGAAGCACCGGGGAAATTTAAAATTAAAGGAATAGTTTACAAAGATTGGCAGATCAGAAGAAATTGGTTATTAATCCCCTATGGGTTAAGTTGGTTGGTACCAATAGCTGGTAGTTTGTTAAAATAGAGGAATGATATGGTTAGTGTTATTGGTATTTGGGTTTACTAGGTTTTTTAATTTGGATTTAATTCCGATTTTTGCCGACGAAGCGATTTATATCCGTTGGGCCCAGTTGATGGCCTATGACTGGCACCATTTATTTGTGCCGTTGACCGACGGGAAAACGCCTTTATTTATGTGGTTGCTGGTACCACTTTTAAGATTTAATTTTGATCCGCTGATAACCGGTCGGGTGTTATCGGCTGCGGCCGGCCTGGGGACGGTAGCGGGGATTTATTTTTTAACCAAAAAACTATTTGAAGTTAAAACCGCCCGGTTAGCCGTCGGCCTGGCTTTGTTCCAGCCGTTTTTGCTGTTTTATGACCGTTTGAGCCTAACTGACAGTTTATTGACAGCTTTGATTGTTTGGGCGGCCTACTTTGCTACCGGCGTCGGCTTGGGTGTATTTGGGGCGGCGGCGTTATTGGTTAAGCCGTCAGCGTTAAGCTACTTGTTGTTGTTGCCGGTTTTAAAACTAAAAGCCTGGCGCCGTCATTTAACGGCGGGAATAATTACTTTCACTATTTATAATCTGCTCCGGCTTTCTGATTCGTTTTACATGATCAAACAACGCAGTTTGGACTACCTGCAGGGTCCAACCCTGCAGCATTGGTCCAGCACCATTCAGGTTTTCGGCGGCTGGTTATTAAGTTATTTAGGCTGGCCGCTCATAATTATCTGGTTGCTGGCTTTAGTAATTGCCGCCAAATTCCGGGAGAAAAAGATCGGAATTTTGAGCTTGTTTATCATCCTGCCATTTTTATTTCTGGCCTTGGTGGGCAAGGTTGTTTATCCCCGCTATCTTTTACCGATCGTGCCGTTTATCTTGATTATTGTCAGTTGGGGATTAGTCCGCTTGCCGAAGCAATTACTGGCCTTATCGGTAGGGGTAATTTTAGCCGGTTGGCTTAAATTTGACTATTATTTACTGACCGATCCGGTTAAGGCGCCGTTGGTCCGGGCGGAAAAGGAACAGTTTTTTTACAGCTGGGCTGCCGGTTACGGTTTGCCGGAAATTAGGCAGTATTTGCTTCAATTACCCGGTGATAAACCAGTCGTGGTGGCGACCGAAGGCAGTTTTGGGACTTTACCCAATGGTTTGGAAATTTATTTTTCCGGCCACCCGACGGTTCAAATCCTGGGTGTCGGTTTTCCCTCCGGCGGCATGAGTCAGGGGATGGACCAGGCCCTAGTTGACAATAAGCGGTTATTTTTGGTGGCCAATTACGATCGGTTTACTTTTCCAAGTTCTGATCGTTTGAAATTGGTCAATGAATATCCCCGACCGGGAGGCGAGCGTTTACTGTTCTATGAAGTTTTTTAAATATCTTTGGCCGCTGTTAATTCTGCCGGCGCTATGGCCGATTTTTAGGAACGATTTTTTCCAAATGCATGATTTTACCCATGTGGCCCGGTTGGTGGAATTGGACCTGGGAATTAAGCTGGGACATTGGCCGCCGCGCTGGGCGCCGGATTTGGGCTGGGGCAACGGCATGCCCTTGTTTCATTTTTACGGCTCCCTGCCTTATTATTTAGCCGAACTATTTTATCTAATTAAAGTTCCGGCCGTGTGGGCCATCAAAGCCGTTTTTGCCGTAAATTATTTGGCCGGATTTTACTTCATGTATTTGTGGGCTAAAGCCCATTGGGGGAAATGGGGAGGAATTTTAAGCGGTTTGGCCTTTGTCTATCTGCCTTACCGGGCAGTCCAATTTTACGTCCGCGGCTCTTTAGCCGAGTTGACCGCCATGACTTTTATTCCCTTGTTTTATTACGCTGCGGGTAAGCGTAAAACGGTTTTGGCGGCATTAACCTGGACCGGAATATTTTTATCGCATAATGTCATCGCTTTATTTTCCTTAGGGTTTTTCGGATTATACTTTCTGTTTAATTTAAAACATTGGCGCCGCTGGCTGATACTTTCCGGTTTAACTTTATTATTATCAGCCTGGTTTATTATCCCGGCATTTTTTGAAAAAAATTTAACCGTAGTCGATAGTCTGACCGGGGGATATTTTCATTTTTCTTACCACTTTATTTATTTGCGGCAGCTGATTAACCGGTTTTGGGGGTACGGCGGTTCGATTTTAGGACCGGAAGACGGTATGTCTTTTCAGCTGGGCTGGCCGCAGCTAGGGCTGATTTTACCCGCAGTTTGGCTTTGGCGGAGGCTGTCTTATTTTTGGCTGGCATTAGCCATGGCAATTTTTATGATGACCTTTCACTCTAAATTTATTTGGGAGGCCGTTCCAATTTTGGCGTTAGCTCAATTTCCCTGGCGGTTACTGGCCTTTGCCGGTACAATTATCGCTTTTTTTGCCGGTTCAGCGGCGAAAAATAAATATATAGCAGTGGTCGCAGGAATATTAATTATTACTTTAAACTTCCGGTATTTCCGGCCGCAGCAGTTTTCCCCGGTTGATGACTATTACTATACCGACCGTCAGCGGATTGCCGACGAAATGAGTGATCTTTTGCAGGATTATTTGCCCAAGAATTATGCTGATTTTCCCACCGCCGCCGGCGGTAAAACCCCGCTGGAGTCCTGGTCGGATATAATTAGCCTATTAACTTGGATAGGACTGATTGTTTATTATGCCCGAACCAGAAGAATTAGCCGTTAGTGAAATCAGCCGGCGGGCGGTTTCCGGGGTGATGGTGTTAACCGTCAGGAAGTTTTTACTCAAAGCCGTTAACTATTTGGGCAGCATTATTCTGGCGCGCCTGCTTCTGCCGGAAATCTTCGGTGTTTTTGCCATTGTCAGTTTTATCATTACTTTCTTTGGGTTTTTCTCCGACGTCGGTTTAGGGGCGGCGCTGATCCAAAAAAAAGACAAGTTGAGCCCCAAGGATTTGGCGGTGACTTTTACTCTCCAGCAAATTTTAGTGGTGGCGGTGACCGGTTTAATTTGGCTGACGGCGCCGCTTTTTGCCGGAAAATATAACCTGGGCAACGAAGGCATCTGGCTCTTGAGGATTTTTTCCCTGTCATTATTTTTTACCTCATTAAAAACTATTCCCTCAATTTTGTTGGAGCGAAAACTCCAATTTAAACGTTTAATCTGGCCGGAAGTGGTTGAAGTCGTTTCTTTCCAAATCATTGCCGTGACCTTGGCCTATATGGGGTTAGGGGTTTGGAGTTTCATTATTGCTTTATTGGTCCGCAGTTTACTCGGCACGCTGGTTTTGTTCTATCTGTCACCGTGGCGGATCAGTTTTGCCTGGGATAAAGTGATCGCCAAAAGATTAGTATCTTTTGGCATTCCCTATAACTTAAACGGGTTTATCGCTACGATCAAAGATGCAGTCATGCCGGTTTTTGTCGGGGCGGTTTCCGGGGCGGCGGCCGTCGGTTATTTAAACTGGGCCTTAACTTTTTCCAAGTTGCCGATTTTATTTATGGCGGATATTTTCCGGGTAACTTTTCCCACTTATGCCCGGATCCAGGGTAATCCGGAACTGCTCAAAAAAGCCATCGAAAAGACCATCCGGTTTACCAATCTGTTTCTATTCCCGGCCGCGTTTTTACTGGCGGCCTTGGCCCGGCCGATCGTCACGATTATTTTTACGGATAAATGGCTGCCGGCTTTGCCGGCTTTCTATATTCATTTGCTCGGCATTATTATTGTCGGCATTACCAATACGTTTATGGATGCGCTTTGGGCCTTGGGGAAAACCCGGATTGCCGTTAAACTGCTGATAATTTACACTTTGGTTAACTGGGGAGCATCCGTGCCGTTGGTTTATTGGTTTGGTTTCAATGGGGCCATGATCGGTTCAGTGATTGTGCTGTATGTCTCGTTGCCGCTGACTTGGTACTACATTAGGAAAATTGTCAAAGTGGAAGTTATTAGACACGTTTGGCCGGCCTTTGCGGCCAGTGTCTTGGCCGGAATTGCGGCTTTTAAACTAAACTTTTTGGCCGGTAATTTATTGGGTCTGTTTTTAGCCGGTTTTGCCGGCGGCCTGGTTTATTTAGCCGGTTTGATTGTGTTTGATAAGAGAAGATTATGTGCCGATATTACTTGGCTCTGGAGTATAATTAAGCATTCATGAATAAAATTGCCATTTTCCAAGGCAAAAAAATCCGCCGGCGATGGAACGGGAAGCAGGAAAAGTGGTATTTCTCCGTTATTGACGTTGTGGCCGCATTGACTGGCAGCACCATCCCTAAAAGATATTGGAGTGATTTAAAAATAAAACTCCAAAAAGAGGGTAGTGAAGTGTACGAAAAAATCGTACGCTTGAAAATGCCTGCTTCGGATGGGAAATTGCGTGGTACAGATGTAGCTGATACCGAAGTAATGTTGCGGATTATTCAAAGCGTCCCGTCGCCTAATGCCGAACCTTTTAAACTTTGGTTGGCGCGTATCGGTTACGAACGGCTTGAGGAAACGGCCGATCCGGAGCTGGCAATAAACCGCGCTTTAAAAACATATTTACGCAAAGGCTACAGTCAGGACTGGATTAATCAGCGCTTGAAGAGTATTGAGGTACGTAAAGCTCTCGCTGACGAATGGGAAAAGCGCGGAGTTAAAGAGGGGTTAGAGTTTGCCATTTTGACTGATGAAATTACCCAAGCTTGGACGGGGATGACCACCGGAAAGTATAAACAGCTTAAAGGTTTGAAAAAAGAAAACTTGAGGGATAACATGACCAATCTAGAATTAGTTTTGAATATGTTGGCGGAAACAGCCACGACAGAGATATCCCAAAAACGCCAACCGCGAAGTTTCCCTCAAAATAAGTTGGTGGCTAAAGAAGGCGGTACGGTGGCCGGAAACGCCAGAAGAGAAATCGAGGCAAAAACTGGTAAGAAAGTCATTACCCGGAAAAATGCTAAAGGTCTAAACTTATTAAGTAGAGTAAAATTAGACATTCATGATTAAACTGTGCACGGTGATTTTGGAATACCAGAATTCGAAAATGACCCTGGAGACGATCGAGTCGTTAAAACAGGCGGCGTTGCCGAACAATGTCAAGCAGACGATTGTGGTAGTCGATAACAGCCCGGTGCCCGACGGCAGTTTGAAACAGGCGCTGAAAAAATACCGGAACATCAAGCTGATTACTACTTTGCAGAACACCGGTTTTGCCGCCGGGAACAACCGGGGAATTAAATACGGTTTGCGGCACAAGGCCGATTATTTTTTGCTGATGAATAATGACGTTTTGGTCGACCGGTTATTCCTTAAGTATTTATTGGCGGCTAAAGCCGATTTAGCCGTGCCGAAAATTTATTTTGCCAGAGGCTATGAGTATCATCAGGATCGCTATAAACCCAGAGAGAGAGGCCGGGTAATTTGGTATGCCGGCGGCAAGTTTGACTGGAATGAAGTGATTGGCCGTCATGGGGGGGTTGACGAAGTTGATCGCGGTCAATTTGAGCAAACCAAGACGGTTGATTTTGCCAATTTTTGCTGCGTGCTGATTAAAAAGAAAGTGTTTGACAAAATCGGCCTGCTTGATCCGGCTTACTTTCTTTATTGGGAGGACGCTGATTTTTCCCACCGGGCGCAACTGGCCGGCTTTAAACAGGTGTTTGTCCCTCAAAGCCGGATTTGGCACAAAAGCTCCGGCAGTTCCGGCTCCGGCTCGAAGCTGCATGACTATTATTTAACCCGCAACCGTTTAATGTTTGGTTTTAAATATGCCCGTGCCCGGACCAAATTTGCCCTATTGCGTCAAAGCCTGCGGCAAATTATCAGCGGCCGTCCCGGTGAGCGCAAAGGGGTGATTGATTTTTATTTACGCCGTTTAGGCAAGGGCAGTTTAATATGAAATTGAGCGCCGTGGTTTTAACTCATAATAGCGGTGCAGTGATTAGTGACTGCCTGCAGTCATTACGCTTTTGCGATGAAATTATCGTGGTGGATAGCGGTTCGATTGATAACACTCTTAAATTGGCGGCCTCGGCCAGAATTTACAAAAGGAAGCTGGTTAGTTTTTCCGGTCAAAGAAATTTTGGTCTAAAGCAGGCAACCTATCCGTGGGTTTTAATGATCGATTCGGATGAAAGAGTTCCGATTGAATTAGCCAAAGAGATCAAAGCGGCCATAATCACTGATTCTTATTCGGCTTACCGGGTAAAAAGATTAAACTACTTTTTTGGCCGGGCAATGAAGCACGGCGGCTATTGGCCGGATTGGCAGACCCGGTTGTTTCGGGTAAAAGATTTCCTAAAATACTCCGGTTCGGTTCATGAATCGCCGCACTTTACCGGTTTATTGGGTAGTTTTGCTAATTATTTAACGCACTATTCCCATAATAATTTAAGTGAGTGTCTGGCAAAAAGTATAATTTGGACCAAAAAAGAGGCGGTTGAGTTTGTTAAAGCCGGCCATCCGCCGGTGTCTTGGTGGCGGTTGATGAAGGTGATGGTTTGGGAATTTTGCCACCGTTATTTTAAAAAATTAGGCTTTTTGGATGGTTATGTCGGTTTGGTGGAGGCTCTAATACAAGCGATGAACCGGTTTTATGTTTACCAGCAAGTTTGGGAATTACAGCGGCATGAAGATCGGCCTCTATAGTCCTTTTGCCGCTAATACTTTGGGCGGCGGCGAGCGTTATTTATTAACTATTGCCGGGTGTTTATTACCGGAACATCAGGTGGATTTGGTTTTATCCAGCTTTCCTGTTGGGTTAAAATCCAGGTTAACTAAAAATTTTAATTTAAATTTAGATGGTTTGAATTTAGTTGCCGGGCCGTTTGGTCCCGGCCATTCGGCTTGGGAACGGTGGCGGTTTACCGGGCAATATGACGTATTTTATTACCTGACCGACGGCAGTTTTTTTGTGCCGCACGCCAAAAGAAATATTTGTCATTTCATGATCCCTTTTAATCAGCCGCCAAGGCTGGTGCAAAAGTTAAAATTAAACACTTGGACGGTAAAAACCACCCATTCCTATTTTTGTCAGCGGGCCTTGGAAAAAATTTGGAAGATTAAAATAAATTTTGTCCAATGGGGAGCGGTGGATGCGGCCCAGTTTAAACCGCAAATTAAACAAAATTTGATTATTAACGTCGGCCGCTGGTTTACCACCAAACATAATCAGCACTGCAAACGCCAGGATTTTTTGGCAGAGACATTTAAAAAATTGTGTGATCAGGGTTTAAAAAATTGGCGCTTAGCTTTAATTGGCCCGGTTGAGCCGGGTGGGGAGAATTTGGAGTATTTTAAGCAAGTCAAAAAATTAAGCCGGGGTTACCCGATTGATTTACTGCCGCAGACTGATTTTAAATCGTTAGTTAAGCTCTACGGCCGGGCCAAAATTTACTGGCACGCGACCGGCTACGGGACGGATGAACTAAGCAACCCGCAGGTATCCGAGCACTTCGGTATTTCCACAATCGAAGCCATGGCGGCCGGAGCGGTGCCGGTAGTCATTAACCAAGGCGGTCAGCCGGAAATTGTTAAGCCGGCAACCGACGGCTATTTATGGCAAAATCAAATTGAGCTGATTGATCAAACCCTGGCTTTAATTAATAATGAAGCCTTGAGGTTAAAATTATCCCGGGGGGCGCAAAATCGGGCCAAGGATTTTTCTCCGGAAAAATTCTGCCAAATGACGCATAAAATATTTAATCTATGAAAACCGTTTCTATCGTCATTCCTAATTGGCAGAAACTGCCTTTAATTTCTCATTTACCGGCAGTAATTAGGGCTTGCCTGCCTGCGCAGGCAGGTCCCGGGGCGGAAATTATTGTGGTCGATGACGCTTCGCCGGACGACACGGTTAAATTTTTGAAAAAGAACTTCCCTAATGTAAAAGTCGTAGTTAATCGGCAAAACGAACGGTTTGCCGTTTCCTGCAATAACGGGTTTAAAGCCGCCCGCGGCGAAATTGTGGTGTTGTTAAATTCCGATGTGGCCCCGAATCCGAATTTTTTGGCGCCGCTGGTCAAACATTTTTCTGATCCAAACGTTTTTGCGGTTTCCTGCCTGGAGATTGATAAACAAGGGCAATTTTCCGGCCGGAATCGCTGTCAATTTAAACGCGGTTTTTTAATCCACTCTGCGGCGCCGGTGGTGGCCGGGGAAAACTGCTGGGCCACCGGCGGTTCGTCGGCGTTTGACCGGGAAAAATACCTTAAAATTGGCGGGATGGACCCGCTCTACAAACCGGCTTATTGGGAGGATATTGATTTATCCTGGCAAGCGCGGGAAAAATACGGCTGGAAAATATTATTTGAACCGAAAAGTCAGGTTTTCCATAATCACGAAACTACCAACGTCTCGGTTTTCGGCCAGCGGCAAATGGAGTTAATGTCCCGGCGCAATCAGTTTTTATTTGTTTGGAAATATATCCGCGGCCGGAAACTTTTAGAGCATTTTCTCTGGTTGCCATATCATCTGATTTTTACCAACTACCGGACTAAGGGCGTTTTTATGACCGCCCTAGTCCAGGCAATTATTAAATGGCTGAAAAAATAAAAATAGCCCTAGTCTTATCGTTGGCAGCAATACTGGGGTTTTTTAGGATAAGCCGGGTGCCGCCGGCGTTAAATTGGGATGAAGCCGCCATCGGCTGGAATGCAAAAACCATTTGGGAAATGCACCTGGATGAGTTTGGGACGCGCTGGCCCATCAGTTTCCGGTCATTCGGAGATTATAAAGCGCCGTTATACATTTATTTAACCGCGCCGGTCGTCGGCATTTTCGGCAGCAATGAGATCAGTGTCCGTTTGGTTTCGGTGATGGCCGGAATTACCAGTGTCGGTTTAGTGTATTTTATTGGTGGTTTTGCGGCGGCGGTACTGCTGGCCATTTCTCCCTGGCATATTTTGCTGGCCCGGCCGGCACTGGAAGCTAACTTGGCTTTGATGTGGATTCTGGCCGGCATTTATCTGTTTAAGCTGGCAGTAGCCAAACGGCCCATTTTATTAATCGGTTCGGCTATCAGTTTTGTTTTATCAATGTACAGTTATCAAAGTCCGAAAATTTTTGTGCCGGTCTTTGTTTTGGGCTTACTGATTATTTATCGGTCGGCGTTGAAGCCAGTCTGGAGATGGTTAATTATTGCCGGGGTGATTGCCGGGGCAGCCATCTATCCGCTGATTAAAGACGGTTTAGGCGCCGGCGGGCGGCGGTTTGCCATGACTTCGGTTTTTTATCAGCCAGCCAATAATCTACCATTGACTCTGGCTAAAAATTATTTGGCTCATTGGTCGCCCCGATGGTTATTTTTAAGCGGCGGAGAAACAGGTAGATCGCAAATGAGGCAAACCGGCATGCTTTTATTTGTGACCGCGCCGTTTTTTATTATTGGTCTGATGGCTTTGTGGAAAAAACGAAAAAAAGCTTGGTCAAGAGTTTTATTTTGGTGGTTATTAACCGCCCCGGTACCGGCAATGATCGGTTTTGAAGTGCCGCATCCGATCCGGGCTTATCAACTATTACCGGTTTTAACAATTATAACAGCAGTCGGAATTAAAGAATTTTCAACTCGATCGCGTTTGATTTTATATACTTTGCTAGTAGTTAATTCTTTATATTTTTTCTATCAATACTTTATTATTTATCCGGTCGAGTCAGCCCGGGATTGGCAGTATGGCTATAAGCAGGCAGCGGTTGTGGCCAGAGAATGGGAAGACCGGGTCGATAAAGTCATTATCAGCAGTTATTACGGCCAGCCCTATGTGTTTACCTATTGGTATCAGGATCGTCGGCCGCAATCAATTTTTTGGGGCGGGGCAATCAAGTATCTTTTTCGACCGGTTAAACTGGATGGTGACAAATTATTGCCTAATACTTTGATCATTGGTTCACCGGAAGATATTCCATCAGGCAGTGAGGGTATAATTAAAGAAATATATTTTCCCGACGGCAGTGTCGCTTTCCGGGTAATTAAAACATGAAGCGCAAATTATTGCTTTTAGCCTGGTTGGGTTTTTTCCTCACTCGGATTTTTATCCTGGCTAATCCGCCGCAAAATTATTCCGACGTGTTTCACGATTATCGCCGTTATGCGTCCATGTGGGCCAGCGGCATTACCCCTTATTTTGAGCATTTGTACGAATACCCGCCGGCGACTCTGCCCTTACTTTACGTTCCGGAAATGCTGAACCGGGCTAACATCGGCCATTATTACGAAAATTACCGCCTGCAGATATTTTTACTGGATATCCTAATTTCCTATTTTATCTTTCGGCAGATCATCGGGTTAACCACTAAACCGGCCGTAAAAATTTTTGCTTTGGTTTTTTATAATTTGGCGCCGGTAATTGCCAAAGATTTTTTTTACGAGGGGATTGATTGGATTTTTATCGGCAGTTTAAGTCTGGCGATTATTTATAGTTCCAGGCGGATATTGTTTTGGATTTTATTTTGGCTGTCGACCGGGATTAAGCTGTTAACCGCTCCACTCGCTGTCGTTTTCCTGAAAAAAGACTGGAAGCAAATGATTTTAGGCTTTTTGCTGGTGTGGGGTTTGCCGCTGCTAATTTTCCGATCCTCTTTAGGGGTAATGTTTGTCTATAATAACGAGCGGGGAATTAAGTATGCCGCTTTTCCCGGTTTTGTGGTCGAAACGATTAACTACTTCACTCACAGCGAAACCCGGCGGAACGAGCCGCCGGATTTCGAGTTACGCGGACCGGTTTCCCAAGCAGCCGAAAAAGTAGTCAGCCTTGTTTTTCCTTTGAGCCTGTTTTTAGTGTTACTTTATGAGTGGCCAAAACCGAAAACCTACGCTGGTTCGATTAAAATCAGTTTGATCTTTTTCCTGACTATGTTTTTTACCGCCAAGATTTTCTCCCAGCCGTTTCATTTATGGTACGTGCCCTTGATTGCCCTTTATCCGTTTAAATCAGTTAAAATGCAAATAACTATGATGGGATTGGCGTTATTACTCTTGGTGGTGGACATGACTCCGTGGATCCGTTATCAGGCAGAGTATAAATTTTACGCTTATTTATTTTTGCGCTATCTGCCCATGGCCGGTTTATTATGGCTATCAATAAAACTACCTGATAAATAACAATGGATAAAAACAAAGCTTTTTTACTGTTTGAAACAATGATTGCGGCAGCCACAAAAAAACTTTATTATTTTTCCCAAAATTTTCCTTTAAAAGTTAATCAAAAAGCAGATAAAACAGCAGTGACACAATGTGATCAGTTAATTGATAATGAGTTAACAAATATTGCCAAGAAGGCCGGGTTAGCGGTCGTTTCCGAAGAAGGTGAACCTGTCTTAAAAATAGTTCAATCAGGCAATTACCTTACTATTGATCCAATCGATGGCACTTTAGGCTACATTGATTACGCAAATTTTGGCTTTGATAAAGATTTGGGGTCGGAAAAAGACTTTTGTTTATTATTGGGTATAGTGGAGAATAACCAACCAAGATTTGGGGCGGTTTTTAACTACGTGACTAAAGAAAAGATTTTTCTTGACGCCCAAGATAAAAATAATTTTATAAGACTGAATAATAAAAGAAATTATTCTCAGAAATATGCCGTTTATTTAGATCAACGGCAAAGTGAAGATAGAATAACTCAAAAATTATTGAAGATGCCGGAAGTTTCAGTGATTAAACAGGCAGCTTTAGGTTTAAAATCTGTTTATACGATCATTAATCCGCATCAATCTGCCGTGACCGTGCATCGAGTCCAGACTGCCGGTTTATGGGATATTTTGCCGGCCGCTGTCGCCACTAAAGCCTTTGGTGGTCAAGTTTATGATGACTTGGGACAACCGTTAAGGCTAAATCAATATATTATTCTTCCGGGCAACGGTGCCACTATTAACAAAGGTGAAAAATTTAAGTTTGTGATAGAGAAATTAAAATGAAAAAATATTTGCCGCTTATTTTGATTGTTTTGTTAGCGGCGGCACTGCGGTTCTACCAATTGGGAATCAACCCGCCGAGTTTGTACTGGGAGGAAGCCGCGATTGGCTATGATGCCTATTCGATTCTCAAAACCGGCAAAGACTTTCATGGCAATGCTTGGCCCCTGGTGGCC
>Ga0210050_1003297_pt1 | contig 14476 bp, 10 predicted proteins | sample CryGey132114_all_FD_185463 | JGI IMG/M metagenome (GOLD analysis project Ga0210050, IMG submission 185463) | Groundwater microbial communities from aquifer - Crystal Geyser CG22_combo_CG10-13_8/21/14_all (SPAdes) (version 2) | ecosystem: Environmental > Aquatic > Deep subsurface > Groundwater ...
CGCATTATGCGAGCGGGAAATTCGGGGAAGCTTGGCTGATGTGGCGCCGACAATTTTGGATTTACTGCGCGTGCCAATTCCGCAGGAAATGTCCGGGCAGAGCTTGCTTGCGCAATGCGCGTAAAAAACATAATTCCAAAGTTTGATTAAAAGCGTTTTCTGTGGCATCATTATATCTGTATTGAAACCTTGATTTTTTAACACGAACAACCAAGAAGAGAACGAATCAATGTACACAAATTAATTGAATAAAAATATGACAAGTTTGTTTGGTAAAAAACCAGCAAGGCCAGAATGGAATACTGAAAAAGCAGAAAGAGAATTGGAGCGAAGCCCCGAAGCCTTAGAGGCGCAAAGGGCCCTGACCAAAACGCTCAGACAGGAATTGGCTTCTTTACAAGCAGAGTTAGGAAACATATTACAAAACGTAGAAAAAGGAACAGCTGTGGAAGGCACAGGAAAAAGAATAAGAGAATTAAGAAAAAGAATTATTGAAAAAAAGAAGGAATTAAAAGCTGCACAGGAGCGTTTACAACGAAATGAAACAACGTAGAAGTAGGTATCCAACCCTTTAATTCTGATTGAGTATTGAAAAACATGCGAGAACTTCCGTAGTTCATCAAAAGCAAAGTTTCGAACAATGTCTTGCATTGCGGGACGAAAAAGGATAAAAGCAACTCTGTATTTCGCAGAGTTTGTTTTTATCCCTTCAGTTAGAAGACCACGGGCTTCTTTTCAAATCATGGATCTTGAATCTTGAATCATGGATCTTGAATCTTGAATCATGGATCTTGAATCATGAATCTTGAATCATGGATCTTGAACAAATTCCAATTTCCAAAACCTAAAATACAAAACAGTTTTGAATTTGGAATATTAAGGTCTTCGCAAGAACAAAGTTCTTGCGAAGACTTAGGACATTGGTTATTAGAATTTAAAATTTGTTTAGGATTTTCCGCCATAGGCGGACCAGCCTTTGGCTGAAAAAATTAGGATTTGGGATTTTTACTGTATAATGTCTTTCATGAATGCATTTATTTTGGGCTCGCAGGATGTTTTTGAGTACGACCGCGCATATTCGCTGTTAACGCGGGAATTGGGCAAAGTGGTTGCCATTGCGCGAAGCGTACGCAAACCGCAATCCAAGCTTGCAGGACATTTGGACGCGCCGCATTTTTCATGGGTTGAGGTGATTGCAACCAGCAAAGGATGGCAGATTACACAGGCATTGGAACAGCTGGCGTACGCGCGCATACGGAAAAATCGCGATGCGTTAAAAGCCGTGTTGCAATGTAGCCAGTTTTTAAATGTATTTTTGCCCGCTCTTGTTGGTTCATACGAATTTCAGCATATAGTTGGCAAGCAGCAAGGCGACGAGGAAAAAGTATTTATGCTGTGGGGTGATTTTTTAGACCATATGGAATTATATGCCGAGCAGCTCAATGAAACGGATTTTGATTTTATCAGGGCGCAATGCGTGTTGCGCGGGCTTTCTTTGCTTGGATTTTTGCCAGATGTAGCCGTATGTAATTCATGCGGGAAGCAGTTTTCCGCGCGCGGAGCGTATCTTGCTGATAACCAGCTCGTATGCGATGCGTGCGCCGTATCCTTACGCGCGGGCGCAAACAGCATTTCATACAGCGTGCTTAAAACAATCCAACAAATTATGTCCGGCACATGGGTTTTGAAAGACCACTATGCAAAAGCAGTAACCAGATGCGCTGATTATTTTGAGCGTCAAAGCGAACAGTTCATGCTATAATGAAATCAACGAATAATGAATCCGTTGGTTAATGAAACGAATATACGCATGTTCAATTTTTTCTTTTCAATCTATGCCAAACGAGCAATCAAAACCACAAATTGACCCCACGAGGGCAAAAACATCATGGGTTCACTCTGCTGAACAAAAACAGCAAACGCCTGTTGCGCAAGAACATTGTGTGCGAAAATTTCCGTTTGATGTAAAAAAAATAGCTCTGTATGCATTGGTGTTTTTTGCAATTGCAGGAATTGGATTCCTTGCGGTTAATGTATTTTTGCATATGGGCCAGCAAGATGCGGTTTCTATTACGGCCTCGGGTCCGCAGTCGGTTCAGCCCGGCGCGACAACGACCTTTACCGTGACAATTCATAACATAGACCGCTCCAACGCATTAAGCGATATTGCGATTGCTACCAAGGCAGATGCGGGTACGGTGTTTCCGGAAAAACCATTATTTGCTACCACGCAACGTTTGATTGATAATTTGCAGCCAAATCAGGAACACACAGAAACGTTTTCAGCTGTTTTTTGGGGAAAACAAAATGATGCAAGGACTATTGATGTGACGGTTTGGTACAAACTCGGAACTTTGAGCACCAGGTTTCAAAAAACAATTTCATATACTCCGCATATCGCATCCGATGTCGTATTTCTTCATATGAGCGTTCCGGAACAAGTGCTTCCGGACCAGCAGTTTTCATTTTCCGCTTCGTATGCGAATATAGGAACCGCACGTATTGGGCAGGGAACGGTTCGCATTGAATTTCCTGAAGGATTTGCGGTTTCCAAAATAGATCCGGATATGAAGCAAGACGGTACTGCCAGGACAGCGGCGTTTGCGCAACTGGAGCCTAAGGCGGAGACAATCATTTCTGTACAGGGGGTGATTGCGTCAAGCGCGGGGCAGGGAAAACAAATTACTATGCGCGTCACGACTTTGGTGCGCAACGTTTCTATTGAACTTGGAGCAATCCAGAAAAATGTATTGGTGATTAGCAGTCCTTTAACCTTGAGCATCAGCGTGAACAATAAGCCCGATTATGCGCTCAGTCTTGGGGAAATCGCGCAGTATACATTGACATTTCAAAATAATTCCTCTGTTTCTTTGAAAGATGTGGTGATTATGTCCGATGTATCAAACCCGTGGTTTTTACTTGATACCATGCAGGCGCGCAACGGCTCGTTTTCGTCAAAAGATAAAACCGTTACATGGAACGGCGGCACAGACCCTGCATTGCTTGTTGTTAATCCGGGACAAAGCGGAGCTGTTTCGTTTTCCGTAAAAATACGGCAAGGATTTACGCAAGGGCAAATAAATAATACGGTTGCAGTGCATGCGGATATTTCTGCGCCGAACACATCCCAAAATATCGGCACAGCGATTGCAAGCCAGGCGAATATAGTGAGTAAGATACAAGGAATGATTGGGCTTACCGCAACCGTGTGGTATCGTGACCCGTATTCAAGCGGTTTTGCGCAAAGCGGTCCTATGCCGCTTCGCGTGAATCAGACAACCGCATACAGCGTTCATATGCGCGTTTCTGTTCAGGCAAATGATTTTCGCGATATATCAGTGCAAACCGTTTTACCCGCAGGTGTAAGTTGTTCGGGCAATGTCAAAGGAGATGCGCAGGGGTTTTTGTGCAATCCCCGCACCAACGAAATTGTTTGGACAATTCCGAGCATTTCAGCGTATACTGAAAAAGAGCTAATTGTCCAAGTGAATGTTGTACCGTCCGTGGACCAGGTTGGACGAACAATTCCCATTTTAGGGCAAGCGACTTCAAACGCGACTGATGCGTTTACGCAAACCGTCGTATCACAGCATACGCAGGGAATTATGTCAGACCTGCCAGACGACTCAAGCGTTGATGCGATTACTGGGAGAGTATCCTTGTAGAATTATGAACTCTAAGTGAACTACCATTGGTTAAAACCGGTGGTCTTCTCGCCCCTTCTTTGTAAATTTAAGTGCAGGAAATTTAAAACAGAGACAATGTGATCAAGAGTAAGGATTCTACTAACGCGGCGATGGTCATTGAGATTTTGACATTTGGTATTATTTGTAATTTGGAATTTTATACACTATGGATACAATGGACAAAATAGTCAGCTTGTGCAAGCGTAGGGGGTTTGTATTTCCCGGAAGTGAAATTTACGGCGGGTTGCAGGGCTTTTATGATTTCGGCCCGTTGGGGGTTGAAATGAAAAATAACCTGAAAAGTTTGTGGTGGAATTGGATGACTCGCGAACACGATAATGTGGTTGGGATTGACGGCGCCATTATTACTCACCCGAAGGTTTGGGATGCCAGTGGACATGTGCAGAGTTTTGTTGACCCATTGGTCGAATGCAAAAAATGCCATCATCGATTTAAAGCAGACGACCTTAATAAGAATGCCTGTCCGGATTGTGGCGGGTTATTGACTGAACCAAAAATGTTTAATATATTGGTTCCGACCCAGATTGGCGTTGTTGAAGACGACAAAACAAACGTGTATCTTCGGGGGGAAGCCTGCCAGACAATTTATTTGGATTTTAAAAATGTTTTGAATAGCAGTCGATTAAAAATCCCATTTGGCATTTGTCAAATCGGCAAGGCGTTTCGTAATGAAGTGACACCGAAGAATTTTTTGTTTCGGCAGAGAGAATTCGAACAGTGGGATTTGCAATGGTTTTGTCGCCCTGCAGAAATGGAACAATGGTTTGAGTATTGGAAAGCAGAACGGATGCATTGGTATAAAAGTATTTTTACGCACCCGGAAAATCTGGGTTTTTATGAACATGAAAAACTCGCGCATTATGCCAAGAAAGCATTTGATATTGAATATACGGCATCGCCGTTTGGCAAAGAGATAGAAGGGATTCATTGGAGAGGCGATTGGGATTTATCGCGACATTCGAAGTTTTCCGGTCAGGATTTAAGTTACACTGATTCGGAAACTGGCGAGAAGTTTGTTCCCAACATTATTGAAACATCGGGTGGGGTTGATCGGACGTTCCTATTTTTGATGCTCGATGCCTACACCGAAGAAAAAGATAGAATCATTTTGAAATTACATCCAAGCATTGCGCCGTATAAAACTGCTGTTTTTCCTTTGTTAGCCAATAAACCGGATTTAGTCCATAAGGCCCGCAAAGTATATGAAATATTAAAAGGTAGTCATCAGTCATCAGTAGTCGGTAGTCAGTTAAATATTGCATGGGACGACAGGGGCAATATCGGCAAACGCTATTACAGCCAAGATGAAATCGGGACGCCGTATTGTGTGACAATTGATTTCCAAACACTTGAGGACAGCACCGTAACAGTGCGCGACCGCGATACTGCCAAGCAGGAACGGGTTTCGATTTCCGAGCTCAAATCGTATATAATGGGGAAGACAGTTGTTCCGAGAAAGATTGAGAGGATGCCCGGCGCGTAGCCCGTGCATCATTTCTTCATTTTTATCCAAATAGTAAAGTCTTCGCAAGAACAAAGTTCTTGCGAAGGCAAGGCTCAACGGGCTTCCACAGAGCGAAATCTCTCTCAACACTTTGCGCTCGCGCGTAAAGGAAAGCACTAAATCCTAAGCGCTAAATTCTAAACAAGCACAAGATTCTAAATTCTAATGTTCAAAACAGTTTGAAATTTGTGATTTGATATGATTCACGATTCAGGATCCAGGATTCAAGACTCAAAGTTTAGAGTTTAGGAAAAGGGACTTAAAGTTTAGGATTTAGGATTTAGAAATTAGGATTTGTTTAGGATTTAGAGTTTGGTATTTAGGATTTAAGAAGTAGTATGTCCCGTAGTAGTCCCGTAGATTGTTGTAGTCGTCATAACAACCAGAGACTATGCAACAGGACAACCTTAAACTTGTAAGATGGAATAAATAGAATAATTAACGGGATCACTACAGGGTATGCCCCGTAGTAGATTTTCAACAGTCGCGAAGCGACAAAAGAAAACACTAGGTATCACAAAAAGAAATAGTTATGTATACTAAAGATTAATAATGTAATGAGAATGAACGTTAATTAAGTTGAAAATTCACTACAGGGTATGCAAGAAAAGTTTTACATTACAACAGCTATTCCTTATACTAATGCCCCGCCGCATATTGGGTTTGCATTGGAACTGATTCAAGCGGACGTAATCGCCCGATATCAACGCATATTGGGCAAAGATGTATTTTTTTTGACCGGTACGGACGAACATGGTTCTAAGGCAGCGCACGTGGCAAAAGAACATGGGAAGTCCCCGCGCGAGCTCGGAGATGAAAATTCAGCAAAATTCTTGAAATTATGCGAAGCGTTGAATATTTCAAACAGCGATTTTATCCGCACCACGGACGAACACAAACACTGGCCGAGCGCGCGCAAAATGTGGAATGCGTTGGTTTCCGCAGGAGACATTTACAAAGATACTTATGTCGGCAAATATTGCGTCGGATGCGAAGCGTTTTTAACTGATAAAGATTTGGAAAACGGTTTATGTCCGATTCACAAATGCCTTCCGGAGGAATTGAAAGAGGAAGATTATTTTTTTCGACTTTCCAAATATCAGGATGAATTGAAAAAACTTATTGAATGCGACGAAATTAGAATCATTCCGTTGAGCCGCAAAAACGAGATTTTGGCGTTTCTTAACCGCGGACTCAAAGATGTGAGTTTTTCGCGTCCAAAAGAAAAGCTTGCATGGGGTATTCCGGTCCCGGACGACGATTCGCAGGTGATTTATGTGTGGGCCGATGCATTAACCAATTATTTATCGGGCGTAGGGTTTGCCGAAGCAGGGGCGCAATTCCAGCGGTTTTGGCCTCCGGATGTGCAAATCGTTGGTAAGGATATTTCACGGTTCCATGCGTTGATTTGGCCTGCAATGCTGTTGTCCGCAGGGGTGCCGTTGTATAAAACATTGTTTGTGCACGGATTCATCACATCGGGTGGGGAAAAAATGTCCAAATCGCTTGGCAATGTGGTTGACCCGTTTGATTTGATTTTGCGGTTCGGGTCCGATGCGGTGAGGTATTTTTTCACGCGCGAAGTGCCGGCGTTGGATGACGGCGATTACACAGAAGAAAAATTCATCGCCAGATACAACGGAGACCTTGCAAACGGCATTGGCAACCTTGCGAGCAGAATTGTAAAACTCGGCGTGTTGTCCGGACGCGAAATTGCGTTTTCCCCAAACGACTTGAAAGATACGATTGAACAAACAGAATTAAAATACCGCGCGCATATGGAGCAATTCCAGTTTAACGATGCGTTGGCCGCTGTATCGTTTTTGATAAGCGCAGGGGATGAGTATATCAATCAGAATAAGCCATGGACATTGAGTAGAAGCATTGACCTTGAAGAGCAAAAGAAATTTGATGCGATAATATCATCGCTTGCGTTTGCGTTAGGGCATAGCGCCGTGCTGTTGCTGCCGTTTATTCCATGGAGCGCTCAACGCATTTTGGATGCATTGCAGATTGTGGACATTCATCTGGAAACATGGCAAGGTAAAAAAGTAAAGTTTGTACAAACCCCCGCGTTATTTCCAAGAAAATAAAAAGCACGATACCAATATACGAATTGTGCGAACGATACGAATGATACGAAAAGTATGGATTTTTTTGATTCGCATTGCCATTTGCCCCCGCACGGAAGACATGAAAAAACCGCTGGTCAGATTTTAAAAGATGCTGCGGATGCGGGTGTTGTCGGGTGTGTTGCTATTGGAACATCAATTTGCGAAAACGAAAATGTGCTGCGTATTGTTAAGGAACATCAAAACGTGTACGCGGCAATCGGCATATATCCTCACGAGGATAAAGATGTTGCGCTTGCGGATTTACGGCAATGTTTATCTGCGCAAATTGCTTCGTGTTCCAAAGTTGTTGCAATCGGCGAATGCGGCATTGATGTAAGCGAAAAGGAAAACGGTAGACAGATTCAAGACCAAATTAATTTGTTTGAAATGCAGATTGAATTGGCAATGAAATATCATTTGCCTATCATTATTCATAATCGCAACGGAGATAATGAAGTATTGGCATTGATGAAAAAGTACGCCAGCCAGGGGTTGCGCGGAGTTGCGCATTGTTTTTCGCAATCATGGGAATATGCCCAGCAGCTTTTGCAATGCGGATTATATATTTCGTTTTCAGGTATGATTACGTATAAAGCGCGAAAAGGAATTCTTGAAACAGTGCGCAATGCTCCCATAGACAGAATTTTAATTGAAACCGATTCGCCGGACTTGCCGCCAGAAGGATTTCGGGGTCAGGTGAACGAACCGAAAAACGTTTTTGTCATTGCGCAAAAAATAGCATACGTGCGCGGAATGTTGCTTGACGACATCGCCCAAAAAACATATGAAAACGCAAAAACCCTATTTCGCATTCATTAAACAGCGCATCAATGCCGCGCACCGAATCATAATTGCAGGGCATACGGGGCCTGATTTTGATAATGTAGGTTCGTGCTTGGCATTGTATGAAGTATTACGCGCCATGCGAAAAGGAGTTGTGATTGCGTCTGATTTTCATGAATCTATATGGCGTGAAGTTGCCATGGACAAGTTGCCTAACCAAGTGAAAATGAGTTCACTTGCGTTGTATAAACCCGACGTCGTTTTTTTGCTTGATTATGGCAAAAAAGAAAGAATAGACGCATCTGTGCTGTGGCTTATTGAACAAACAAAACCGTTCGTGATTACCATTGACCATCATGAATATCAGTCGCAGTTCGGAGATATTGTGTGGGTTGATTCGGCATTCGTGTCTACAACTGAAATGCTGCATATGTTGTTTTCAAAAATCAAAGCGCGCATACCCGAGCAGGCGAATTATTATTTGCTCTTGGGCGTATGGGGGGACACGGGCGCGTTCGCGTATCAGCGCGCGTCAAAACGGCTGCTTCGTATGGTGAACGCTTTAGTGACGCAAGGAGATGAAATACAGCGTATTATGGAATTGCTGCATCAAAAAATGGATGCGGATGAGTTTCGTTTATACGGAAAATTGCTTGCGAGTATTTCATATGATGCATCGCTCGGGCTTGGGGTGTGCAAAATTCGTACGCAAATTCCCGAAGGTATGAATCGCACGGTCATGTACGAGATGAAACGTATCAAAGGGCTTCGCGTGGCGCTCTTTTTGAAACGGTTTGCGAAAACTGGCTATTGGAAAGCAAGCGTGTGGGGAGCGCAGCATAATGTTTTGGATTTGAATGAATTCGCACGCAGGTTTGGCGGCGGGGGACATTTCAACGCAGCAGGGTTTAAAACAAAGCTTTCTGGTGCTAAAATTATACAAATGGTAAAGCAGGCAATGCGTGAAAATTGCGTTTCATCATAGCTCGATTTTACCCGCTGATAAGATACCATTCTTACATTCTTAAGAATATGAGAATAGAAGAAATAGCATTTTTGCATTTTGAGGTTGTTTGAATATAATAAAATAAGAAACCAAAAGTGTAAGTCCAAAAAGTTTCGCATAACATATGAAATAACATATGAAAAAATACGATTTTGCACGTATTGAGAAAAAATGGCAGCGCGCATGGGAGAAATCCGGTTTTTCTTCGTGGCGCGCCAAAAACAGCGGAACTGCGAAAAAAATGTTCATTTTGGATATGTTTCCGTATCCTTCAGGTGAGGGATTGCACGTGGGGCACTTGGAAGGATACACCGCAACGGACATCTATGCGCGGTTTTTGCGCATGAACGGCTGGAATGTATTACATCCCATGGGATGGGATGCGTTCGGCCTGCCGGCTGAAAATTACGCAATTCAAAACAAAATCCATCCTAATGTCGCAATGAAAAAGAACATCGCGCGGTTTAAAAAACAAATACAATCAGTCGGGCTGTCGTATGATTGGTCGCGGGAGCTTGCGACAAGCGACCCGGCGTATTACAAATGGACGCAATGGATGTTTTTACAGATGTTTCATCACGGGCTTGCATACGAATCAAATGAACCCATTAATTGGTGTCCGTTGTGTAAAACGACGCTTGCCAACGAGGATTTGGAAAATGGCAGGTGCGAGCGCTGTAAATCTCTGATAGAGCGAAAACCTATGCGGCAGTGGGTGCTTCGCATTACCATGTATGCTGACCGGCTTTTGAATGATTTAAAACAGCTTGAGTGGTCTGAGAGCGTGAAAGAAATGCAGCGCAATTGGATCGGCAAGTCAACTGGATACGAATTTTCGTTTCGCATTAAAAATTCTCGTGAAACGCTTCCGGTTTTTACCACGCGGCTTGATACGTTGTATGGTGTGACATTCGTGGTGCTTGCCCCCGAGCATCCGTTGGTTGAGTCAATTACGACTCCTGAGCAAAAAGAAAAAGTGCGGCTGTACATGCGCGAAGGTGCAAGCAAAACTGATTTGGACCGCGCTGCGGAAAAAGAAAAAACAGGCGTTTTTTCCGGCGCGTATGCGATTCATCCGATTACGAAACAGGAAATTCCGATTTGGATTGCAGATTATGTGTTGATGGACTACGCGTTCGGGTCCGTGATGGGAGTTCCGGCGCATGATGAACGCGATTTCGCGTTTGCGCATAAATACCACTTGCCGATTCGCGAAGTTATTTCACCTGATGGCAAGTCGCATGAACCATTGTCTTCCGCATATACGGATATCGCGACCGGCATGCTTATTCACTCGGGTCCGTTTGACAGGCTGTCGGTCAAACAAGCTGCGCCCAAAATAGCAGCATTTATGAGCGCGCAACAAGCAGTAAAATACAAACTGCAGGATTGGACATTTGCGCGTCAGCGGTATTGGGGAGAACCGTTCCCGCTCGTTTTTTGTGAACAATGTAAAAAACGAGTGGAGAATTCAAAATTCCGAGTTCCATTACTGCATTCAGGGCTGAACTGTTGGAAATTGCCTGCCCGCCGAAGCCTCGGCGCAGGCGGGAAAATTGGAAACTTGAATTTTACCCTTGGTGAAGTAATGAATCCAGGTTGGATCGGCGTTCCAGAAGAAAAACTTCCAGTTGTATTGCCCAATGTCACACATTACGAACCAACAGGAACAGGCGCATCGCCTTTGGCGTCAATAGATACATGGGTTAGTGTGAAATGTCCTAAGTGCGGCGGCCCGGCTAAACGTGAAACCGATACTATGCCGCAATGGGCAGGTTCGTGCTGGTATTATCTTGGATTTATTTTGGGTCAAGATAAACTTAAACTTTCCGCAAAACGCGCGAAGCTATTTTGGGACCAAAAAGTTTTGAAGTATTGGTTAACCACTGGCCGTAGAGACTCTGGCGGAGGCGGGCTTGTCCACCGTAGCTTTAGCGGAGGCGGGGTTGGTTTTTATGTGGGCGGCACCGAGCACGCAACGCGCCATTTGATTTACGCGCGGTTTTGGCATAAATTTTTGCAAGACATCGGCGTTGTTCCTAACAAAGAGCCGTTTGCGAAATTGGTAAACCAAGGCATGGTTTTGGGTTCAGATGGGGAAAAAATGTCCAAGTCGCGCGGAAACGTGGTCAACCCGGACGATATTATCAAACAATACGGCGCGGATACGCTGCGCATGTATGAAATGTTTCTGGGTCCGCTTGAAGCGTCAAAGCCATGGGATACGAACGGCATTGTGGGCGTACATCGGTTTTTGAGCCGCGTATTTTCATTTGCGTTTGAACATGCATCTCTTGCTCCCAAAAAGCGTATTGCAAAATCAAATGCGGAAATCAAAAAACGCGCGCATCGGCTTATGCATCAGACCGTGAAAAAAGTCGGAGACGATATTTCGCATATGCGTTTTAACACGGCTATTTCCGCCTTAATGGAATTTCAAAACGAGTTACTTGAATACCGTGAGCACATAGCGTACACGGATATGAACAAAATTCTTAATATATTTACATTGCTTTTGTATCCATTTGCGCCGCATCTAGCTTCGGAATTATGGAGCATGCGCAATGCATCACGTGTTGAAAAGCAACCATGGCCAAAATATAATCCTGCCGTGCTCGTGAGAAATACCGTGACGTATGTAATTCAGGTTTCGGGCAAAGTCCGCGATACGTTGACGATTTCTGTTGATGCTGAGCAGAGTGAAGTGATAAAGCAAGCGCAAGCGTGTTCAAAAGTTTCAAAATGGCTTGAAACAAAGAAAATCAAGCGCGTGGTGTTTGTCAAAGGAAAGATTGTAAACTTTGTTGTGTAAGGTTATTCAATAATCGTTCCCTTACATGTTCCCGCGTGGAAGAACGTATTGAGATTTTTGAAATCGTCGCCCTTGACGATAAGGACCCGTAATCCGAGTCGTTGCGCCTTTTTGCTTGCAATAGGGTCAAAAGGAAAGTTCATACCCGGTATCCACGTATCGCCAACGATTTTTCTGAATGCTTTCCAGGAAATGCTGGTAACCGGCCTGACGTTTTTGTAGCGTTTCGGGTCTTTATCGTATGCATACGGTATGTTGCTCAAATTGATAAGCGTTTTGACGTGATAATCTTCGCATATAACGGTTGCGCAGTAATCCGTTGACCATCCTGGTTTCCATCCCGCGGCAATGACAATTGGTTTGGTTATTTTCATAATTATTTCGTAATGTTTGACGATGCGCGGGTATGCGATGTCTTGAAAAATTGTGCGAATAAGATGCGCGTTCAAGCGTGTTGCGTGAATTCCGAGCCAGTCAAGGTCATCACGGGTAATTTTTTTGTTTAAAATCTTTTTTGCCGCATCACGGTAGTGTCGTGCAATTGCTCCACCGCCGGCAATAATAAAAAACTGACGATGTTTGTTTTCTGTCAGTTTTTCCCGTATAAATGCATTGAATTTTTTGAGAAATTCCGTGTCGACTCCACCATTGGGAACAATAAGAGACCCGCCCAGCGAAATAACTATGCGTTCTTTATGCTTGGTTGGCATACATACAGTATCTCATACTGCATTGATTTTTCAAGATGCGGTATAAAGAGTATAATATGCATACTTAGTCGCATAACGATATATGACGCGCAGGGCAAAGAAAAATGTAATTGTAATGGGCGGGGGAACAGGAGTCTTTACCGTACTTTCCGCGTTAAAAGTTTTCCCCCAGTTTGATTTGAGGGCCATAGTTGCTATGACTGACGACGGAGGGTCTAGCGGCGTGTTGCGCGATGAACTCGGCGTTTTGCCTCCGGGCGATATCAGGCAGTGCATGGTTGCGCTTTCCGAGGCACCGGAAATAATCCGCAAATTGATGAATTATCGGTTTGAAAACGGCGGGTTGCGCGGCCACAGTTTTGGCAATTTGTTTTTGAGCGCGTTGGAAAAAGTGTCCGGATCGCTTGAACAAAGCATTGCGGAAATAGGAAAGATTATCAAAATCAAAGGTGAAATCATCCCCGTGGCCCTTGATAAAGGTCGGCTTGAAATGACATTGAAAAACGGCACAGTGCTTTCAGGAGAGCGCGCAATTACGCCCGCAGAAGTGATTCAGGCAATTGGCATCAAAAAGTTTTGCATCAAACCGAAATTGACCGTAAATCCCAAAGCGCGTCGCGCAATGCTGGATGCTGACGCAATTATTGTCGGGCCGGGAAACTTATATACGAGTTTGATTCCGTTGTTTTTGGTTTCAGGCATGGTTGCCGCGTTTAAAAAATCAAAAGCAAAAAAAATTCTGATTGTAAATGTGATGAGTAAATTCGGGCAAACCGATGGATGGACGCCATTTCAGCTCGCGTCAGAAATTGAATCATATATTGGAAATGGCGTTGTTGATGTCGCGGTGTGCAACAATAAAGAACCGGTTGAGCCGTTGTTGTTGAGGTATTTTAAAAAAGAACGGTCGCATCCCATTTTACTCAAAGGGAAAAGCAAACAAGTGATTGGGCGCACGATGTTTTTGGGAGGAAATTTTTTAGATAACGGTATTTATATGCAGCAAAAAGCAGATGCGTTGCTTCGTCGCAGTCTGATTCGTCACAGTCCGAAAAAACTCGGCGCGTTTTTGTCAAAACTTATATGCCCCGTAGTGTCATGCCAGAGGCAGATCCGCCTTTGGCGGAAAAATGCGACTGCCTTAACAAGAGAATTCATAAATAAACACGCATAAACCATAGAGAGTTGATTACGTTGTTTATAAAATAGAATCGGAAATACGGCATCAAATTCTGTCGCATTTCTACTACAGGGTGTAGTTGATTCAGGTCCGATTGTTCGCTACAATCAGGCAGCAATTGGAACTATGGTCTAGTCCCGCCAAGGGCGGGCAGGGGTAGAACGCGGTCCGTCTTCATCAAGATTTCGAAAGACAGGCATTCGCATCGGGCTCATAGTAAAGTGGTATTACCCCAGTAGCAGTCCTTCGACAAGCTCAGGACGCTACGGGGCGTATAGCGTGGCATTTTCACCCCGTTAAAAATGAAGGGCTTGTAGTATAGTGGTAATACACCGTCCATCACCATTTACGTTTAGACGGATTGCAATTTGTAGATAAAAATCTTAGGATTTTTATACAAATTGGGAACATTCGCACTGCGCCCCGTAAATAAGCTTGTGGACTTATATGGGCTCATAGTAAAGTGGTATTACGCGGCATTCGCATTGCCGAGGCGGGAGTCCGATTCTCCCTGAGTCCACATAACGGAATTTCGCAATTTTTCAGAAAGCATTGCCTCGCGGCTTCGGGGCAAAATACATTCGGATTATTTTGAAAATACTCCACAGAGTTATTTCTAACTAGGTAAGTTGCCAACCTGCCTGCCTGCGCAGGCAGGTT
>Ga0210050_1003301_pt1 | contig 14458 bp, 14 predicted proteins | sample CryGey132114_all_FD_185463 | JGI IMG/M metagenome (GOLD analysis project Ga0210050, IMG submission 185463) | Groundwater microbial communities from aquifer - Crystal Geyser CG22_combo_CG10-13_8/21/14_all (SPAdes) (version 2) | ecosystem: Environmental > Aquatic > Deep subsurface > Groundwater ...
AGTTAAAAATAAAACCAAATACTCTTATATTTTTCAACATCTTCTCCGTCATTTTCAAGTCTTTTCAAATAAGCATATATTGAAACATCAGTGTATAAATAATCTTCAATTAAGAGCAACATAGATTCCCAAGGATAGAATCTATAAACTCTACTTCCATCTTTAAGTATCATAATAATTTCATGATCTTGCCACGAACGTAAATGAGATTTGCCTAGTTTCGGCACATTAAAAACAGATTCATCTGTTCTCACAATACCCGGAAGAAGTCTGGCTTCTTCTTTTCGTTCCTGCTCAATTCTTGCGATAGGAACTCTAAAATCCACAGTTTCTTCTTTGCCTTTGGTATTGAATGAGTAGTAAGGATCTATCCCGGATAGTTTTAAATTTTTTCTTAAAAAACAGGTTTGATATTTGAAGCTGTTAAAATATGTAAATACCTGTTGATTATATATATTAAGTCCGGCTTTCTTAATCTTTTTAACGGCGTCCAAAACATCGGGAGTAATTTCTGAAGCATCTTCAATGTGAGTCATTATACAAATCTCTTTTTTTCCAAGTTTATTAATTCGTCTTAAAATCTTTATTAATTCGTTATCTATTCTAAATGGAAGTGTTACCAAAACTCTTGTACCTATTCTTATTCTTTCAACATGTTTTATATCGTTTATTTTTTCCAGTAATGAACCAATATATTTATTGTCCAAGGTTAATGGGTCGCCACCGGTAACAAGAACTTCTGTGATATATTTATTTTTTTTAATCCAATTTATTGCATTTTCCATTTTGTCAGATGAAGTACCGGCATCTTGAAGATCTTTTATCTCCCAATTTCTTTGGCAATACACACAAATCTGGGGACAAGAATCAAAAGGTTTCAGAATAACTATATTTGGATATCTTCTGGTAATTCCGGGTATAGGGCTAGTTGATTTTTCACCCATAAAATCCATATCCGTGTTGTGTGTTTTGTTAAGGGTGACATTGACACAATATTTTTTGCTCGGAATTACTTGTGCTCTAACAAGACGATCGTGTTTATCTCTACCATTCTCGTTGAATAATGTAAGATAATAAGGAGTTATCTGAAACGGAATCCTATTCTTTTCTGCTTCTTTTATTCCTTGGATTTCATCTTCTTCAAGTTTCACTAATTCTGAAAGAGTTTTATAATCCCGAATTATATTTTTTAAGTGCCATTTGTAATCTTTCCAATCCTCTTCTGTCGCAGAAAAATAGGTCAGGATTTTATTTTTAACAGTTTTCTGATTTTTGATACAATCTCTATTAGTTCCATTCTTGAAATTTTTAAAATGGTTCAACATTTGCTTTGAATAATCATCAAGAATTTTACATCTTACTTCCGCAGTGATTTGATTAGAGGATAAAACGGGAGTGCCAGTAAGATGAAATTTTCCATTCATCCCTCTTATTAAAAATAAAAATTCTAATAAAAATCCGATCTCAACTTCATTAATTGATTTTTCATCTTTATTATGAATTTTAAATAAAATGTTAAGTGCAGAAAATTTGCTAAGTTCTTCATTTTCAGTTCTAATAATATTTTTTAAGATTCTTATACATTCTTTAGTGTTATTTCTTTCAAGAATATGTGTTTTATCAGAATATTTATGAATATAAATGTTAAAAAGATTTCTCTCTGAGTTGTTTAAATAATCAAATAATTTTTCTCTTAATTCATTTAGATCCGAAGCACTATTAAATATATTACTTATATTTTTATCTTCATGAAATAAGCGATCAATAATCTCTTGTTTGGATAAATTAAGTTCTTCTTTCATAATATAATGATAAAATCTAATCTTATAAATAGGTTTCGTTTCGTCGCCCCCGCTCTTTTCGGCCGTTTCTCGTTAAAATTGTCCTCTATCCATTTGTGCCACTAAAATTTAATTGAGCATAACATCGCGATTAAGGAAAGTTTTTTCTTCCTCGTGGAGCGAAGCGGAACAGAGCTGAAGAAAAAATTTGGGTGGAGAAGTCTGCAAGACTTCGTAACCTCATATCCCTTGTTATATTCCCCGAAGGGCTGAAATTTAGTGCAACGTCCCGAAGGGAAATTTCAGAGTTTTACATTTGAGAAATACTATAATTTTCGACCGAAGGGAGCCAATATTAATGCCCACCAAAAACTATCTCTTTTCCATAACAGACCTGAGATTATCCAAAATATCTTGAGTAAATGGATTCTTCAATTCACCATTTTCCATCCATTCAAAATATTCCATCTCAGTCTTATTATTGCTTAACTGCCGATATGTGTATCTAACATAATAATTTCCATTTAGATCTGACAAGGTAAATATTTTGGATGGAACATACTCTACGACTTTATAAAAATCCCAGTCTGAATTTTCTCCATGATTTTTGTATTGAGTTCCAATCTTTGGAGGAAATTCATCTGATATTTCTTCTTGAATTGAAAGAATCCATAACTGCGTATTTTTGGGATTAGTAGTAAATGAAAAAACTTCTTCGACAGGTCTGTTTATAATAATTGTGACTTTGTTTTCTCTCATAATTAAATGATATTGGTTGATTGTTATAAAGTTTTTGGCGGGCGTCTGTTCTCAAATGTAAAATTGAATATAACATCGGGCTTTAAAGAAGTTTTTTTGTCCTCGAAAAATCCGACCCATATGGCTGGAGGATTTTTCAGAGCTGACAAAAAAATTTGGATGGAGCCGAGGAGCTACAGCACCGCAAGGCAGAATCTTTAAATCTCTGTTATGCTCGTTTTTGTTTACAAAAACCCGAGATTTTTGGAACAAAAATCGGAGGAGTAAAATTTCCGTTTCCAATAAATCTGAAAATCTTTGATTTTCCTAAATGTCCGAAGGACTAGATGCGAGAATCCCCTACTATATCAATATTAACTTAAGAGTAGTAAATAAACCGAAAGATTTATAAATACATGTATATTACAATATAAAATGGCATTCCCCAGATTAATTAGACAAAGTGAAGGATTACAAAGAATTCCTAATCCGCAAGACTTTGCTTTAGAGGATGCTGTAAATGATATTTTTGATCGTTCTATCCATTTTAGAGATTTTGTAGAAGAAGGATATTATGCTGATGAATACGATGATGAATATGACGAAAGAGACGATGGTAGCAGAGTTTTGGATTACGCAAGAAAAATAATTGAGCATCCTGAAACTGATACTGGAGCAATAAAAAGCAGACAAGAAATCCTACAATCGTTTATGGCTCATCCAAATTTAGTAAAACTAGTTTTAAACAAGATAATAAGCAGAACTCCGAAATATAGTGATAGTTGGGAATGGAGATTTGATGATGGGGTTGAGAGAGGGACTGCTTATTTAGATTTTGTGACACAACTTTCAGCTGAATTGCCAGAAAGTAGCAATCAAGAATTAGAAACTTTTAGAAATTATATTGGAAACTTGGTTACAGAAGGTGAAAGACTAGAAGCTCTTAGAGAATCTTTTGGAGACATCCAAAAACCAGGAAAATTAGAACTGAAAACAGAATTTCTTGGTAAACCAAATTATTTTGATAAGAAAAAAACTGATTGGGATATGGAAAGAGCCACGATTAATGGAATATTTGATTCTGGAAAAGAACAATCTACCAGTGATAGACAAGACAGATGGAATAATTCAGGTTTGAATATTCCATATACTACTTTGTTTTCTAATGCAGTTCAGCAAGTAAAATCAAAAGGTAGAAGAGATTTAGTTTCTTCGGAAACTCCTGCAAAATTAGAAGTTTCAGTTGATGGGGAAAAAGGAGCTGTCACAGGAAAGGCTACATATCATAAACTGGATCTTGTTGGAACTTTGCTTTCTTTCAGAAAGAAAACAAAACCTGTGGTAACTCAATTAGAATTTGGAGGGGGAGAGATTACAACAAATACTTTTTCAAGAGCTATGAAATATTTAAAAAGCGAACAATATTCGGAATTTTTGGCAGGATATAATCACGATATAAAAGAATTTGCTGATGCTGTTGTAGAATTAAGATATTTAGGAATTGCAGCAGACCATTTTAACCAATTGCAAGAACAAGGTGTTCAAACAACAATGCCTGCAATTGTTGAAGCGGATAATAGAAGAATGTCTGCAAGAAATTTAATTGAGCCAAACCTAGTAAGAAAAGCAAATTTAGGAGATATCGTAGCTAATGACGTTGATGCTGAAAATTCTGCAAATCTTTATGTTATAACTGGTCCAAATAATAATGGAAAAACCACTTATATGAATGCATTAGGTATTGCTCAAGCAATGGGACAAGCAGGGTTAATGGTTTTGGCGCAAGATGCAACAATTAGCCCAAGAGATAATGTTTTTACACATTATATAAGACCTGGAGATTTAGTTGCCGGAGAATCAAGATATGCACATGAGCTTTCAAGAATTAAAGAGATAATGAAAAGAGCAACTGGAAATAGTTTAATTTTGATGGATGAGCCATGCTCTGGAACATCTCCTGAAGATGCAAAACAAGAAGCAGATGCTGTTGTTAGAACAATAGGAGATTTAGGGGCAACTGCTTATGTCGCAACACATTTTCATAATTTAATCGATAATACAGCCACAGAACTTCCATACGGAAGAAATTTGCATTGTGTTACAAATGTAGATGGAGATGATTTGGTTTACACTTACAAAATTAGAGAAGGTTCTTCAAATCAAAGTAATGGGATGTATCTTGCACGGAAGATGGGTGTAGATAGAACTGGTTTAACTTCTATTCTTACTGAAAGGGCTGAAAAAGAAGGTCTTAAATTAAGACAATAAGTTAATCGCCGTAAGCGATCTTGTGCGAAGCACAAGGTGGGGGTTCTCGCCTCTTTTGTTTCTTTTTCTAAAAGAAAGGAAACGGAAATTTTATTGATTATAACATCGCGATTAAGGAAAGTTTTTTCTTCCTCGTGGAGTGAGTGAAACGAACGGAACAGAGCTGAAGAAAAAATTTGGGTGGAGAAGTCTGCAAGACTTCGGAACTCTTTAATCGCTGTTATATTCGTCTGACCAACGGGAAGACCTAAAATTTAGTGCAACGTTCCGTAGGAAAATTTTAGAGTTTTTGGATTACTGATAAATTCGACCGTAGGGAGTGTATATGTCCGTAGGACGAGAGAGGGGCGTCAGATTTTTTGTTTCTTTTTTCTAAAAAAAGAAGATAGAAGGGGCGTCTTGTTTTGGTTCTTTTCTGAAAAGAACATTTAGGGGCGTCGTTTTCACTGGACAAATTCACGCAAAGTATTTATATATGATTAACTTTTTGGTTTATGGGTAGAAAGAGTTATAAAAACACTCATTCAACTATATAATAAAGGGGTAAAATGGTTACAACAAATTCAAGACAAATGACAACAGGGAAAGCATTTGAATATGCTTTACTTTCCCAGTTTGAAGAAAAATTAAAAGATAAAACTAATATTGAAGTTATAAAAAATTCTTCATTTGAAATTGCCAAGGGTTGTTTTGAAAACACAACAGAAACAGAACAAGCAGATTATTTACTTTCTTCAAGTTTTGCTGTTAATTTTATGATGGATATTGAGCCAAGACTCTCAAATGATGTTGGGAAAGATGATATTTTGCAACTTGAAATTTTATCAGATAATTTTGGGAAGGAAGGAGATGTAAGAGATGTTCTAGCAATCAGATTATTACAAAAATGGGAAATCGGAGTTTCTGCAAAAAATAATCATAAAGCAGTAAAACATTCTCGTTTATCTTCAAATATTGATTTTGGAGAAAAATGGTTGGGGACAAAAGTTTCTAAAGAATATTTTGATCTTGTAACCCCTATTTTCAAGAACTTAGAAAAAATAAGGAAAGAAAGTAATGCCACTAAAAAATGGAGTGAAATTGGAGATTATCATTCTTCTGTTTATGTTCCAGTATTAAATGCATTTGTTAAAGAATTGAAAGCTATTTATGAAAAAGATAATAATATTGCTTCAAAATTGGTTTCCTATTTAATTGGGAATAAGGATTTCTATAAAGTCATAAAGAGTAAAAATTCTGTTGAAATTCAAGCATATAATATGAATGGAACGTTAAATTTGCCATTTAAAGATATTGAACCAAAATATAAAACTCCCAAAGTTCCATTACCCACAAAAATCATTAGTGTAGAATTAAAAGACAACAATGACACTACTGTAATAGTTACTATGGATAATGACTGGACATTATCTTTTAGAATACATAATGCAAGTTCAAGAGTTGAGTCCTCATTAAAATTTGATATAAATCTTTTAAAATCTCCAAAAAAGTTATTCAAAAACACTCTAAGTATAAGCGAGGATTCATAATGAAAATAGCGTCATTCTTTTCAGGAGCAGGAGGACTTGATTTAGGTTTTTCTAAAGCAGGTTTTAATTTGGCTTTTGCAAATGATAACTGGGAAGGATGTTGGGAAACTTTTGAAAAAAATCATAATCATCCAATTTGCAAAAAATCAATTACTCAAATAAATCCAGAAGAAATTCCAGAAGTTATTGGTTTTGTGGGTGGTCCGCCTTGTCAAAGTTGGAGTCTTGCAGGAGCTATGAAAGGAATAAATGATTCAAGAGGAAAATTGTTTTATAATTATGTAGAATTGATTAAGGCAAAACAACCTTTATTTTTTCTTGCTGAAAATGTGGCAGGAATTTTGTCAGATAGACATTTACCAGAATTTAGAAAAATTATTGAAGCATTTAAGGAAATTGGATATAATGTGTCTTATAAATTATTAAATGCTAAAGATTATGGAGTTCCTCAAGATAGAAAAAGAGTTATTGTTGTAGGTTATCATAATAAACTTGGGAAAAAGTTTGAATTTTCACAACCTACAAATTCTCAAGTTTTCTTAAAAGATGCAATTGGCGATTTACCTGAACCTAAATCTGCTAAAGATAAAAATAAAACAAATGGTATTGGAACTAAAATTTTAAATAATGAATATATGAATGGTGGCTTTTCATCAATTTATATGTCCAGAAATCGTGTAAGAAGTTGGAATGAACATTCTTTTACTATTCAAGCAGGTGGCAGACACGCACCGATTCATCCACAAGCACCAAAAATGAAATTTATTGAACAGAATAAAAGGGAATTTGTAAAAGGAAAAGAGCATCTTTATAGAAGATTATCTGTAAGAGAATGTGCAAGAATCCAAACATTTCCTGATGATTTTGTTTTTTATTATACTGATGTGGCAGATGGTTATAAGATGATTGGGAATGCTGTTCCTGTAAAACTTGCAGAAGTAATTGCTAGTAAAATAATATGTGATATTAAGAATTTTAAAAGCATTGAAGACGCTCCCAATAAGATTCCTTTTTCCGCAGAAAAAGAGAATATGTGCAAAGCACCGACGCCCCTTCAATAAATTCTTTTACGAAGTAAAAGGCAAAATGTCCGTAGGACTAAGCCCCTCTCTTTTGTTTCTTTTTCTAAAAGAAAATAAGTAATCCAAAAATTGAAACTAACATCGCGATTAAAAAAAGTTAAATTTCCCTCCACGAAGTGAGAGCTGGAAATTTAATTTGGGAAATTTCTGCAAGAAATTTCTTTTTAATCGCTGTTAAATCCTCCGAACAAAATCTTTGATTTTGTGAGAGCCTGCAAGGCGTGACCGAGCAACGAAGTTGCGAAGGAGTAGCGATGGCACTAAATTAGGGCGGGAAAACAGGTGCGTTAAAATTCAACTATTTTATATTCTCCAACTCCGAGATTATAAACTTCTGTTTCACCAATTTTTTTCATTCCTTGATCTTCATGAATATGACCGCAGAAAACATATTTGGGAGATTTAGATTTTATGTATTGTAAAATTGCTTGACTTCCTGCGTGTTTGCCTTGCCAATGTTTTGGAGCAAATTTTGCAGTAACTTTGTCTAAAACCTCATAAGGCGGTTGATGACAAACTAAAATATCAAGAGAATTAAACCATCGCAAAACTTGTTTTACTTTATCAGTTTCTTTTTTGGCTTTAGCCAATTTTTCTTTATAATCAGATGGTTTAAATTCTCGTACCCAATTTGTATCAACAAAATATTCTAAACCGCCTATTTTAACTCCTTCAAAATTTGCGATTCGATTATTTATCACACGAACATCGGGCAAAGCATTTAAATCGTTTGATAAATAAGGTAAGGCAACACCAATTTTTCGGGATTGTTTTCTTGTATCATAATTTGAAGATTCAACATTCCCGAAAATTGTAAAAACGGGGGCGAACCTGCGAAGATATTTTACTATCTTCATAGTGGAAGTATAAGCTTCCATAAATGCTTTCTTTTTCTGAGCAGAGGTATATTCAATTTCATCAAGCCCCTGTTTTTTTCTCTCAATATTATCAAAAGCCATTTTACGCATAAGGTTGGCACTGCCTAAATCGCCCGTAAGCAAAATCAAATCTATATCAGACAAAGGCACTTCTTTGACTTTATCCAAACTTCCATGAGGGTCACCTATTGCACATATTCTCATAATAAATTGAAACAGAAGTTGCATTATAAAATTATCGGAAAAGCACCTGTTTGGGCGGGTAAATAAATTAGCCATCGCTATTGGATTTAATATCGCGATTAAGAGAAGTGGTAATCCCTCCAAAAATTTATCCTCTGGAATGAAATGACGAGCTGAGAAATTTTTGAGAGCTGGATTGACATTTGGGTTAATTTCTGGTTTTCATAAAGAAAATTGCCGAAGGCAAAAGAAATTACCTCTTAATCTGCTGTTCCCAGACCGAAACTCGTTAGAGTTGAGGCACGAGCTGAAACCTAAAGATTTCCTCGTGAGTTGAAATCTGTCACCAATCTTGTTCTGAGCATAGTTGCTGGATCTATAAAATTGTCCTTGGCGGGTTCGTTGTCTTTGAGAGGGCGCTTCTTTGCTTCTTTCTTTCTAAGAAAGAAGTCGCCACGAGAGGCGAAAGATAAATTATAAAGAGTATCTTTCCAGAATACTCTTATTTTCTAACAAATATTCTAAAGGAAGTTCATGAGCACATCCAACAACTATATGTAGCTCGTCTAGATTGTTTTTTTCAGCATAATCTGCAGAAATTTTTGCTTCATAAATATATCTTCTAACAATCAAAGGGATATTTCCTTTAGGATTCTCTATTGTTCCGCAGTTTTTATTTCTCATTAACGTATTAATCCCTTCAGGTTCATCTAAATAATTTTCAAATAAAAAATTTCTTATTTCTACTAAATCTTCAAGAGAATTCATATTTCTTATTTTTTCTAGAATTTTTGAGTTATCTTTCTTAGATTTAGAAATTAAATAGTCATAAAAGAAATGACTTAAAAATAGCATTCTTTTCAAAGAGGACATTTTTCCAAAACTAAAATATTCTGTTTCCCCCATTGAAACTGAGTTGGGTATCCAAGAAACAAAACCATCTTCACAAAGAACGGTTTCTTTTTCAAGTTTTTGAGCTACACTTTTTTTAAACAAAGGATTTATATTTATCCAAGGATTTCCATGAACCAATCCATGAATAAAATAGACTGTTCCATCCACTAAAACTTTTCTTCCGGGTAAGAGTGTATCCATCTTATCTTAATTAAGTATTTATTTTCCAGCTATTTCTGCGGCAGTTGCGGCAACCAATATTGGAGTTGTTGCTGCAAGAACACCTGCACCAACTGGCCACAACCACTTCATATCTGGATCACAACAAGGACATCCGGGGCATTCACAATTATCAAAATTGTACTTAATAGAATCTGTATCATACATTCTAGACGGAGATGTTTGTAAATCATCTATTAATCTCTCTACTCTTCCTTCTTGTCCTCTTAAATTATATTTTTCCATTTTTTTTAGATTAACCTCCTTTCAAATAGTGGATTAATGCTTTTAATATAATTTTCTGTTTTTTGCGTATCAGATTGAAATAATTTTGTATAATTTTCTAATGCAATTAATAATTGGCTCTTTTTTCCCTCACAAGTTTGAGACAATCCCTCTAATGAAAATTCTCCTTCAGGATCTTTTGCATGTTGCAAACAAGGAGAACAAATTCTTTGAGCCCAGCATTCTCCGCAGAGATCACTTCTTATTTTTGCAAAAGATTCAATTGTGTCATCCACTAAATTCTGTTGAACACCTTCTTCAACAGAACCGATATTTAAACGGTGTCCAAATCTTTCACAAGGATGATAATCTCCATTAACATCTACGAAAATTCTTTTCTTTCCAGGATAACAACTTCCACTTAACATTAATTCTTGAGGCATTACTCTCCCATCCCTCACTGCAACAGATTTCAAATCTTGATCAAATAATCTTCTTAAAATTTTTGGGTCTTCTCCATTTAAGATTCTTCTTATAAATTCTTTAGATAGATTAATTCCAGAACCCTCTAGAGGAATTCTTTTTTCTAAATTTACCCTTCCCTTAGGATCGGGGCTATTAATGTGTGTGACAAAATATCTATTTTGGTCAAAAAAATCTATTATTCTTGGTATATCTGCGGGATTATCGCATGTTGATAAAATAAAAATGTGTGAATCAACATATCCTGGAGAATATTCTTCAACCTTTTTTAAATTAGACATTATTTTATCATAAGTTGGTTTTCCATTCTTAGTTCTTCTGCATTCATCATGAATCTCTTTTGGACCGTCTAAGCTTAAATTAATATACATTCCATTATCAACTATTTCTTGAATATATCTATCCGCATTAAAAAAATTTGTAGTCATGGAAAAGCCAAATTCTTTGTCGGGAAACTTTTCTTTTGAATAGTTCATTATTTGTCTAATTAAACCCATATTAAGTAATGGTTCACCTCCATAAAACCCAATCATAACGTTATTTTTTGATAAAGGAATCAAACCCTCCACTGCTTTTTTTGCAGTATCAAAAGACATATTTTTAGATGTCTCTGTTCTCTCATTTGGATAATTTTCAGAATAGATACAATAAGAACATCCAAAATTACATTGTTCAGTAATCTCTAAAAATAAAATGCTTAAGGGATCGTCTTGCAATCTCTTTAAAGAGCTAGTTTCAAAAATTGGTTTATAATCTACTTCTTCTATTCTTTTTTGTAATCCGTTCAATCCATCCCTTCTTCCCCTATGAATTGTATTAGATAATTTTTCATATAAAACACTTTCAGATTCAGAACTATAGAGTACACTATTTTTTCCTTGAAATAATCCTTCAAGTTTCATGAAAAAACAAGCTTATTATTTTTATAAATCTTTCTTTTTTGTTGTAACTACAAAATTACTAAAATATTTTAAGTGTATAGAAAGTTTTATATACTTTGGTATTATATAAATAATATGGAAGAAATAATAAAAAGCCCTTTTAAAAAAAGAAGAAAAATTTCCTTAAATATGAGCGTAGAAATATTGAGTTTAGTAGAAGAGCTGGCAAGATTAACAAAAACAAACAATACTCTTATCATAGAATCATTATTAATCGGTGGTTTTTCACCTTTAATTAAGCAATTTAAAACTTCTTGGGTGACTCTTTCTGGAAATACCAAAGATAAAGATAAAAAAGAAATGATAAATAAATTATTAGAAGAACTAAAAATAATCAGTGAAAAAGAAGAATATCGTTCTTTTATTTTGGGGTGAATTGAATTTTTATATTAATTTTTCGCGAAGCGAAATATCTGTTCCGAAGGAACCGCGCCCTCTCCGTTTTTAAGGGTGGGTGGCTGGGGGACGGTAAAGGACAATTTTATTATTCTATAAAGGTTTTATTCAGCAATTAAATATAATCATCGTTAGACGAAGCGAAGTTTCGAAAGTGTTTTTTAGGGCGATTATGTTTAGCGAAGAACAAAAAGATTGGTGATTTATCCGAGCGACAGCGAGGACAGATTTCAATTTGGACGCAGTCTGGGAACATCGCGATTAAGGAAAGTTTTTTCTTCCTCGTGGAGCGAAGCGGAACAGAGCTGAAGAAAAAATTTGGGTGGAGAAGTCTGCAAGACTTCGGAACTCTTTAATCGCTGTTATATTCCCCGTAGGGCTAAAATTTAGTGCAACGATGCCGAAGGCAAAATTTTAGAGTTTGTCCCTCGCAGTTTTTTAGGAAGCCCCCTTTTTTGCTTCTTTTTTTCTAAAAAAGAAGACGGCACTTTTACCGAAAGGTTTAAATACCACCATATATTACCCTGTTATATGGAGTTACAAAATGAAAAATGACAAAAATACAAATAGACTTGAGCGAGGAAGAAGACAAGATAGTAGAGATTTACAAATTAGTAAACAATCTAAAAACAAAACAGGAAGCAATTAAAAAAATGGTAAAATATTTTAAAGCAGAAATTAAACCGACAAATCTAAAAGACAAGGAGTATTTCAAATAAAATGTTAGATATAACTGGAAAAAAAGACGCAATAGCAATTAAGGAAGAATATCAAAATGCCCTAAATTATTCTCACGAGAAAGTCAAAAAGAAAATTGAATGGCTTTATGGAATGAATCATAAATTAAAAGATAATCTTGCTTTAGTCCAAAAATATAAAAAAGACATTATTGCTGACGAAGAAGAAAAAGCAGAGCTTTATGCAACATTAAATAATCTTTTAGTCAAAGAAACAGATTTTGAGAAAGAGATGTTAAAAACTTCTCAAAAGGGAAAGAAAAACACAAAGGTTACGATAAAGCCAAAAATAAAAGATTCTGATATAGATGATTTTAGAATTAATGCAGTTCAAGAATATTTAGATAAGTATCCTGAGTATGCTTCTAAATCAAGTTTCAAAAAAATATTAGATAAAATAACTGAAGTTGAAAAGGGAATTAAAGACACGAAGAAAAAACATAATCACTCAGTTTCAGAAGTTATGAGGGAGCTTGCATATTGGCCTAGAAATCTTTTGGAAGCAGAAGATTTAGTCAAAAGATTTAATGAGCAGATGAAAGAAGCAAAAGAAAAATTAAGCAAAATGAGATATTTGCGAAGTATTGCCTATAAATTGGCTAGTGAAAGAGAAAAAATGAAAGTGAATATTCACACACTTTATTACAGAATAGAAGAAATGGAAAATACAATAAAGCAATTTAAAGAAGAAGTGGCGAAAGCAAAAAGGCAAGATTTAGAGGAGATGGAATATTAAAATGTGGGTTGATGATGTTAAAAATTTTCTATTTGCAGTTTATGGCGGTCTTGTCGGTGCAATTATTAGCTATTATGTTGCATTAAATGAAAACCCATTTACCTTAATTGTTTTATTTTTAGTTTTGTTTTATGGTGGGTGTTTATTGTTAGTAATATGGAGTTTAAATCTAATAAAAAATAAAATTCAGAAAAAAAAATGAAAAAACAAAAAGAAAAAATTGATTTGGATAAAGAAGTAAGAAATATTGGAATTGCTTTGATTGTTCTTGGGGTTATACATTTTGTTCTTTCACAATTTTTAGATTTTACTTGGGGCTTTGTTTTAATTGCTGTTGGTGTAATCGCTTTATTTTATCGTTCAAGAAAAATGCTTTTAACTTTTGGTATTTTGCTAATAGTCGTCGGAGTTTTAAATATTTCAACTTATGCGATTGCTTTAGAAGAAGTCTCTGGATTTTGGGGGATTTTTGGCATAGTCCAAATTGTTTGGGGTATTCAAGAAATAAATAGATTTAGAAGAACAAAAGAAAATCCCAAATATGAGATTAAAGAAAAAATCAAAAAAGGTTTTGTTTGGTATGGTTTGAGGGCTGGATTTTGGACTATGATTGGACTTTGGGCGATAAGTATTTTTCTTAGTGGAGAAGAAAGTTTATATTTTGCTTTCTGGCTATTTTGGATTGCTTCGGTAATTTTTACTTTTGTTTTATCCATAATTCATTTAACAAAATATAAACAAAAAGCATTAGCTGTAACTTCTTTAGTATTTGCTTCATTCTTAATTTTAACCGCCATTATTGGTTTGGTTTATTATGGTTCTTATGATTATACAAATTATGATTCTTCGGGAAACTTAACAGAACAAGAAACTCAAGAACTTGCAGATTATGTTGATTCTTTTTGTTCCATTTCGTGTCAAGGTTTAGAAAATGTTTATACTTATGATTATGCTTATGACGAAGAATTAGACGAAGTGCTTTGTTATTGTCTTGATGAAAATTATGATATAATTTTACAAAAGATTGTTCCTTTCGACGAGTAAAAGTGCCAAATAAATAGAAAAATTTGCGTGAGTGATAACGAACCTCTTAACCTTTGTTAGACGAAATTTTTAATTTCGTTGTGGTTTTCGTTGGTCGGTTAAGAGAAGTTTTTCTGCGAGGCGAAGCCGAGACTATCTGTCCGTAGGACTGGGGGGCTTCCGTTTTTTAGTAAATTAGCGAGGGACAAATTGAATATAACATCGCGATTAAACAACCCGTAGGGCTCGAGGTGGAGAAATTTTTCCCTCGTGAAACAGAGCTGGAAAAATTGCGGAACGCTCGAGAGTTTTTCCATAGGAAAAATTTGGGAAAAATGTGTCCCG
>Ga0210050_1003305_pt1 | contig 14444 bp, 6 predicted proteins | sample CryGey132114_all_FD_185463 | JGI IMG/M metagenome (GOLD analysis project Ga0210050, IMG submission 185463) | Groundwater microbial communities from aquifer - Crystal Geyser CG22_combo_CG10-13_8/21/14_all (SPAdes) (version 2) | ecosystem: Environmental > Aquatic > Deep subsurface > Groundwater ...
TGTCTAATAAGTCTTGTGCCCAAGCTTCAGCTTTGAGGCGATTGAGTAAACGCCATGCCATCACCTGAACCGCAGCGACCTGATTCCACATGCTATCACTCAAACAACGCCAATGGTTTGAGTCTAAAGCGGATTGTTGAATTTGATCAGCGCAAGTTTGACAAATGACAATTTGATTATCCGATTGCTCTGCTGGGGTGACCTCATAGACAGATAAGGATTCGCTAGATTTACATAATTCACAACAATGACCACTGCGTTCCATTAAAGTTTCTAAAGTAGACATAAATATTCCTGTTAAATTTTAAGGCGCATGACCTAAGCCAAAGCACTAGAGTCTTTTTTAAAGGCGAGATTTTACTCTTTTTTCAACCACTCTGCAGCTTGTACAGAGAAATAAGTTAAAATGGCATCAGCACCAGCGCGTTTGAAGGCTAATAATGATTCTAAAACGACGGCTTTTTCATTGAGCCAACCATTGGCACTGGCTGCTTTGAGCATGGCATATTCTCCACTCACTTGATAAACCATGGTAGGAACTTTAAATTCGTCCTTTACTCGACGTAAAATATCCAAATAAGGCATGCCGGGTTTCACCATGATCATATCGGCGCCCTCGGCGAGATCCATAGCGACTTCATGTAAAGCCTCATCACTGTTTGCAGGATCCATTTGGTAACTATATTTATTTCCACCTGCTAAATTAGTTGATGAGCGTACTGCATCACGGAATGGCCCATAAAAACTACTGGCATACTTGGCTGAATAGGCCATGATTCTGGTATGAATATATCCGTTATTTTCTAAGGCTTGGCGAATCGCTCCAATCCGACCATCCATCATGTCGGAAGGCGCGACTATATCTGCACCTGCTTCGGCGTGGGATAAAGCTTGTTTGACCAACACCTCAATGGTTTCGTCGTTCATCACATAACCCGTCGCATCGATCAAGCCATCTTGACCATGACTCGTAAAGGGATCTAATGCAACATCCGTCATAACACCTAAACTGGGAAAGGCTTGTTTCAAGGCACGTACTGCGCGCTGAGCCAAACCTTGAGGGTTGTATGATTCTTCCGCCAGAAGTGATTTAGCGGATGAGGGCGTTACTGGAAAAAGCGCAATAGTGGAGATCCCTAATTCAACCGCTTTTTTAGCTTCAATTAACAGTTGATCGATAGATAGGCGCTCCACGTCAGGCATAGATGGAATCTTTTCACGAATACCTGAGCCGTCTAAGACAAACACTGGCCAAATAAAGTCTTGTGGGCCCAAGCGAGATTCAGCCATTAATCGACGACTGAAAGTATCTCTTCGCATACGACGAGGTCTACGAAGAGGGTATTGGCCATTAAATGTTGTCATGAGCGGTTCCTTGGGAATTAAAAAAGTGACTAATTCTAACAAATTTAATTGTGAAGAGTTTGATCTTGATCTAAAAAATTTAGGAAATGTGCGAACTGCTTCATTGATAGAGATAAAAGTGGTATTTATTGTGCGTAGATACTATAAACTAGTAATTGCCTTTTATTATTAGGCATCATTCACATTGAATGATTTTTCAAATTGCTTTTGGAGAGAGTTTTTTTGCAAAACTATAAATCCGTGTGGACTGGATTATTCATCCTGATATTAGTATGGACAGGTTTGTTACTCAATGCTTATAGAGGTATTGATCAATGGTTGTACCAACAAGAAATCGTAAGTACGCTTAATCCGCATAATATACCGTCTTCTGTAGTTGTGGTTGAAGCTAGACAATCATTTTTTTATGCATCCTATGAAGAATGGCTAGATGTTTTGGTTAAGCTAAATCTCTTAGAACCAAGAGCCATTGTGATGCCCTCTCGCCCGAGTACTTGGTCTGAGTTACAGACTAAAAAATTGATAACAGAATACCCTTTATTCTTGGGAAAAACCTTATCAAATACACAGGAGACAATGAATGATGAATATCATGCTGGTCTCACCTTATTACCGCCCATTGTGGGAAAAACTTATCCTCAACAGTGGTTAACTTACGAAGTTAATGGCCGTGAATATGATTCTTTGGAAGCCAGTGTTGCCAAGAAATTAGTAGGTTCTCAGTTTAAAAAAGATCGTTTTTTTGTGGACTTTAGATACGCTAAGGGTAGAGTTCCTGTTGTAGAAATGGAAAGAGTCAAAAATAATGAAATGATCTCATCACTGATTAAAAACCAAGTAGTGCTTATTGGGTTTATGGATTCATTAACACCAGAATTATTGACTTCCGCGGGTAATCTTTCTTTTTCAACATTTCAAGCCTATGCCTTGGATACTTTGTTAAATCAAAGATCGATAGTATTTATAACACTGCCTAATTTGTTAGTGTTGAGTTTTTTGTTTGTCATCAGTTTGATGGTACTGATTCCAAGAATCGCTGATCGATATCAGATTGTGACATTGATACTGATAATGATGGCGATTACTTTTTCTTCGTGGTTGTTATTAATGAACTGGGGGATTTGGATAAGCCCTGCCATATTTTTGATTGCAGAAATAGTGATATTTCTGACGCTTTATTATCAAAGACACAATCATAATAAAGTGATGTTAAGAGAAATGGCTTTAAATAGTGCTCACAGTATGGAGTCACGCTGGATGCCTCAAAATTTCTTTATGACAGATGAGCATTGGACGCAAATAGCCAATATGGTGAGTCAAACTTTGTCCCTCAATAGAACTATCTTCCTGGAAAAAATAGAGGATGATCATCGCGTAAGAGAAGTCAAAGCGATAGATTGCAGTTTGGCTGATGTCCATGAAATGCGTAGAGACTATTTTCGAGCGCCTTATACAACCGCCATGGAGCTTGGTGGAATATTGAGATTACAAAAGGAATACTTAACTAACGCATCAGAACCTGAGATTCAATACCTCGCCCCGCTTGTTTTTGCAGGAGAAGTTCAAGGCTTTTGGGCTTTTACCGTAAACCAAAATAACTGGGCTAATGAAAAAAAAATGTTATATGCCGTCTCTCAATTTATGGCTCAGATATCAGAAATGTTATTTCACCGTTCACAATGGCTAAATCATCAAGCAACAGCCACGAATCCCATCACCAAAGTTTTGAATATGCAGTTTGATGAACCAGCCTACAGTGCTATTCATCGAACGATTCAATTTATGAATCAACGATTATCTGTGATGGAGTCCGTGTTAAATGGCATGAAAACCTCTGCAGTACTCTATGATGTTTTTGGACGAGTTGTGCAGGTTAATGAGCCTATGGTCGAGATACTATCAGCAGTGAATATAGCAACACAAACGATGACAGCTTCAGAATTGATGAGTCAGTTAACAGAATGCAGTCTGACGGAGTCAAGAGCTTATATTAACTATGTCATTGTGGACAAGGGAACGGTCAATTTACCGGTGAATCATAAAGGTCTTCCTCAAGGTTATATGTTGTCGGTGAAAGGGATCCGTAATGAGCGAGAGCATGGCTTGAGAGAAGCTGAAGTGAGACCATTTGAATTATTGGGTATTTTATGTGAAATGGTTGACATGAGTCATATTCGAGAGGTGTTTCAACAAAAGGAACAGGTTATTGAACATCTTAATACATGGCTGAGGAATGATTTGTCATGCATCACCATGGCTTGTGATTTAGTCAAAGATCAAAGAGTTAAACCAGAAAAAAAGGGAGAAATGCTCTCCTTAATTAAAGAAAAGGTGGCTGCTCTCGAAAATAACATTTTAAAAGTGAGTCAAATTATTCAAACCGATTTGGCTTCTCAAGCATCAGCCAAATATCCCGTTGAATGCATGAAATATTTAACCTATGCAATTGATAGGATTGAACAAGAAAATTTACGTTCAGTTATTATAGAGCAGATGACGCCCTATTTTTCCCCCTTAGTGATGGCAGCTCCGACTGAACTACAATCAATTTTTGATACGTTAATGAACCTACTTTATAAAGACACCGTAGAAAATGGAAAGATCGCCATTAAAGTATGTGCTAATAAGGGGAAAGTAGAATTTGAATTTGCCAATGAGGGCTTTGGTATACCCAATGAACATCTACAATTTTATTTAAATTCAGATGAACTGTTAGACAGCGATGATTTTAAAGCGTTAAGAACGATTAAACTTCAAATCGAAAAATGGGGTGGTGAACTTGTTGCTAAAAGTGCTGTGGGCGAAGGGATGATATTTACATTCAACTTGGAGGCGTTTTCAGAAAATGAATCAGTCACCTAAGAGAATTTTATTGGTTGAGGACAACAAACATTTAAGAGAACTTATTTGTTTGGCTTTAGAATTGGATTCCTATCTCATTGAGGCTAGAGGTGATGGGCGAGAAGCAATCGATTTTCTGAAAGAAAATGAGGTCGATCTCATTATTTTGGATTTATTTATGCCTGTGTTAGATGGTAAGTATGTACTTCATTGGTTGAGAAATGAAAAAAAATCAAACACACCGGTGCTAGTAATGACCGCTATGACCGATGCAAAAACATTATTAAATATTATGGAATGTGGCGCGAATTATGTGATGAATAAACCCTTGCATATGGAGCAAATTTCTACAGCAATTACTAAACTTTTGGATGTTTAATCCATGGGTTCTTGGTTTCCTTTGCATATTTTCCCACAAGGCTCTCTCTCAAGTTCCGTTATTACCACGGTTTGGGTTGGAATTTTTGTCGTTGCCTTTTTTAACCTGAGATTTGGCTGGGTGTTATCAGGTTTAGTTATCCCTGGTTATTTAGCTCCCTTGTTGTTACTCAAGCCATGGGCTGTTGTGGCCATTTTTGTTGAAGGAATGACCGCTTATTCGATGGTGTGGGTCTTTTCTCAATACCTTTCAAAATTTGGATGGTGGAGCGCACTTTTCGGACGAGATAGATTTTTCGGATTGGTACTCGCAAGTATTATAACAAGGGTTGTTTTTGATGCATGGGTATTACCCATGGTTGGAGAAAGGTTGGGAGCATTTGGGATTGTCTTTGACTATCGTAATGAGCTTCATAGTCTGGGGTTAGTTATTGTTGCACTGATTGCAAACCAATTTTGGAAAACAGGTATATTAAAAGGACTTAAACCAACCTTAGTGATTTTATTTGTAACTTGGTTCATTGTTAAATATGTACTGTTAGAATGGACAAATTTCAGTTTATCAAATTTAAGCTATATGTATGAAGATATGGCTGTTTCGATACTAGCCAGTCCTAAAGCCTATATTATATTGGTCATTACAGCACTTGTTGCGTCAAGAATGAATTTAAAATATGGATGGGATTTTAATGGCATTCTGATCCCTGCCTTGTTAGCTTTGCAATGGTACAATCCCAGCAAAATTGTGATTTCTTTTGTAGAAGCCTTTATCATATTAGGACTTTCAACACTGGTCTTAAAAAATAGATTTTTTGCCAATACCACCATGGAAGGAGCAAGAAAATTACTCTTGTTCTTTAATATAGGGTTTGTTTACAAAATCCTACTGGCTTATAGCATGATTTATTTGGGACTGGAGGTAAAAACAAGCGATTACTTTGCTTTTGGCTATTTGCTTTCGACCTTGTTGGCTATCAAAATGCATGAGAAAGGCATTGCAATTAGAATGACAAGAGCAACCTTACAAGTCTCACTCGTCTCAATTTCAATCGCCAGTCTATTAGGGTTTACTCTGACTTTGATTCCTTCGATGCAAACGTGGAATTATAGTGGTCATATTGGAAATAGTGCAGAGTTAAATGTTCGCTCAGAACACTTGAATAAAATCATTGCATCAGAAAAACCTAAAATATATGGGACTCGATTCAAATTACCCCCATTACCTTTGCCTCAAGATATTGATCAATTTAATGAAGGAGTGAAATGGCTTTTAAAATATAGTCGAACAAAAGAACCCAGCCTATTAGAGTTGGCCATCAGCAATATGTCTCAATTAGGGTTTCAAGTTGAATTGATTGAAAAGCAATATTTATTTATATCAGAATCTGTGGTAAAAAAATCTCCTGGATTCTACGTATTCAACTTGAATGCAGAAAATGAACTTCTCATAGAAGTACCAGCACCACTTCAAGAAATTGGCCTTATTGATGGGGCAGTTTCCTTATTCTCGAACTTAAAAGCGCGGAGTTTCTCTATTGCCGGTTCAGAGCCAAAAAATGCACCTTCTCAGACCTATTTTGATAACTTTCACCGCATTGTGGGTCGTCATAATGTTTTACAGATTGAAGCTTACACAGCGGAGATCAATCGTTCGTTAGTGTTATTGAATGGCAGTAACACATTAGATAAAAAGGAAAATAATGTTGGTGAATTATGGGTGAAAAATCGTTTGCCAGCGCACTTGGATTTAAAAAAACTACAGAACATTCTGGGAGAATACGAAATACATTGGGGTCAGACAAATTTCTCCAATACTCAAAGAGATGAAAGCTCTAGTGGATTCGCAGAATTGATCGTCAATAAAAAAGGATTAAGACGTCTATTAATTAGTGATTTACTCGAAGGAAAGAAAACTTCAATAAAAAGCGTTGACCAACGCATAGAAGGATATTTACAAGAGTGGTTGCTCGGCGGAAAAGGAGAGATAGCCAACAGTGGAACCAATGTCTATGTGACCCCCCGACCAGAACAGTTATTGTTTTTTGATGAAGAAATTATCACACCTTTGATTCAGTTGGTACAAAAAAACCATCAAAAAGGAGTGTGGAAAAATGAATTGTTAGAGGATTTTCAGTCTATTAATAATTCAGCGCAAGTATTTGGGTATGAACTATTAAGATACCATCATATAGGAACCGATCAAGACTATATTATTTTATATGAATCCGAAAAGAAACAAAGGCGTTTCTGGGGAACTTATGTATTTCGTATGGGAGATGATCAGCCATTTGTTATCCAGTCTCCACGGCCGTTATTTGAGGTGAATAGTTTTGAAGTGGCTGTTTCATTGTTTGAAAGATTACAAGCAAAGGCATTGTTGATTGGTGGCACTCACCCATTAACCAATCAAGACTATAGTTCGGACTTAGTGAGAACCAGTAACCAGAAAAGTGTTTTCACCTTGGTAAATCAGGTGATTATGAGAGAAAGCAAGAACAATGATCTATTAGCGATTCAATGTAGAGCCTTAGGGCAAGAATTAGGGGAATCCTTACCCGATGCCGATATGTTGCTGAGCTTTGATGATGGTGCAATGGATTCAAAGTCCTATAGCTCATTACAGAAAATGCTATTAGATTCTTTGAAATCTGAACATTGGAACATTGGTTTTGTGGATGGATCTCTAGAATCCAGTGGTTACCAAGTCGGAGGAACTCCTCAAGGGCGTTATGTGAGCGCTTCAACAAATAAAGCTTTTGCGTTACTCTGGGTCAGTCCCCTTGTGCGCTCGAGTTATCGCCAACAACAAGATGATGATACTTCTAGCCTTCAATTTCTAGCCTTAGGAATAGAAACGCTGCAAAGTGATTTAATCGAAGTGATAAAAACGCAAGCAAAAGAAAGGATAGCGGATGATGAGCGGGGGTTAAAAGAATTTTTAACAAAATATATAGAGACACAGGATGTTGTGATATTAAAATGGTTGAAAACTCAAGATCCTAAATTAAATAGAGTTATTGATAAACATACAAAACAGGCCTTTGTCCTTGTGCATAATGCAAAAGGTCGGCTGGTTATGTTGGGAAATCTAAATCCTTTAGAGACTAATTCACAGATAATTATTCCAATTGAAAGAACAGAAGAGGGGGTAACGCTTGATCCTAAAAACCACTTGTTGAATGAATATATTGAAACGAGAACCTCACTTCTATTTTTCAATTCATAACGGAAAGAAATTGCAACTATTATGAAATTATTTTGGCGACTTATATGGACTGTTTTACTCATCGTATTCATATGGATTGCTTGGCTCAAATTTGAGCCAAATTTAATGAGAATAAATTTGAATGAAGTTCAAAATAAATTTGTACATCCAAAAAACCAAGTGGTAGGTATCGCTTACCCATTAACCTCAGAGAAATGGACTCAATTTCCAGTGGGCGACGCGGGAAATGTTATAAGAATTGTGAGTAATGGGGAACTGCCATTAACCCAACAACCGAGTACAACGGATAAATGGGAGTATCATTTAGAATATCAGCTTATTGATAAAAATGATCAAATTATCGCCAATGGTGAAATAGTGCAAAACACTTCTTTGCGATTATATTATGATGCCGAGATACAGCAACAATATTTAGCAACAACCTTCTATCCTGCCTCGACAACAGCTGCTGATGCAAGGCTTCATTTAATCAATCTGCGAGGCTATGATTCGGTACAAAAAATCAATTTAAGAGTGAAAGCAATTGTATCACCCTTGATAGGCGTCAGTGTCAGGCTATATCATAGAACCTTATCCAGTTTATTAGATGCTCAAAACCAATGGCGCAGAATGTCTAGTGAGCGACGCAAAACGGTCTCCAAAGCCAGTGTGTATGATGAAGCATTATTACGAGAGAATGAAAAATTCAATTTAGTGAACAACCTATGGGAGCCAATTGGTCCATTGGGTATATTAGATAAGGATTACCAAACCAAAAAAATCTATATTGCTAGAGATGTAGAAAATGATACGGTGCTTAATTTACCTGAAATACCACCGACAGGATTGATTATTTATCCCGATCATTTTGGAATGATTAAAATTCCAGCTTTTTCAGAAAGCATCAAGGTAAATTGGCAGCTTTTGGCGTCAGAAGAACTCTCTGAAGATAAGCAATTATCCAATAAAGGAACGGATAATCATGCAAATATTTTATTGCAATGGTGGGGACATCCTGCAACAAAAAGTCATCAGTGGAACCCAAGTTTCGATTTAAAAGAGGCTGTTATACATGTTGAATCTGGGATTTTACAAATCAATTCCAATAGACCCATTGTGGTGAGAATTTGGATGCAAGATCAGACTAAAGAGACTCTAGAGAAAATTGAAATAACACCAGAAACAAGCTATTTAAAACTGTATAAAACGAATAAGAATGTCATTTCATATCAAATTAATCATGTGAACAATGAGAACACCTCCTTTAGATTAGATCTCAGGCAATTTTCTGAAACAGCAAGGGCGGAAGTCTCTTATCATCTCTATGACCAAAGTGAGCATTTAGTTAAATCTGAAAGTTTGTCTCTGAATGAAACGCCTTCGTTTTATGAACACCTTATTGAGGACCCTTCAAGGCTGTTGAATGACGCTAAGAGTTATTATTTTAATATACCGCAAGAAATTACAAAAATTGTGATTGAGTCCAATGAGGATGTCTGGTTAACAGCATACTCAAGGCCAAGTGGATTAGCTCAATATATAGAATACCCATATCAACAGTTAAATGCGACACAACAAAAAAATACATTACCAGCATGGTTTTTAATGAGGCCAGGCGAATGGAAAAAACTGATTGCGGATGGCCGTTCAACCTTGATAAGTGTTCAACCTAGAGCACCTGAAATAGATCCCATGGTGATAGCAGGGCAATACAAATGGCAACAATTTTTACCAGATGGTGATTGGCGGGGGCGAGAGTTACTCTCTGCTTTCGATGAAGATATGCCCTCTAGTGAGATTGGTAAAATAAATCAATATCAAAAAATTAAACCTGATTTAACATTGCCTATAAGTATTGAAGGGTTTGCGGGTGAACCTTCTGCGAAACCTCATTTTATTTTTTTACAAGACAATCCACAAGAACTAAATATCAAGGTATGGATTGATAATATCTTGATTTTAGATGAAATTCAATATTCCAAAGATGGTGAATTAATTTTACCTGAAATCAGCACGGGAGAACATGAGCTGCGAGTGAGTACCAGTAAAGAGTCATCAGTCCTAATGGATCATATTAAAATAGCGGGCGATAATTTAGAGAGTTATACCAAAAAAATAGCGATGAAGTTAGAGGCAAACACTTTAACATTTAGTGTGAAAAAAGAGAAAGATGAAGAAATATTAGCGCTCAGAATTTATGCACACAAAATCAGCACTTCGAATAATAAAGTAAAAGGGAATCAAGAACAGAAAATACATTTAAGCATTAAACAACAAAAAAACAAAGAGATTGGACCTTTTGATTCTTGGACAATTATGGACAGAGATTACTTGTTAAAGGAATCTGAAGGGGATTCCCCAAGGATCTTGAATTCTACCGAGCCAGAACTAGGGGCTGCCAGGTTATTAATTATTAATCTGGGAAAAGATTTACCCAATGGACAGTTATATCAAATCAATATTAAGAAAATTCAAGGCAACACCGGATACATCGTTTTCAGTCGTACCCAACCAGGGTTATATGAAAATCATTTAATGAAGAATCTAGGAGATGCCTTATGAAGTTCGAGTCGTTATTCTTAGGTTTCTACATGATGCTATCAAGAATATTCTTTTTTGTATTCAAAATGGTCTTGGTTGTTGTTTGTAGTTTGTTATTCAGTGCGCAAGTGCAAAGTGCTGAAAACCACCTAAGTGATCTATGGGAATTGTTAAAGGCAAAAGAATATAAAGAACCTTCCAATGATGAGATGAAATGGGCAACACAACTTTTCCATCAAGCCATGGATAAAAATTCACAGAGTATAAATAATAAAGCAGCCATCGCTTCTGATTTATTCATCGAAGAGCTTGTGGATGATACTCTTCCCAAATTGCTGATTATTAGGGAAACTGCGCAAAAATTAAATGGAAGGGGTTTATTTGTGATGCGACCTGATGGTAATGGTATCCTGTTACAGGCTCCGCACGGCTATATGGATGTTTATACAGGAAAACTGGTCAGCCAAATGATGCAGGAGCAAAATTACAGCGCTCTTTCCGTGAATTCTGTTCCTAGGCGTTATAAAAAAAACAAAAAATGGGTTAACGCAGACATGGCACATTTAACATCAACTTATTTTTACCTTTGGAGCCAAATTTTTGCTGAAAAATTCCCCTCTGGTCAGATTATTCAGTTGCATGGATTTAACAATAAAAATCGATCAACCACCAAAAATGTGGATATGATTCTTAGTAATGGCACTCAGTTTGTGGATGTTCCTTTGTTAAAGCAGGCACAGTGTCTGAAGAATTGGTTAGGTGAAAGCAGAGTACTTGTTTATCCCCGCGAAATAAAAATATTGGGAGCAACCTCCAATAGTATCGGTTCCTTGTTAAGAGATAAGAAGTTTACTGATTTCAAACATTATGAGATGAGTTTGGATTTAAGGAAAAGGCTTGTCAATGAATCGGAATCCAGAAAAATTTTGACAAATTGTATCACAATGTCTGCGTAAGTCATTATGTTGAGAATTATTGGTTTGAATGGTGTTTTTAAGGGTTAATGAAGAATGCATTTACGCGTCATGAAACAAAAAAAAACTAAAGTAACTCTTTGGCTTCTTTTGAATGCCTGTGTTGGATTTTTTTTATCAAACACCTTGTTATTGGCAGCACAGGATATTGATGACATACAGAGCAGTCTTCAATATGGGGAGTTAAGACAAATTAGATGGTATAACATTGAAGGTGGTGATGAATGGGTTTCAGGAAAGAAACCTTATCGACAAGGTTCCTCTCATGTGTTGAAAATTGAACAAGGCGAAACGGTGATTTTCATGGTTCCCAAAGAAGTCAAATTACGGTTGGTATCAGATAATTTAGACCGCCTTCTTTTGGGAGTGAAGATGGAGATCTCTCATGACGGATTATTATTTTTAGAGGGCATTGGTGAAGTCTATCATGAGAATTTGAGTAGTAATGAGAGCGATAATAACAGCATCGTTGATTTTGATGATCTTCCTGCTGCTCGTTCATTAATCTTTGATATATTTGATCCAGAACCCGCCGTTATTCGCTTAACAGGGTTGAGCAAAGAACCCGTAGAATTTTCCACCTATTATTCACAACACAGCCCACCCAGTATTTTGGCTCGCTATCCTGAATCGGTGGCATTTGAAAATCTCAGCGTCACTCAAAGATCAAAAAAGAGTAACGGCTTTGCTTCGAGTGATATACATGCTGCTGATCTTTCTTTTCAAAAAAATCAGCAAGTCAGTAGCTATCCAGAGTTGAAAACAAGGTCATTTCATTGGTTATCTGCACAGTCAGAAGCAAGTTTCAGTATAGAAGGGCCTGTTAACTTGGAGCTTCAGGTGCGACGCCCATATGCACCTGCTACCCCATTAATTGGTGATACCGTTTTAGACGTACAGATAGATAAGGAAACACCCCTAATATATTATAGAGATTATTCACCAGAAATTTCGCAGAAGATATTGGTAGAAGGTACTGATATGGATTTATCAACGCTGGGTAAAATTCATTTTTCGGTGGGTGAAGGCAGTCATCAAGTGAATTTGACAAGCCATAATAATATTTATTTTAGGTTACAAAAACAACTAACTCATGATTATCTGTTTTTTGGGTTGAATAAACCCATCTGGTCAATGGATGAAAAATTAATGAAGGCTCCCGAAATGTCTCAAGGCGTTAAGGATGAGCAATTGTGGAAAAATACGGCACTAAAACATTTCAAAAAGCTAGATACTATAAGTTCTGATAAGATGAATATACTTGATCAATTATCAAGGAATAATCAGATCATGAATAGTGGTTTTATTGCGGTCAAGAAACTTGAGAATTTAATTAACCAAAATCCAATGCAGATTGAGGTGTCAAAAAAATTAGAAAAAATGAAAAAAAGGCGAGGCTACTATAGAGATTTGTTGCCTGAACATGGTTCGTTTGAAATAAGCGCCAAGTATCAACGTTATGCAACGCAGAAAATATTAATACAACAACATGAGAGCGAAGTGTTCGCCTCAAATACTCAAGTGAATAGGATGATAGATGCTATTCCAGAAGCCAGTTTTCAAAGGATAACTCAGGAAAAGATCCTAAGTTACAAACTACCAAAGACGAACAGAACAGATTCAATACAGCTTCTTGTTCAACTGGATGATCAAGAATCAGTGGATTTTGAGGTGAGATTTGACACTGGAAAAAGCTATTTGTTGAACGCAACGCCCTTAGTTGTCCCTTTAGGAAACGTTCAGCCTGTAAATATGTTATGGGAAAAGTCTAAATGTTGTCAAGTTTCGCCTTATCAACAGAATCATCTTCAAATTGGTCGTGTAGGGCAAGTCTCAATACCTGTTGATGATAAAAGTCATTCTTTTCAAATAGTCAGAACGTCTGACAATGGATCTGTCCTATGGGTTGCAAGCCAAATTTATACTTCGTCTAGTTATGCCTTCGATGAAGAACAATACATCAGTTTGGTAAAGACTACTCAAGCCAATGCTTCAACATTTTGGAATTTTTTGAAATCTCAACAACACCAGAAAATGAGTGGTCAGATAACCCCCTTACTGACAATGGATCGTTTATCTAATCATTGGTTACCTTGGGTTGATCACTATCTAACTGCTCATGAACGTTTTACACGAGATTTAGATCGGAGAAAATTGATTGTTGACACAGAATATGAACCCAAAAAAATAAATGAATTGTTCGAAAGAGCACAATACCTTTCAGACAAAAATCAGCCAATAGAGGCGCTTAAAATTTGGACTGATCTGATACAGCATACTCAGACTACGGCGCAAAGAAGGGCTTTGCTGGAAATGATTCAACTAATGCCAAAATTAATGCAAAACGCTATTTTAGAAAAATTACTCAGATTCATGTCACTACACACAGATAGTGAAATTAGAGATACCGCAGTCAGTGAACTGCTCAAGATGTATAAGGTTAATGAACAAAATAATAAGATTTCCGACCTTCTATTGGCCCAGTTTGTGGAATTCGGAGAAACTGTCAAGACTGTGGAATTGATCAAAGTGATGGTTTCTCAAGGGGATATGGATCCAGCTTTACAGCTGACTCAGTTGATCAAACCAGAATCTTGGCCGGGAACAGCTGTGTTGATGGCTTCAGCAAAAAAGCATTGGTGGCTAACCTATCAACAACAACAGAACCAATTAGATTCAGAACAACAATCTCTTGCAAAAGGATATTATCAACTTCTCCAAGGCGACTACGAAAGTTCATTACAATCTTTTTTTAGAGCAGCGGATAAGGGGGCTAAATGGGTAGATTTCAATCAAAAACTGCTACAGTTACAGAGCCTTTTGAATGATGCGAATGAAGTTGTTACTGATGGTGTTCAGCAATGGTTAAATTTAAGACATGAAAATCCATCGCTTAAAACATGGCAACGCCACGACGAACTGGTTGTTCAGCATGCAGGCGGGGTGCGCTTGCTGAATGAACAACAATACAAAAGTTCTACAGGTTATTTAACAGAAGATAATCTTCCTGTAGTCATGGAAGTTTTTGGGCCAACTCGTGTTCAATTGAGAATGCGAAAAACAATGCTGCCATCGAAAACCCATCAATCTACAAATGAATGGTATCAATTGCGTGTAGATGGAGAACTTGATTCCTATCC
>Ga0210050_1003306_pt1 | contig 14440 bp, 16 predicted proteins | sample CryGey132114_all_FD_185463 | JGI IMG/M metagenome (GOLD analysis project Ga0210050, IMG submission 185463) | Groundwater microbial communities from aquifer - Crystal Geyser CG22_combo_CG10-13_8/21/14_all (SPAdes) (version 2) | ecosystem: Environmental > Aquatic > Deep subsurface > Groundwater ...
CATGCGCGCCTGGATAATTGCTAAAAAATTATATTTTACTTTTTCCATAAACTCGGTTTTATGATATTTAAATTATTTTCCTTTAATGATTTTTTTATTGGAGCAAAGTCAATTTTTTTTAATTGTTTGACACTGGTTATAATTTCCTTTAAATTTTTCTGGTTGTCAACCCCAATGACAACTTTTTTTATATATGGACTAGAAAGGCAAAAATTTAAACACATTGAAAGAACTGTTGTATTGTGTTTTTTGGCAAAAGCGTGAAGCAATAATAGTTTTTGTTTTATTGCCACAAATTGTGCATCCAAAATTTCTGGCTCTTTAAATACTAATCCCTGTAAAAAAGCTGATCTTGAATATATGTCAATTTTCTTTTTGTTAAGAATTGGGAAAAATTGCTCGAATCTTTGATCAAACAAATTATAAGGTAATTGGACAATATTAATAGGAAATTTTTCTTGTAATATCGGCTTTAAATCCGAGAGATTGTTAATTGAGACACCTATTTTAGAAACTATTTTTTTTGTTTTTAATTGATTTAGGAATTCGTATAATTTTTGATTGATATTTCGGGGATTAAAATTATGAATAAGCAGACCATAAATATGTGTTTGGTTTAAGCGCTCTAGTGACTGACTAAAATTTTTTTTATCAAGCCTATTTTTCCCTGTGGGATTTTAGAAATTATCCGTAGTTGGTTTCGGGGATATTTTAAATTATACAATCCTATTTTATTTTCACTTTTGCCATAATCGTAGGCTGTGTCAAGGGTTTTAATATTGTTTTTGTAAGCACAATTGATAATGTCAAACACTTCACGTAAAGGTATTTCTCCCCGTTTGTTATTGATCCCGTAATCTAAACCAAATTGCACCGTGCCAAGGCATAGTTTCATAAAATAATTTTCAACAATGTTTTTATTATATACTTAATATCCCCATCACTCATTTTCGGATACAGCGGGATGCTAAGAGCTTGCTCGTAATATTTTTCAGATACTGGAAAGTCGCCTTTTTTATAGCCAAAATTTTTTTTATAATAAGGCTGGGTATGGACCGGAATATAGTGAACCTGTGTACCGATGCCTTTGGCTTTTAGCTCATCCATCACTTGCGATCTAGTTTTGCCAATTTTTTCAAAATCAATTTGCAAAACATACAGATGAAACGCGCTGGAATTTTTTATTTTCTCAAACGGAATGGTTGTCCCTGGAATATCTTTGAATGCTTGGTTGTACTGCTTGACAATTTCTTTTCTCCTTTGGATAAATTTATCTAACTTTTCTAACTGGCAAATCCCCAACGCCGCCTGCAAGTCAGTCATACGATAGTTAAAACCTAATTCTTGCATTTCATAATACCAAAAACCTGAATTTTGCGTCAAGTATTTGGGATCTTTGGTAATTCCATGCGTGCGCAACATCAGCAATTTTTCATATAGATTTTTGCTATTGGTGGTAATCACCCCGCCTTCACCGGTAGTGATAGTTTTAACTGGATGAAAGGAAAAAATTGTCATATCAGAAAATTTGCAATTGCCTACCCGACTTTCGTCCTCATATTTTGAGCCGAGGGCGTGAGACGCGTCCTCGATGACAAATATCTTTTTTTTCTTGGCAATTTGGTATATCGCCTCCATATCCGCCACTTGACCGGCAAAATGAACTGGAATAAATATTCTAGTTTTTGAAGTAATTTTTTTTGGAATTTCTTTTGCATCAATACAATATGTTTTTTTATCAATGTCAGCAAATCTTGGTGTAAGCCCTGTATAGAGTAAACAATTAGCTGATGCCACAAAAGTATTCGGGCTTGTTATCCCCTCGCCATTTTTCGTATTTAAGGCTAAAACTGCTATATGTAACGCAGCCGTGCCACTTGAAACTGCAACCGCATATTTGGCTCCAGTATATCGACAAATCACATTTTCAAATTCTTCTATTTTGGGTCCCTGGGTTAAAAAATCACTTTTGAGTACACTAACCACTGCTTCAATATCACCTTGATCTATCCATTGTCTGCCATAAGGAATAAAACTTTTATACCCCATTTTAATAAACTATTTCGATTTTCTTAAGCATTTTTTCTAAATCTTTAACTGACAGCCATTTTTCGTTAGTGTGCGAGGCAAACCTAAAATTAGGCTGAACTTTTTTTGCCCCTTTTAATTTAATCTTATTTTTATCCCACCAAACGAAATTTGGATAAATCACAAAGTGGTCTCCGTAATCGTAAGTGACTAACGCGTCTTCCTCGGTGATCATTACTTCGTGTAGCTTTTCTCCTTCTCTTGTGCCAATTTCCTTTAATTTGGCTGTGGAATGAATAGCTTTTGCCAAATCAACCACTTTAAATGACGGAATTTTCCCAACATAAATTTCTCCGCCTTTGGCTTCTTTTATCGCCCTAAACACTAAATCAACCCCTTCGTTTAGAGTAATCCAAAAACGGGTCATAGAAAAATCAGTAATTGGTAAAACTTTCGCGCCTTGCTCTGTCAAAGATTTAAAAAACGGGATAACCGAACCCCGACTGCCAGCCACATTGCCATAACGCACTACGCTAAGAATAGTTTTCTTTTTGCCCACATAAGCGTTGGCTGAAATAAACAATTTATCTGAAACTAGTTTTGTCGCGCCGTAAAGGTTGACTGGATTGACAGCTTTATCGGTTGAAAGGGCAACCACTTTCTTAACATTACAATCAAGCGCCACATCAATTACATTTTTTGCCCCAAAAATATTTGTCTTGACTGCCTCAAAAGGGTTATACTCAGCAATTGGAACATGCTTGAGCGCGGCAGTATGAATCACCACATCTACCCCGTCAAACGCGCGATACAACCTTTCCTTGTCGCGCACATCACCAATAAAAAAACGCAACTTGTCGTCAAATTTAATAAACTCTTGACGCATTACATATTGCTTATATTCGTCGCGTGAATAGATAATAATTTTTTTTGGATTATACTTTGCTAAAATTCTTTTAGTGAATTGCTTGCCAAAAGAACCAGTCCCGCCGGTGATTAAAATTGATTTATTGTTTAACATAATATGTAAAAACTAACATTTTAATTTGCTTTTTGCAAGTGTGCGAGTTGCTTGGTATATAGTCGCTGAACGGATATTGACACAGCTAGATTAATAATCAAGGTAACAATAATGAATGCAATTGAAATAATATGTAAATATATTCCTAATATATACGCTCCCATTGTGATGGCGCTTATTCCAATTCTGACATTCAGGCATTTATTGTATTCTTGCCGAGACGCGTCAATAATAATTGCGTTGTAAAGCGCTTGAAAAAAATATAAAGCGGAGAAAAAAGAAAACCCGATTACATAATAATAATTTAAAGGATATTCTTTCCCAAAAATTAACATAACAACAATCACAATTAGAGCAATGAGTAAGGTAAAAGGGGCTAAACTCACAAATAATAATTTATCTATTTTTTGAATAAATGATTTGTTTTTTAGCCGCGCTGATATAGGGAAAAAGATATTTACCAAAATTTGGTTTATTTGATTGGCGACTCCAAATGACGCAAAATAATAAGCGCTATATACCCCTAGCGCCTGAATGCCTAAATATCTTGCGACAATTATTTTATCAGCCGACATAAATAAAGTTCCTGTCAGCGCGCTAATGAAAAATAATTTTCCTTCGCGAAGTCGCTTGGCAAGAATATTTTTGTCGCTTGCTCCAAAATACTGCGATAAATATCTAAAATAAAATAATGAGATCGTTATTGCGCCCAAACCTGTTACCAAAAGGAAATTTAGATAGTCATTTTTTTTTAGCAAAATAAATACAAAAACAAAAAGTATCACTACTATAATCGATTCAATAATTTTTCCTTGAGCTTGCTGTTTAAATTTCTCCATCCCCCTAATCGATTGGTCAAGCATAGCTTTGATCGTAACCACAAAAGTGTAAATAGCAACAACCAGGATTAAAAATGAATAACTAATTGATAGTGTTTTTAAAATCGGATAAAGAATTAGGGCAACTGCTAGTTGCGCGATTAACAAAGAAAAAACAAACCTTGAAGTAGTTGATATTTCTTGTTTTCTGTCAAGAAATGTATGGGCTTTGGCAAGGTATTTAACAGATGTTACGTCAAGTCCGAAAAAAATAAAAATCAGCAAAAACTGATTGATAATTAAAACTAAATTGTATTTCCCGTATTCGGTGGGTCCCATAAAGCGACCAGCCAGTGTGGCTACAACCATCATTATTGGGGTCGCGACCATACTGGCAAAAAAAGTCCACGAAAGATAACTAAAAAAAACTTTCATTTCATCGCTCATCGGCGCACTAAAAATTTTATAATGAATTTTCTCCAAAAAAAGGATGGCTCGAATTTTCAATTTATTTCTCATAAGGATTATATTAGCACTTTCAGAGCGGATTTCAAAACTCCTGCATCGCCAGGACGAGTAAAAATATCTTTTTGTAGCCGAGGCGGGAGAGGGCTTTGGCAACATAAGTGGCAGTAGCGCCTGATGTGAAGATGTCGTCAATTAAAATTATCGGTGCTTGGGGCGAAATTTTGCCTGAAACTTCTGCACTAAACACATCTTTCAAATTTTTCCACCGTTCGTTTTTTGTTTGCATCGCCACCTGTGGAAAAGTTTTTTTTACTCTAAAAATACGAACACTCGGCGAAACCAATTTTTCCTCAACCATTTCCGCGATATGATCAAAGCCCCGCATTCTTTTTCGCCCCTTATCAGGTGGAATCAGCACCGCCTCAGCGCCGGTCATTTTTTTAGCTTGCTTTAAAAACTGACCAACGAGCGTAGCCATTTGATCAGCCAAACTTTTCAACAAGCCAAACTTATAGCTGTGGATAACTTTTTTTACCCGGGCATCGCGATAGTTCCAAAAATACCAAACACCTTGAATATGATTGGCGAAAATTTTCGGCGCGCGCTTTTTCTTGTACAGCACCCGGGAGGAAATATATTTTGCTTCTTGTGGTAATTTCCCTAAACATTTTTCGCACAAAAAATCTCCATACTCTCCGCATATAACGCAAAATTTAGGAAACAAGAGATCGAGTAGCCAGTTAATAACTATTTTAATCGCCCAAATTCTTTGATTATTTTTTGTGCCGATATTTTCCATATAAATTTTTTGGCTTGCAAAATCCCTTTTTTTGATAATTTTATTGCCAATTCATTATTTTCTAATATATGTATTATAGCTGAACTTATGGCTGTCGGGGTTGGCTCAACCAATATTCCCGCCTTGCCAACCACCTCGGGCAAAGATGATTTATTACTCACAATCACTGGGCAACCGCACGCCATTGCCTCAAGCGGTGGCATTCCAAACCCTTCGTATACACTAGGATAAACAAATACCTTTGCGCCAGAATATAAATATGACAAATCCTGATCGGGAACATAACCAGTGATGACGATAAACTCATCATTCACAAAATTATTAATTTTATTCAGTAAGCTTTCGTTATTCCAACCGCTTTTTCCGACCAAAACTAGCTGATATTTATTCCTAAAACTATGTGGTAATAATTCGCATGCTACCAACAACGATTCTAAATTTTTTCTGGGCTCTAGGGTGCAGACTGACAAAAGATATGGTTTAACAATGTGGTATTTATCCAAAATTATTTGGCATTTTGCTTGGGCCTGCTTTTTAAATAAACCCCTGTCCACACCTGGATAAGCGATTGTTATTTTGCTCTCATCAACCCCCAACGATTGCTCGATGTCATTTTGCGTTGATCTAGAAATCGCAATTATTTTTTGGCAATGCTCAACGGCGTCAATGGATCGCTTTAGATAATAAGCACTTAATTTTTTTCCTGCATGCTCCCAATGATGTACAAAAACCAAATCATATATCACTACGATTTGTTTGTTAAAACCATTATTAAAGATTCCTGAAAAATATGACGAAAAATACAAATCAACTTTTTTCCTGTAAATCCATTGGATTGGTACATTTGTTTGGGATAGCGCGTCTCGCCATGCCGAAGGTATTTTTGAAATATATATTTCACATTTTTTGTTTTTTGATTCTTTTATTAAATCTAGTAAAATCTGCCTTCTTTTTTTATAATGACGAATAAAATTGGCAAATAAAACATAGCGGTTTTTTTTATCTTGACGCAAAATTTCTCGTATCAAAAAATAGGAATACTTGCCTATTCCCGCGTTCTCATAAATTAACCAATTGGCGTCAATGCCGATAATCATTTTTTCTCCACATTTTCTATTTTTACTACATATGCTCCATCAGAAAATTGTTTAATTATTTTTTGATTCTTTGTAATATCACTCATAATGCTATAATATTTTTCAAATCCGCCAAAAATTGGGTAAACTATTCCGTCTGTATTCCCCGAAGGTTTTGGACTAATTAAAAAAACTTTATTGATATTTATTTTAATTTCTTTATCTATAAGGCTACGATATATTTCCTGTATATGTTGCTGGTTATATTCTTTATTTTTTTTATCAAGTTCGCTGAAATCATTACTTAAAACAAAATTTTTGACAAATCCTTTATTTTTTATCTCCATATATGGGTTAGCGTATGGATTAATTATTATTGGATTGTCTTTAGAATAATGTGCATGAATGTAGTCTGTTTTGACTTGATCAACTTGGCGGTACCAAACCATATTAGAAAAAGAGTTTGGTAAGCTATCTAGCAAAACCGGATTAAATAGTGATGAGTTGAGAATAATCACAAAACCAACAAACCCGTAAGAAATAATGGAGGAAATTCTATTATTATGCCTTTCTAGCGAATGTGTAATACTATTGATTAAATATGCAAAACACACAGTTAAAGGAAGCGCTATTTCTCTCGCAAATCTCTCTGGCAACCCACTTTGGGGGAGTTTAGACAAAGTAAATAAAATCGATATCCACGCAAAAATAATTATTTTAATTGGTTTACTCTCTTTTGAATTATTAAATGATGAAATTAAATAAAGTAGCCCCATTAGCCCACCATACCAAATAATCGGTCCCACAATATCAGGGTATCTAAAATAGTCAACTGCCCTGGATAGGTGTGTGTCTTTAATTACGGAATCACCTGTTATCAAACCATTAGTATAAGTAATAAACAGTGTTCCATACATTCTGTTTGCTAATAAAAATATCAGTACTAAAATGATCAACAAAAAAACAACTCTCATAATTAATTTTTTGTTTATTGTTGTTTTTTGAAAAAGAAAATATATAAATAATGATATAGTTGAAAAGAGAATAATTGAGGTTAATTCAGCAAAACTTAAATGATGGGTCAGAGCGGTTAATGCGTAAAATATTATAAAAAACGATAGATCTAGTAATTTTTTATTTATTATAAACCTTATAAAAAACGCTAGACAGAAAATTGCAAAAAAACCATAACCAAGAATGTTGGGATAGTTACCATCGACAAATCCGTAAAGCGGATAATTCGCTGTAAATAATAAAAATGCTGTAGTAATAATAGCTGTTTTTGCATTAAATATTTGTCTCAATAAAAAGTACATCGCGATAGATGGAATAATAATCAACACCGGTGTCCAGTAAGTCAATATATAAAACGAATCTTTGTGAAAAATTTGTGATAGATAAAATATAATATAGTGAAATAGTTTTGGATAACCAACGAAATTCGCCCAAATATTTTTGTCCAGTAAAGATTTAATTGTTTCAGAATGGGGAATAACGTCATAACCAGGTGGAACTAAATAATGATAAAATACATAACCAAAATACACAATGTATAACTTTATACTGATACATACCCCGCAGAAAATCAACAATAAAATATTAGTTAATTTTTTCTTAAACATATTATCATTTTAGCGCATTTTTTTACTCTACTACAACTACCCAATACAACCCCGTATCAATCCAGCCAACTTTGTCAACTACTAGATCGTAACGTTCGTTGTAAGTTCCTGTTTGATTAGGCGCAGTGATAACCATGTCAAAAGTGCCTGTTTGACCATTGGCCACCCCCCATTCTCGCATACTACCTCTAACATTAACATTATGGGTGAATGGATTTACTCTATCGTGAGGACCGGAACTGCCTAGGTTAATCGGATTGGCGCTAGAATTGTACCAATTAGCTCCTGAAGTATTAACAAATCGAGCCGTCAGAGTAGCTGATTGCCCTGGATAAAGATGAACTTTTGCATCGGCTGTATAGGGTTCTTGACCACCAACCACATAACGGGCAGATAGTGGGTTGCCAACTGTGATACGCCAAGATGTATCTGATCCTATCCACTTTATCCCTTCAACCACCATGTCAAAATGTTCAATATAAACACCCGGTTGATCGGGGGCAGTGACATTAAGGCGAAAAGTGCCATTCGAACCAGAGGCGACTGTTGTTTCGTCCATTACCATTCTTTCGTTTCTGCCTCCGGTAAATCTGCTACCGCCGTCTCTAGGAGAAGACATGCCGAGATGAGTTGGGTTAGATTCGCTATTGTGCCAAGCTTGTGAACCAGTATTACGCAAGATAACAAATAATTGTACTGATTGACCTGGGGTCATTGGGTCTTGGGCCGAACCTGGACCAGAATAGGGACCTTGAGAAATAATTTGGAAGGAGTAAAGAGACAACTCAAAATCATAAGTATTGTAAAACAAATTCCAAAAATTGTAATTGCCGTTATAAACATGGGGAGTGTAGCGGTAAAGCGCGCTGGTCGCGCGATTGGAAAAGGTAACATTATGAATACCGTTCCAGTCTGAAAAAGTAGCGCTCCCGCTTACTTGGTAATCTGAAAAACCTGCCCCCTCTGCCCGCTCGTAATTATATCTAAATTGCCACGCGCTCCATTCTACCTGCTTGGTAAAACCAGCATAAGCGCTACTGCAACTCCCTGAATCCGGGCAACCATACCCCATCGCTTTGTTTAAAGCTGTGTCATCGCGGGTAGTTTTTGAAATTAAGCTTTGCTCTTTTTGCAGGGTAACGAGCAACACCTTGGGGCTAACCGTGCCAGTTGACGAGGTAATGCTAATTCCATTGATTGATCCGCTGGCATCGCCATAACCGTGGCTGGCATCCCAAATAATCTGCGCCGCGCTTCTACCGCCTTCGGAAAAATCTTTTAAATACGAACCCTTGCTTTCTAAAAATCGCTGAATTTCAGCTGAGTTCATTGAATTTGTGTCAATAAATTCGCCGTTTGAAATTAAGTTATTTTGATCAAACGAGGACGCTTGCGCGTTTTTCTTGCTCCAAAAACTTCCTAGTATCAGCCCAAAAATTATCACGCCAAAGATAAAAAAACTCAAGTGCCTTAATGGTTTCATAATGTTTATATTACCGCCCAATTGACGAATTTGCAAATTGAGGATAAAATGAAAATAATACGACTAATGTAAAATTTAAAAATGCATTGATCATAAAAATGCAAATCTCAGAAACAAAAACCAAATTTAATTAGGGAAGGAAATTATGTCAAAACAGGAGCATAGCGCTGATTGGCTCGACGAGTCAAGCGACGACTACGAAGGGCAACTTACTATTGACGCTTTTCAAACTGAGGACGATATTGTGGTCAAAGCGCCGATGGCAGGCGTTAAGCCAGAAAATCTTGATGTGTCCATCACTGACGAAGTAATCACCATCAAAGGCACGCGCGAGCCAGACATAGAGATCAACAAGGAAAATTATTTTACCCAGGAATGCTATTGGGGTCCATTTTCCCGTTCGTACCTGATGCCAGTGGCGATTGACGCTGATTCGTCGCAAGCAGATTTAAAAAACGGCATCCTCACTATCACCACTCCCAAGCAAAACAAAACCAAAACCCGCACGATAAAAGTGATCGGGGAATAGTAGTTATGAATTTATCTCAAATCAAAAAAAAGGTGATTCCAATTTTAAAATCGCGTCAAATAGCCAAAGCGGCTATTTTTGGCTCTTATGCTGATAGATCGTCCAACAAGCAAAGCGATATTGATATTTTAATTGATTTTGGCAAAAACAAACATAAAAAAAGCTTGCTTGACTTAATCGGGCTTGAGCAAGAGTTGACAGACGCAACCCAAACCAAGGTAGATTTGATAACATACGGGTCAATATATCCACCTTTAAAAGAAACTATCGCCAAACAACAAAAAACCATTTTATGATTAAAGACTATAAAATTTTTCTACAACATATTTCTGATGCCATAGCGCGCATAGAAACCTATACTAAAGGCATACCCAAAGATAAATTTTTGAGAAACAAAAAATACAAGACGCGACTTTCAGATGCCTTGAGATAATTGGCGAAGCAGTCAAAAACCAGCCTGACAATTTTAAACAAAAACATCCTGCGGTAGAATGGAAAAAAATCGCTGGTATGAGAGATAAACTCATTCACCAGTATTTTGACCTTGATCTTGACTTGGTATGGAGAACAATTCAAAAAGATATCGCCCGTCTTAAAAATCAAATAATCAAACTATTATGACGAAAATCACCAAAGCAGTGATTCCAGTGGCTGGCTATGGCACCAGATTTTTACCCTGGACCAAAACCCTGCCCAAAGAAATGGTTCCAATTATCGACCGACCGCTTTTGCACTACCTAGTTAAGGATTTAATCGCCTCAGGCATTGAAACGGTTGTGTTTGTCACCTCAGGCAACAAAAAAGCGCTGGAAGATTATTTTGACCGCAATCTTGAGCTGGAAGCCAAACTCAAGCAAACCGGCAAAACCAAAGAACTGGAAGCTATCACCGAGCTGACCGAAAAAGCTAATTTTGTTTTTGTTCGCCAGCATCAGCAACTAGGCAATGGACACGCCATTTTACAAGGACGACCAATCACCGGAAACGAACCATTTATTTTTGCCTGGGGCGATGAAATAGTGGAAACCAAGCCACCCATTTTCAAACAATTGATTGACGCCTACGCTATTCAACCCGGCAACTATATGTCGCTACTCAAAGCGCCAGAAGGAAAAATAGACGACTGGTGCCAGCGATATGGCAACGCCCAAATTAAACAGCTTTCAAACGGCATTTACCAAATTGAAAAAGTAGTGGAAAAACCCGGAGTCGGCAACAGCTTGTCGCCGTATTTTACAGTCGGCGGTTTTATCGCCGAGCCAGAATATATGGACGCGTTAGCCCAAGCCAAGCCCGACAAAGGTGACGAAATTTGGTGGAACAACCAGATGGATAAATTTGTTGCCAAAGGCAAGGTTTATGGTAAAATTATAAAAGGGGATTATTGGGATATGGGCAACCCCCTAGGCTTTTTAACCACCAATATCCATTTTGCGCTAAAAAATCCCGAGTATAAAAAGGAAATTGTGGCGCAGATTGAAAATGAGAAATTATAAATTACCGGGGAAAACAAGATGCCCCTCTTTAATTTAACATTTATAATTTAAAATTTAGCATTTAAAAAATGAAACCTTATGTCTGGATTTTAATCAGCGCGGTGGTGGTGATTTTTGCCACTATAATTGGCATTATTATTGCCACCAGTGGCGGCAGTAGTAAGTCGTCAACCCAAAAAAACAGCGACAATACTTTAGTTGTTTGGCGCGGAATTGACAATGACGAAGTTTTTAAAGAAGCGATTAAAGAATACGAGGAGGAAAACCCCGAGCTGAAAATCAAAGTGGTGAAAAAAGATTTAATGGATTATGAGCTCAACTCAATTAACGCCCTGCTGTCCGACGACCCACCAGACATTTGGTCTATTCCCAGCTCTTGGATCCCGCGCCACCAAGACAAATTATCCAGCGCTCCGACCGGCTTTTTAGCTGATAATCCGTCCAAAGCCAAAGAAAACTTGGAAGCCAACAAAAAATCAATCGAAGAATCGTTTGCGCCAATCGTGGCGCAAGGCGCGGTGGTGGGTAATGATGTTCTGGGTCTTCCGCTTTTTGTTGACACCCTAGCGCTGGTAGTCAACCCAACCATGATCAATGTTAGCTCAAAAGGATTATTTGAACTGTTAGATAATAATTCCGCTGACCAACCCGAACGCACCAAAGAGGAAACCGCGTTGCTCGAACAAGGACCGCGCTACTGGAGCGAATTTATCAAATTAAGCGAAATGTTGACCCAAAAAAATGGCGACAAAATCACGCGCGCTGGCTCAGCCATTGGCGCCACTGACAACGTCACCAACAGCGCTGATATTTTAGCCACTTTAATGCTCCAAAGCCAAACCCAAATGTCCTCCAGCGACCAAACTATGGCAACTTTTAATTTAAGCCAGTCCAAAAATACCGGTGATAATTATTACCCCGGGCGCGAAGCGCTGGATTTTTACACCAAGTTTGCCAACCCCTCTGAATCGCGCTACACCTGGAACAAAGATATGCCCAACGATATGCAGGCGTTTGTGGACGGTAAAGTTGCTATGATTTTTGCTTATTCGTACCAATTAAAAGAATTGATCAACAAAAACCCGGGGCTCAAATACGCGATGCTTCCCCTACCTCAAGTCGAAGGCGCTGACCAAGCGATTGACGCTGGCTATTATTGGCTGGAAACCGTGCCCAAAAGTTCCCAGCACCAAGAGGAGGCGTGGAGTTTCCTCAAATATCTGGTCAAATCCGGACTCAGCGAATATCACAGTTTTGTTGATCGCCCTTACCCGGTTTTAAGCGACGATGTCCCCACCATTGAGAAAAGGATTGAAAGGAAAAATCCTTGGACCTTTGCTCAGCAAACCGCCAAAAGCTGGTACACTGGTCCAAGCCCCAAAGAAGTGAACACAATTTTTAAAAATATGATCCGCTCGGTCAACCAAGGCGAAAGCATCACCAACGCCATTGACCTGGCTGCCTCTAAAACAACTGAAACATATCAAGGGTTATGATAGACTTATTACAAAAAGTTTTGGCTGACCCACCGGTTGCCACCCCACCGCCAGCGGTTGCACCGACAGGTATTCCAAACCTTGAAGCAACTAACAATATCTTTGGTTTTGACAAGGTTAAAAACGCCTATGAAAAACTATCTGGATACAACAACGATTATCCTCATGCTGTGTTGGAGGGTTTAGCTGGAGAGATTATTACTGCCCTAATGGCACTCTCTGCTTCGTTGGCAGTTTTAATGATTGTGTGGGCTGGCATTCAATATCTAACTGCGTATGGTAACGAGGATAAAACTGCTTCAGCCAAAAAAACCATTACTTGGGCGCTGGTAGGGCTGGCGATTGTGGCTTTGGTTTTCACAATTTTAGAGGTAACAGCCATCTTAATTAAATAATTTTATGTTAATTTTTACCAAACCGCCAGAAGATTTAATGCCAGGCGATGTGGCTGATTTTATGACCAAAATCGTCAGTCAAATTCTACTATATAGCGCCATTATCGCTGGTATAATGATTGTCTGGGGCGGTTTAAAAATTATTACCTCTGGCGGAAACGAGGAACAAGTATCGTCTGGTAAAAATATCGTTAAATGGGCGCTTATCGGTTTGGTGGTGATAACTTTTTCATATACATTGGTCAACTTTACCTTGAAAACTTTTATAGTGAGAGATTTGCAAAAACCCATTACGCCCACTGAGACAACCCAAATGAAAGTAGAGCCTCCGACCACCCCCTAAAACAACACCCCCGGTAGCGCCTCAATAAATTAAAATACCATGGCTAATATACAAATCAAAACAATTGCCGAAAAATTTGCCTTTGATAATGCTGCTGATAGCCTAGACATCAACGGTATAATTGTTAAGCTCATCTTAAAAGCCACTGAGCTGGCGTATTATTTGTTTCTCATTGGAATTTTAATCTCCGGCGCGATGTATTTGTTTGCCGCAGGCGACGAGGACAAAATAGCCAAAGCCAAAAAAAATTTTGTGTGGATGATTACCGGCTTTATGATTGCGGTGTTTGCTTTTGCTATCACCAACTTTGTGGCTGGACAACTAACAAGTCTTGAAAATTTAACAACTGGCAATCCGTTTAGTGCTTTAACAGCCAAAATTTTCTCAATCGTGACAATGGTGGCTGGCGCTGGATTTTTACTGATGCTCCTTTTGGGCGCTTTCCGCTATATGGTTTCTGGGGGCATCGAAGAAAATACTCACAAAGCCAAAATGCAAATGGTCCAGTCCGGTATCGGCTTGGTGCTGGTAATTTCCAGCTACGCCATCGGAATGCTCATCATCAATTTAATCACGAGGATATAACAATAACACGACTTACGCAAAACTTCTATTAAACGGATTTTCTATACCACTCTCTGCCTTGCTTGTCAGCCTTGTCCCGCCCCCTTGTCATCCTCAACCGAAAGCCAAGCGCTTCGGATTGGGGATCCACATTCCTTTTTTTCATCCCCAGCTTGACTGGGGATCCAGTTAGATCTGGATTCCCGTTTTCACGGGAATGACAGAGGAGACGCGCGAATGACACATTCTTTGTCATCCCCAGCTTGACTGGGGATCCAGTTGGATCTGGATTCCCGTTTTCA
>Ga0210050_1003307_pt1 | contig 14440 bp, 13 predicted proteins | sample CryGey132114_all_FD_185463 | JGI IMG/M metagenome (GOLD analysis project Ga0210050, IMG submission 185463) | Groundwater microbial communities from aquifer - Crystal Geyser CG22_combo_CG10-13_8/21/14_all (SPAdes) (version 2) | ecosystem: Environmental > Aquatic > Deep subsurface > Groundwater ...
CCGCGCCCGAGGCGCGTGATCCGGCGCTGGTGGAAAAATTGCGGGCGGTGGCGGGGCGGGTGCTGAAATGAGCAACGAACAGAAATTGCGCGCGGCGCTGCTCGATGTGTCGCGCCGCATGGTCGAGATGGGTCTGAATCGCGGCACGGCGGGCAACGCCTCGGTGCGTTGTGGTGAGGGTCTGTTGATTACCCCCTCTGCCTTGCCGGTCTCCGAGATGACAGCGTCGAATATGGTGCAAATGACACTCGACGGCAAAGTGCTGCAAGGGGATAAGCCCTCCAGTGAATGGCGCTTCCACTGCGATATTCTCAAGGCGCGCCCCGAGATCGGCGCGGTGCTGCATAGCCATTCCCCGTTCGCCACCACGCTCGCCTGCCTGCGCCGCGAGGTGCCGGCCGTGCATTACATGATCGCGCTGGCCGGCGGCGATTCGATCCGCTGCACGCCCTACAGCATCTTCGGCGAACAGCAACTTTCCGATGATGCGTTGGAAGCCTTGCAGGGGCGCAAAGCCTGTTTGCTCGGCAACCACGGCATGATTGCGCTGGGGGGCGATCCTGACGATGCGCTCGCGGTGGCGCAGGAAGTCGAATTCCTGTGCGAGATCTACTGGCGCATGCTGTTGGTGGCGGAGCCCGGGATACTCACCGCCCAGCAGATGCATGAAGTCAAAGCGAAATTCGTCGAATACAAGAAACGGAGTTGACATGCCCATTAAATCACGTGTCAGAACCGTCCCGCATTATCCCAAGCCGGGCATCATGTTTCGCGACATCACCACCGTCCTCAAAGACCCGATCGGCTTGCGCGCCACCATCGACGAGCTGGCGCGCCGCTACCGCGACGTGAAGATCGACAAGATCGCCGGCATTGAGTCGCGCGGTTTCATCCTCGCCGCGCCGCTGGCTTACGTGCTGGGCAAAGGATTCATTCCCATCCGCAAGCAAGGAAAACTGCCGGCAGAGACCATCGGCCACGATTACCAACTCGAATACGGCAGCGACCGCATCGAGATCCACGTCGACGCGATTGAGAAAGGCGAAAAAGTGTTGCTGGTGGACGACCTGATCGCCACCGGCGGTACGGCGCAAGCCGCCTGCATCCTGATCGAGAAGATGGGCGGCCAGGTCGTTGAGTGTGCGTTCATGATCGATCTGCCCGACATCGGCGGACGGGCGCGGTTGGAGCAGCGCGGACACACGGTGTTTGCCCTGTGCGAATTTGAAGGGGACTGACGGCTCCTGAATAAAACCGGCTGCGCGCGGCAAGGCTTCGCCGGCACAGTGTAGAATGCGCGCCGTCTGCAGACCCTGATCCATGTCCTCTTCCGTCAACTACCACTGGCGCATCGCCGGTTTCTATTTCTTCTACTACGCCTTCGTGGGGATGTTTGCGCCCTACTGGAGCCTGTATCTCAAATCACTTCACTTCGATGCGATCGACATTGCGATCCTGATGTCGCTGCAGCCGGTGATGCGCATGGTCGCGCCGAATATCTGGGGCTGGCTGGCCGATCACACGGGCAGGCGGCGCGAGGTGGTGGTGGCCGCGGCGAGCATGAGCGCGCTGTTCTATCTGGGCGTGTTCGCCACCACCAGTTTCTGGGGATTGTTTGCCGCCCTGTTCCTGATGAATTTCTTCTGGAGTGCCTCGATGCCGCTGGTGGAAGCAACCACACTCACATGGCTGGGCAGCAACACCGCGCATTATGGCCGACTGCGTTCCTGGGGGTCGATCGGCTTCATCGTTTCGGTGGTCGGGCTGGGCTACGCCTTCGACCACATCGCCATTGTCTGGCTGCTGTGGGCGGGGCTGGTATGCGAACTGGGCATCCTGCTCTTTGCGCGGCAGATTCCGCCGACCACGGTGCTGGCGCATCACACCGATCAGCAGCCGATCCGGCAGATCGTGTTGCAACCGCAAGTGCTGGCCCTGTTCGGCGCCTGTTTCCTGATGGCCGTCGCGCACGGCCCGTATTACACCTTCTTTTCCATCTATCTGGTTGAGCACGGGTATGCCAAGAGCGCGGTTGGCGGCTTGTGGGCGCTGGGCGTGATCTGCGAGATCGGCGTATTTTTTGTGATGCCGGCATGGGTGCGGCGCTTCGGGTTTGCACGGATATTGTTCATCAGCCTGGCGGCGGCGGTGGTGCGATTTTTACTCATCGGCTGGGCGGTGGATATTGTCGTGCTGTTGCTGTTGGCGCAGGTGCTGCATGCGCTGACCTTCGGCGCCTATCACGCCGCATCGGTGGGGCTGGTGCACGAATTCTTTCGCGGCCGCCATCAATCGCGCGGTCAGGCGCTGTACGGCAGCCTGACCTACGGCGCGGGCGGGGTGCTGGGCGGATTGGCAAGCGGCCCGATCTGGCAGCACTGGGGCGCGAACGCCTTGTACACTTTTAGCGCAGCGATGGCTTTCCTCGGTTTGCTCATCATGGGAGGGCAGTTGCGCGGCATGGAACAGCGGTCGAAATGATAAAATTTCCAACCTTGCATACAGCGGCGACAACATGAAACCTGTCTTTTTGTACGACACCACCTTGCGCGATGGAACGCAGCGCGAAGACATTTCCCTTTCGGTTGACGACAAACTGGTCATCGCCAAGCGGCTGGCCGATTTTGGTTTCCACTATATCGAGGGCGGCTGGCCGGGTTCCAATCCCAAGGATGCAGAGTTCTTCGCCCGGGCGGCGAAACTGGACTTCGGTTCAACCAAACTAGCGGCGTTCGGGCGCACCCGCCAGAAGAATAAACCGTGCGAGCAGGACACAAATCTGCAGGCACTGCTGGAGGCGGCAACGCCCGTCGTCACCATGGTGGGCAAGAGTTCGGATTACCACGTCAAGGTTGTGCTCTCCGCCACACTGGAAGAGAACCTCGCGATGATCCGCGACAGCGTGGCCTACATGAAATCAAAAGGGCGCGAGGTGATGTTCGATGCGGAACACTTCTTCGACGGCTTTCTGGCGAACAAGGACTATGCACTGGCGACCCTAAAGGCCGCGGCGGATGCGGGTGCCGACTGGCTGGTGTTGTGCGAGACCAACGGCGGCAAGCTGCCGTGGGAGGTCGAGGAGATTGTGCGTGAAGTGAAGCGGCACATCGGCACGCCGCTGGGGGCGCATTGCCACAACGACAGCGGCTGCGGTGTGGCGAATTCTCTCGCGGCGGTGCGCGGCGGCTGCGACCAGGTGCAGGGCACCATCAACGGTTACGGCGAACGCGTCGGGAATGCCAATCTGACAACGGTCATTCCCAATCTGCAACTCAAGATGGGCAGGCAAGCGGTGATGCCAGAACAACTCCGTGAACTGACCGCGCTGGCGCATTTCGTCGCCGAGATGGTCAACCTCAAGCACTACAACCATGCGCCTTACATTGGCCACAGCGCCTTTGCCCACAAGGGCGGCATCCATGTGGCGGCGATGCTGAAAGCGGCCGACACCTATCAGCATATCGACCCGGCGCTGGTGGGCAACGAGATGCGCTCGGTGGTGTCGGAACTGTCGGGGCGCGGCAATATCCAGTTCCAGGCGAAATCGATGGGCATCACACTGGACAATGATGCTGCGCAGAAAGTGCTCAACCACATCAAGCATCTGGAGCACGAAGGCTTCACCTTCGAAGCGGCAGAAGCGAGCATGGAACTGTTGTTGCATCGGCTACGTCCGGAGTATCAAGCGCCGTTCGAGCTGATCGATTATGTGGTCATCACCGAGCGCCGCCAGAGCCGCGGTCTGCTGTCGGAAGCGACCGCCAAGGTCAGGGTCGGCGACCAGGTAAAATTTATGGCAGCCGAAGGCAACGGCCCGGTCAACGCGCTTTCGAGTGCCTTGCGCAGTGCGCTGGCCGAGGCCTATCCGGTGCTGAAGAACGTTTGCCTGATCGACTACAAAGTGCGCATCCTGGATAGCGCGAGCGGCACGTCCGCCCGGGTGCGCGTCCTGATCACCTTCCAGGGCGGCGGCCATGTCTGGACGACCGTTGGCGCCAGCAGCAACATCATCGATGCCAGCTGGCATGCGCTAGCGGAAAGTCTGGAATATGCCCTGCTGAAATTGTCCGGAACGCCGGCGCCAGCCGCTTGAGCCTTGGTGAAAATACCACTCACTGTGGCATAATCGCCAGCCCCGCGAAGGTGGAAAAACAATGAACGCTCAAACGCTTTACGACAAACTCTGGAACAGCCATCTGGTTCGCACCGAACCCGATGGAACGGCCTTGCTCTACATCGACCGCCATCTGGTGCACGAGGTGACCAGCCCGCAGGCCTTTGAAGGCATGCGCATGGCGCAGCGCAAACCGTGGCGCACCAGCTCCATGCTGGCGGTGCCTGACCATAACGTGCCGACGACCCATCGCAGCGGCGGCATCACTGATCCCATCTCGCGCCTGCAGGTGGAGACGCTGGATGCGAACTGTGCCGAACTGGGCATCACCGAATTCAAGATGAACGACATGCGCCAAGGTGTGGTGCACGTGATCGGACCCGAGCAAGGTGCGACCTTGCCCGGCATGACGGTGGTGTGCGGCGATTCGCATACCAGCACACACGGCGCTTTTGGCGCTTTGGCGCACGGTATCGGCACGTCTGAGGTTGAGCACGTGATGGCGACGCAATGTCTGGTGGCGAAGAAATCCAAAGCCATGCTGGTCAAGGTCGAAGGCAGGTTGGGTCAGGGGGTGACCGCAAAAGACATCGCGCTGGCGATCATCGGCAAGATCGGCACAGCAGGCGGCACCGGCTACGCCATCGAATTCGGCGGCGACACCGTGCGCGGCTTGAGCATGGAAGGGCGCATGACCCTGTGCAACATGGCGATCGAGGCGGGCGCGCGCGCCGGCATGGTGGCGGCGGATGAAACGACGTTCGCTTACATCAAGGGGCGTCCATTCGCGCCGCAGGGCGAGCAATGGAACAAGGCGGTGACTTCCTGGCGCACGCTGCACAGCGACGCGGGGGCGAAGTTCGACGCGGTGGTCGAGCTTGATGCCTCACAGATCAAGCCGCAAGTGACCTGGGGAACCTCGCCGGAAATGGTGGTGGCGGTGGATGGGCGGGTGCCGGACCCGGCAGCGATGAGCGATACGGGGAAGCGCGAAGGTGCGCAGCGCGCTCTGCAATATATGGGTCTGCAGGCGAACACGCCGGTCACGGAAATAAAGGTCGACAAGGTGTTCATCGGTTCCTGCACTAATGGCCGCATCGAAGACATGCGCGCCGCCGCGGCGGTTGCTCGGGGCAAGAAGGTCGCGCCGAATGTGAAGCTGGCGCTGGTGGTGCCGGGTTCGGGTCTGGTCAAGGCGCAGGCCGAACAAGAGGGATTGGATAAAATTTTCATCGCGGCGGGTTTCGAGTGGCGCGATCCCGGTTGCTCGATGTGTCTGGCGATGAACGATGATCGCCTGGAGCCGGGCGAGCGTTGCGCTTCGACGTCCAACCGCAACTTTGAGGGGCGGCAGGGGCAGGGCGGACGCACCCATCTGGTCAGCCCGGCGATGGCGGCGGCGGCGGCGATCGCGGGGCATTTTGTCGATGTGAGCAAACTGTAGGGGGACGATGATGAGAATCACTGCTTTATTGTTGGCGATAGGGATGCTGGTTGGTTGCAGCACCATGAAAGGCCTGGGCGAAGATATTCAAAAGGGCGGACAGGCGATCGAGAAGGCGGCAACGAAATAACCATGCAAAAATTTGAAAAATTGACCGGCCTGGTGGTGCCGCTGGATCGCGCCAACGTGGATACCGACGCGATCATTCCCAAGCAGTTCCTCAAGTCGATCAAGCGCTCCGGCTTCGGACCTTACGCCTTTGACGAGTGGCGCTATCTGGATCACGGCGAGCCGGGGATGGATTGCAACCAGCGCCCGCTGAATCCCGATTTTGTGCTGAACCAGGCGCGCTATCAGGGTGCGCAGATTCTGCTGGCGCGCGAGAACTTCGGCTGCGGTTCGTCGCGCGAGCATGCGCCGTGGGCGCTGGCCGATTACGGTTTCCGCGTCATCATCGCGCCAAGTTTTGCCGACATCTTCTTCAACAACTGCTTCAAGAACGGCCTGTTGCCGATCAAGTTGGCGGCGGCGCAGGTCGATGCGCTGTTCAAGGCGGTCGAGGTACAGCCCGGGTTTGCATTGACGGTCGATCTGGAACAGCAGCGTCTCACCATGCCTGACGGCTCGGTGATCAAGTTTGATGTCGATGAATTCCGCAAGCACTGTCTATTGAACGGACTGGATGATATCGGCCTGACTTTGCAGCACCAGGATGAGATCAAGGTGTTCGAGGCAAAACATCGCGCGGCACAGCCGTGGTTGTTCGCCTGAAATACATTCATCCGCAAATTACACAGATTCACGCAGATTGAACTGAAGATTTAATCTGTGAAATCTGCGTAATCTGTGGAAAATGATTTTGACTTTTAAGGACGGAAGCATAAATGAAGATCGCAGTTTTGCCGGGTGACGGCATTGGGCCGGAAATCGTCGCGCAGGCGGTAAAAGTATTGGAGGCGTTGCGCAGTGATGGTCTGAAGGTCGAGATGGAATATGCGCACATTGGTGGTGCCGGCTATGACGCGGCGGGTGATCCTTTCCCGCCGGCCACCGAAAAGCTATCGAAGGAGTCCGATGCGGTGTTGCTGGGTGCGGTGGGCGGCTATCAGTACGACACGCTGCCGCGTCCCATGCGCCCGGAGCAGGGATTGTTGCGCATCCGCAAGGGACTGGGATTGTTCGCCAATCTGCGTCCGGCGATGGTCTATCCGGAACTGGTGAATGCCTCGACCTTGCGCGCGGAAGTCGTGTCCGGTCTTGACATCATGATCGTGCGCGAACTGACCGGCGACATCTACTTCGGCCAGCCGCGCGGCATCCGCACTTTGGAAAACGGCGAGCGCCAGGGTTTCGATACCATGCACTACAGCGAATCGGAAGTGCGCCGGGTGGCGCATGTGAGCTACCGGATCGCGATGAAGCGCGGCAAAAAACTGTGTTCGGTGGACAAGGCCAACGTGCTCGACACCAGCATGTTCTGGCGCGAGATCGTGAGCGAAGTGGCCAAGGAATATCCGCAGGTTGCGACCTCGCACATGTACGTCGATAACGCGGCGATGCAACTGGTGCGCGCGCCCAAACAGTTCGACGTGATCCTCACCGGGAATATCTTCGGCGACATCCTGTCGGATGAGGCATCGATGTTGACCGGTTCCATCGGCATGTTGCCGTCCGCATCGCTGGATTCAAACAACAAAGGATTGTACGAGCCTTGCCACGGCTCCGCCCCCGACATCGCGGGCAAGGATGTGGCCAATCCGCTGGCGACGATTCTGTCGGTGGCGATGATGATGCAGTACACGTTTGAGCGTCCGGACATCGCGCAACGCATCGAGGGTGCGGTGCGCAAAGTGTTGCAGCAAGGCGTTCGCACCGGCGATATCTATGAGGCGGGCATGCAAAAAGTTGGCTGCGCCGCGATGGGCGATGCGGTGGTCGCTGCGCTTTAAATTTCAAGGATTGCTATGAAAGTCGGTTTGATCGGTTGGCGCGGGATGGTGGGCTCGGTGCTCATGCAGCGCATGCGCGAAGAAAAGGATTTCGATCTGTTCGAGGCGGTGTTCTTCACCACTTCCAATGTCGGCGGCGAAGCGCCGGCCGAGGCGCGCGGCGCATTGCTCAAGAATGCGCATGACCTGAATGAACTCAAGGCGCTGGATGCCATCATCTCCTGCCAGGGCGGCGATTACACCACTGAGATATTTCCCCAGTTGCGTGCCGCAGGCTGGCAAGGTTACTGGATCGATGCGGCTTCCACGCTGCGCATGGAAAAAGATGCGGTCATCATCCTTGATCCGGTCAACCTCGACCTGATCAAAAAATCGCTGGCGAACGGCGGCAAAAATTTCATCGGCGGTAATTGCACCAACAGCATCCTGTTGATGGGATTGGGCGGCTTGTTCCATGCCGGGCTGGTGGAATGGGTGTCGTCCATGACGTATCAAGCGGCCAGCGGCGCGGGCGCGCAAAACATGCGCGAGCTGTTGCAGCAGATGGGCGTGGCGCATGCGTCGGTGGCCGACCTGCTGGCCGATCCCCAATCGCCGATTCTGGAAATCGACCGGCGTCTGACGGAGACGTTGCGCTCGGGCGAGATGCCGACTGCCAACTTTGGGGCAGCGTTGGCGGGCAGTCTGATTCCGTGGATCGACAAACAGCTCGACAATGGCCAGTCGAAAGAGGAATGGAAGGGGTGTGCCGAAGTCAACAAGATTCTCGGCACGGAACACGTTATTCCGGTGGACGGCTTGTGCGTGCGCATCGGCGCGATGCGTTGCCATAGTCTGGCGTTGACGCTCAAGCTTAAACGCGATTTGCCTTTGGCGGAGATCGAAGGGTTGATTCGCCACAGCAACCCATGGGTCAAATTTGTCCCGAACCAGCGCGAATTGACCGTGCGCGAACTGAATCCAATCGCGGTGGCCGGCAAACTGGACATCGCTGTTGGCCGTGTGCGGAAGATGGAGATGGGCGCGGAATACGTCAGTGCATTTGTTTGCGGTGACCAATTACTATGGGGCGCGGCCGAGCCGTTGCGCCGCATGTTGCGCATTTTGCTGAACCAGTAACGCAGGCAAAAAAGTGGTTGCTTACCGCTGGTTAGTGCCGGAACCTAGAGGGTGCATGAGCTTGCATCACTAACCCTCTGATGTTAGTCTGAATATTGTCAGGGAAAGATAAAGGGTGGCAGCGTGCTAAAAATGATCTTGAAAACGTCAGGCTTGATGGCCTGTCTGCTGGCAGCCGGCATTGCAAATGCGACAGGGCTGGGTGGAATTTCGGTTTCTTCCAACCTGGGGCAACCGTTACGCGCCGAGATTGAGCTGGTCTCGGTGGACAAGGCTGACCGTTCCAGTATTGCGGCCAAACTGGCGGTGGCGGATGCCTTCAAGCGTGCCGGGCTCGAGTATCCCTACGCGCTGCCCCGACTCAAGTTCGACATCGTTGCGCGGGATACCGATCAACCCCGTATCCGCATCACTTCAACACAACCCATCAATGAGCCCTTTGTAACCCTGCTGGTCGAGGTGGTTTGGTCGTCCGGAAAATTACTGCGCGAATACACCTTCCTGCTCGACCCGGTCGGTTTTGACGTTCCCGCGCAACCCGCTGCAGTGGTCAGCCCTGTTGCGCCAGTTGTACCTGCGGTGGCGGCGGTCGTTCCGCCGCAACAAATGGCCGAACCCGCCATGCCCGTTATGCCCAATGCAACAGAGGCTGCAGCGGAATCCGTGCCCGCCGTTTCTGCTGCAGAAGGCGAAGCAAATTCTGAAAAACAGGAAGCAGAGATACCTGTTCAGGCTAGCGTAGAGAAGGTGGAACCCTCGCCCGCAGAGTCTGTGGCGGTTCGGGAGGATGTGTTAAGCAAGGAAGAGTCGATCCCCTTGGCGGAAACGCCCGGCGCACCTATCGCCGTTGTGCGCGGTGATACGTTGAGCAAGATCGCGCTGAAAACAAAACCGGCGGACGTTAGTCTGGAACGCATGCTGCTTGCACTGTACCGTGCCAATACGGGCGCATTCATGGGTAAAAACATGAATCGCTTGCAGGCCGGCAAGGTGATTCGGCTGCCGGATGCGGCAGAGATTGAAGCAATCGACCAGAAAGAGGCGGTGCAAGCCTATCGCGCCCAGGTGACAGACTGGAATGCCTACCGCCAGCAGTTGGCTGCCGCGCGTGGGCAGGCCGGTGAACAAGCGGCGCAGCAATCCGCATCCGGCAAAGTGACTGCTTCCGTCGCGGAGACCGCGCCTGCAGTAAAAGAAACGGCGAAAGAGGTCTTGAAACTCTCCAAGGGAGAGGTGCCGGGAGATAAGGCGGTCGGCGGGAAATCGAGCAGCAAGGAAGAAGATGCAATTGCCCGCGAAAAGTCGTTACAGGACGCGCAGGAACGTACTGCCTTGCTGGAAAAGAACGTCAAGGATTTGCAACGCCTGGCCGATCTCAAGAAGCAGCAAGCTACAACACCGGATGTGGCCGCTTCTGCCGCGGCGGCAACGACCGCAGTTGGCACAACGCCGGCAGTGGTCAAACCTGCGGCGAAGCCGGCAGTTCCGGCTCCGCTTCCCATACCTGAAAAACCGGCATCTTCTTTCCCGGACGAGCTGTTGGATGACCCGGTCTTGCTGGGTGGAGGCGCGGCGGTATTGCTGCTGTTGCTGGGAGGCGGATTCTGGCTGTCTCGTCGTCGCACGATACGACCAGCAAAGGCTGCATTGGGCGAGGAGACGGGGAGTGCGACCGGACGCATTACGGCGCCGGTGATGCCTTCCCCGGAAACCGGTGACTTCACGCAGGTTGCCGCTGCGGAAAGTGCGGAAGAAAAATCTGCCGATGAGGTGGATCCGATTGCCGAGGCGGATTTGTTCCTGTCATTCGGGCGCGATACCCAGGCGGAAGAAGTGCTCAAGGACGCGCTGTCCGGCAAACCGGGTGATTTGCCCATCCTGCTCAAGCTGCTTGCCATCTACGCGAATCGCAAGGATGCCAGCGCATTCTTCACTTACGCGAACCAGGTCAAAGCAAGTGGAAACGAGCAGGCTTGGGAGCAAGTCGCCGCAATGGGACGCGCGCTGGAACCGAATAATCCGCTGTACGGTGGTGCGGGTGAGTCGGCACCTGAACAGTTGGTTCCTGCTGCAACAACAGCAGATCCCGCCGTGGATTTTGATCTCGGTTTTGGCGGGCAGGCGCAACCGACGGATTTCCTGAATACACTGACCATGAGCGGCGGCGAGACAGCAGGGCAGGGCGCCAAGGCGGAGCCGGAAAATCTGCTGGATACGTTGAGTGTAAAAGCGCCGCAACAGGAATCCACCACCATCCTTTCTGCGGATGAATTACGTGCCGCACAAGACATGGCGATGGATTTTAATGTGACGGGAAACCAGCCGCAGGCCATAGCCGCCTCCTCAACAGAACAACAATTCGCATCAGCCGATGATCTGATCTTTGATGTGACCGCGACCAATCCCGGCATGACGGCGAGCGCGACAGATACAGCAAAATCAGACGCATTGCAGCAGAACGCAGATGATCTGATTTTCGATGTGACCGCGACGAAACCGGGCATCCCGGGAGTGGAAAAATCGGCACCGGCGGCAGCAGACGATTCTCTCGCCTTCACGCTGGAAATTCCGGATGACTTCAAACAGGGGGCGGAGACCAAGACCGAAGCGCCAATGGATATCGGGCTGGGAGAGATCAGTCTGAATTTGGGTGGGGTCGCCGCCGGGGAGAATGAAGGCACGGCAGGGGTCAAGGATGAGCACTGGCAGGAGGTGGCCACCAAGCTTGACCTGGCAAAGGCCTATCAGGAAATGGGCGATGCGGCCGGCGCCCGCGAGATTCTGGACGAGGTTTTGCGCGATGGCGACGAGCAACAACGTGACAGCGCCCAAGCCATGCTCGCTCAACTCTGAACCATGCATATCATCGCAACGGCAGCCGCTCGGCTGCCGTTTTCTTTTGAGTGAGCACAAGATGCCGCACCCGGCTATACAAATCATCGTCTGGTTGTCACTGGCTTTTCTGGCGCAACGATTGATGCCTTTTTACCTGCTGGGCTTCAGTTTGCTGCTGCTGGCAATTGCCTTGCGTCTGTGTGCAAAACAATTGCTGAAATTGCTCAAGCGCACGCGCTGGATCCTGTTTTCACTGCTGTTGATCTACGCTTATTCAACCCCCGGTGCGGCGCTGATTGGTTCCTGGGGTGTCTATGCGCCGACGCGGGAGGGATTGCTGGAGGGGGCATTGCAGCTTGGGCGCCTGCTGGCGATGTTGTCCGGCCTGGCGATTCTGTTGTCGCTGCTCAACCGCGCACAATTCATCTGCGGCATCTTTGTCCTGGCTTATCCCTTGCGCTGGATTGGCATCTCGCGTGAGCGCGTTGCCGTGCGTCTGGCGTTGACCTTGCAGTATGCCGAGCCGACCATGGGCGACACGGCAGCAGACTGGCGCGGCGCGATCCGGCGTGCCTTGAGTCGTCCGGAAATGGCAGCGGGGCAGATCGAATTGCAGCGACAACCGTTGCGCAGTATTGATGTCGTGGTGTTGCTGGGCAGCCTGACCATGATTTTGCTGGGGATGCGATGAGAATCGCGCTGGGGGTGGAGTATGACGGGAGCACCTATAACGGCTGGCAGAGCCAGCCTGACGTGCCGAACGTGCAGGATGCCTTGGCTGCTGCCTTGTCGCAGATCGGCGGCGAGCTGATTACCGTCCATGCCGCCGGCCGCACCGACACGGGGGTGCATGCCCTGGAGCAGGTTGTGCATTTCGACACGAACATTGTGCGGCCGCTTTCAGCCTGGGTGCGCGGGACAAATGCCCTGTTGCCGAAAGACATGGCTGTGCTATGGGCGCATCCGGTGCCGGATGAATTTCATGCGCGCTTTTCGGCGCAGGCGCGCAGTTATCTGTATGTGCTGGTCAACCGGCCGCAGCGCTGCGGCGTGCACCATGGCAAGGTGGGCTGGTTCCACGCGCCGCTGGACCTCGCGGCGATGCAGGCGGCGGCAAAATTGCTGCTGGGCGAGCATGATTTCAGCGCGTTCCGCGCGGCCCAATGCCAGGCCAAATCTCCCGTCAAGCATTTGCGCCGGCTCGACATCCGGCAGCAGGCCGACACGATCTTTTTTGAGTTGACCGCCAACGCCTTTCTGCACCACATGGTGCGCAACATTGTCGGTTGCTTGGTGTATGTGGGCAAAGGCAAACATCCGCCGCAGTGGATGAAAGAAGTGCTGGAAGGCCGTGATCGCAGCCTGGCCGCGCCGACCTTTGCGCCGAATGGACTTTATCTCAAACGTATTCACTACGACGCATCGTGGCGATTGCCCCAGCTACATTTTGAATAGCAGGTAAAATGCGGCAATGACCAGAATCAAGATCTGCGGCATCACCCGTTCCGAGGATTTGCGCGCGGCCACCCGTGCAGGTGCGCATGCCATCGGGCTGGTATTTTACGAGGCCAGTCCGCGCAATGTGACCATTCCGCAAGCGTCCCATTTAATGCACGTTGTCCAGCCCTTCATCAATAAAGTTGGTCTATTCGTCAATCCCGCGCCCGAAGAAGTCGAGACCATATTGCGCTTCGTTGCGCTGGATGCTTTGCAATTCCACGGCGAGGAATCGCCCGAGTTTTGCGCGCAATTCGGCAAGCCTTACCTGAAGGCAATCCGGGTCAAAGCCGGGGTGGATTTGGTAGAATGCGCGGCCCGTTACGCGGACGCGCAAGGCTTGTTGCTGGATGCCCATGTCGAGGGTGTGCAGGGCGGCAGCGGCGAGACCTTCGACTGGAAGTTGATCCCGCGCGAGCTGCCGTTGCCGGTGATTCTGTCCGGCGGTTTGCATGCGGGCAATGTGGCAGAGGCGATCAAACAGGTGCGGCCCTACGCGGTGGATGTGTCCAGCGGCGTGGAGGCGGCAAAGGGAATCAAGGATGCGGCGAAGATCGCGGCGTTCGTCAACGAGGTGAAGCGAATCGATGTACAACTATCCCGATAAGAACGGCCACTTCGGCCCTTACGGCGGCATCTACGTCGCCGAGACACTGATGGGGGCGCTGGAAGAGTTGAAAGCCGCCTACGAAAAGTATCGCGACGATCCCGAATTCGTCGCCGAGTTCGAGCGCGACCTGAAGTATTACGTTGGCCGTCCCAGCCCGATTTATCACGCCGAGCGGCTGTCCGCGCATCTGGGCGGGGCGCAGATCTATCTCAAGCGTGAAGATCTGAACCACACCGGCGCGCACAAGATCAACAACACCATCGGCCAGGCATTGCTCGCCAAGCGCATGGGCAAGCAGCGGGTGATTGCTGAAACCGGTGCCGGCCAGCACGGCGTGGCGACGGCGACGGTCGCGGCGCGCATGGGCATGGAATGCGTGGTGTATATGGGCGCGGAAGATGTGCAGCGCCAGTCGCCCAACGTGTTTCGCATGAAGCTGCTGGGCGCGACGGTGGTGCCGGTGCACAGCGGTTCAAAGACGCTCAAGGATGCGCTGAACGAAGCGATGCGCGATTGGGTGACCAACATCGAGAATACTTTTTACATCATCGGTACGGTCGCCGGGCCGCATCCGTATCCGGCGATGGTGCGCGATTTCAATGCCGTGGTCAGCCGCGAAACCATCGTCCAGATGCCGGAGATGACCGGCCGTCTGCCGGATGCGGTGATCGCCTGTGTCGGCGGCGGCTCCAACGCGATGGGCGCGTTCTACCATTACCTCGACGTACCCGAGGTGCGCCTGGTTGGCGTGGAAGCGGGCGGCTATGGCATCGAGACCGGCAAACATGCCGCGCCGCTCACGGTCAATGCGCCGGTCGGCGTGTTGCACGGCAACAAGACTTATCTGATGCAGGATGCCGATGGCCAGATCA
>Ga0210050_1003309_pt1 | contig 14435 bp, 11 predicted proteins | sample CryGey132114_all_FD_185463 | JGI IMG/M metagenome (GOLD analysis project Ga0210050, IMG submission 185463) | Groundwater microbial communities from aquifer - Crystal Geyser CG22_combo_CG10-13_8/21/14_all (SPAdes) (version 2) | ecosystem: Environmental > Aquatic > Deep subsurface > Groundwater ...
TTAAGCCCCAAATCAACAATCTGCGTATCAAAGCCGGCTTTTGTAAGTTCGCTTCCAAGGAGCTCATAAAAATCTTTTTTTCTTAAAAGCCCGGGTATAATAAATACTGCCATAATTTTATTTTTAAACGTTATCCAACCTTGCCTTAAACGGATTCTAAATTTTTATTTTTGTTTAATTTTTTGGATTCCAGCGCTGTTAGCGCCTCATCGGCCAATTGAGTATATTCTTTTGCTTTTAAGACAAATTGATTATGAGTGCCTTTAACGGAATAAAAACCGTCCAATTGATCAGCTTTGGCAATCTGTTGCACTCTGTCCATAGGAAACGCTTTGTCGTCCACCGCGTGGATTATGGAAATGCCGATTCCTTTCTTTTTTAATCCCCGGAGTAGATTATGAATCTGCGAATCAGAAATTGCCAAGACTTCTCTTAAAGACTTTAAAGGACTGGAACTTATTGATTTACCTGCCTCTGAAAAAATCTTTGTCATGGGCTTTATTAATTTTCTATCTTTGATACCATTAATGATTTGCTGCACTGTATCGGCCGAAAATCTGGTTGAAAGATTTTCAATTTTATCCTCGCCGATCATTCCGCCAGGATCAACAAAAACAATATTTCTAAATTTTTCAGGATGCAGAGTTGCAGCAATAGTTAAATAGATACCAGCTTCGGAATGCCCGACTGCATCAATTTTTTCAATGTTTTTTTCTTCTAAAATCTCTGTAACGGCTGCCACCTTTCTTAATTCAGCCTCAGGGAAATTTTCAATTTCTTCAGTTTCTATGCCATGAGGTGCGCTAATCGAAATAGTCCGCCTACCTGCCTCGGCCAATGTTAAAATATTATTTTTAAAAACCTCTGCCGTGGCCGTCCAACCAGGCGCCACAAGGACAGGAATTTCAGTTTTTTTAGTTTCGGGGTCTATATCTACAACCTCAACATTACCTCCAGGAAATTCTATGGCTTCGCGGTTATTAAACTGTTCTTCTAATGGTTTGTGGCTAAATTGTTCAAATTTCATATGTTTTAATTTAAGCAGCCCTAACCGGATTTGAACCGGTGTTATCTGGCTGAGAACCAGACGTCCTAGACCAAACTAGACGATAGGGCCATAAAAAGGTGAGAGGCTAACCACTAGACGAATCCGGCAGGCTTTTTTTATCTTACTTTAAATTTCCCAAAAAGAAAAGAGTCTAATTTATGAAATCGGACCCCAAAAATCACGCTATAGATGCGATAGCAAAAATAGCGTGATTTAATCTTTTTTAAAGTGGGTATCTAATAATTAATGCCGAAGAATTTTTCTAATTTTTCTTGTCCTTCTATCTCTTTTGCGATTATAAAGTTTATATATGGCGAAACATCAAAAATCTCTGTTATAAAATCAATCTCATCCCTGCATTCATAAGGAAAAAGAAAACAGCTTTTTTGAAGCCGATAGAATCCTAAATGTTTCAATTTTTCTCTAAATGCTTCTCTGCCTCGTTTCATATTCTCCGGAATATCGAATATCACCAACCGCCAATATCCGTCCCATTTCTTCGGTTTCTTTAATGTAATTTTATCCAAATCGTACTGTAAAATCTTTTTCCTGCCATTTTCGGATAAGGTTAAAATCTGTTGACCATTTTTCTCGACTACCGAAACCAAGCGCTGACGCTTTAAATAAGTAATTGATTTGACAATATTTTGACGTTGGACTCCATGTTTTTTACACAACGCCTTGATTATAGGTCTTAATACCAAAGTCAAATTCGGCACGACCACCGCAGCCGGAATAATTAAACCGCCGGCTATCATTAACAAAATCCGTTTTGCCAGTTCTCCCTTTTTATAACTTGATTCCTTAGAATCAGACATAATTTAAATATTTAAATCGAAAGAATTTCCTCAAAATCATTCTATAAAAGCGATAGCAAAAATAGAATAATTTTGAGAATTTATTATTTCTCAATTTCTTAGATAAAAAATAAATGCGCGATGTCTATATCTTCTTCCACTTTTCTTCCTGCCGCACCAAAAGCTCCCCCGCCATTTCGGGATGTGCCATAATTTCTTCAACAATTTTTTCCATGCGCATGCTTTGCGAGCCTTTTATCAAAATAACATCGCCTTTTTGCATGATCATTTGCAGCGGCATTCTTGCGCCATCAGCGGTTTCAAACCAAAATACTTTTTGTTTTTTCATCCCTTTTTTATTTGCTGCTTCTGCCGCAAATTGCATCCTTTCCCCGACGGCAAAAAAATAATCCGCGCATTCGCTAACTTTTTCGCCGATTAAGCGATGGGCACTTTCTGTAAATTCGCCAAGTTCCAGCATGTCGCCCAAAACCGCAATACGCCTTCTGCCTTCAAATTTTGCTAAAGTTTCCAAAGCCGAAATTGTCGCGGCCGGCGAAGCATTATATGTATCATCTAAAATCCAGCTGCTTTTTATTCCTTCAATCATCTGCAGCCTGCCCCTTGGCGGCATATATGCTTTCAGGCCTTCAAAAATTTCTGCAAGATTCATATTTAGCGCCAATCCGACGGCGTAAGCGGACAATATGGGATACACCTGATGCTCGCCAAAAATCCCTTCTTTTTTAAACCATAAATTTTTCCCGTCATATTCAATTTTAAAACCGATGCCAGAAAGCACCGGATCTAAGGTGATATTTATTTCGTAACCCGTTGCTCTGACATCGGCCGCTTCATCAAAGCCGTAGCTTAAAATCTTTGCCTGGGTTTTGGTTGCCATGCCTTTGACAAGTTTATCGTCAAAATTCAAAATCGCAAAATCTTCTTTTTCTAAAAATTCAATGAGCCCCGCCTTTTCTCTCGCCACCTGCACGGACGATTTAAAAAATTCAACATGAACTGGTATTTCCCCGATGCCCGTAATCACGCCGATATTGGGGTTAACAAAGCTCATTAAATATTTAATATCGCCGGGCTTGTCTGCCCCCATTTCCAAAATAAGAATTTCCGGATATTTTGTTTTAAAAAAAATAATTTTAAGCGCTTTTAAAAAAATAAACAACCAGCGCAATGGCGAACGCCCGCCCGATTCTTCTCCCAAGATAGTTAAGGGCACTCCAATCTCGTTATTATAATTTTTAACATTGCGGCGGACCGAAAATCTCGTACCCAACACAGCAAAAATTGCTTCTTTTGTTGAAGTTTTGCCCATGCTGCCGGTGACACCGATAATATACGGCTTGTATTTGCGCAAAACGTCGGCAGCTAATCTTTTAAGAATATGCTCAATGATTTTTTTCATTATAATTCAACGTTAATTCAAAAATCGCTATTCATCCGGCGGTATTTCGTAATAATTAAAAAGGTATCTTGCTATATTGGCAAAAACCGGACTAAGCGAGTCAGATGCAAAAGCAATCCCCCTTGGCTTGTCCATTTTGATGAAAATAAGAAACTTAGGATTGTATGCGGGCGCATAACCGGCGAAAGAATGAATCGTTTCATCACTGCTGTAGCCCGCTTTATCTTCCAACGGGACTTGGGCTGTACCGGTTTTGCCGGCAATAAAATATCCTTTTATCTTTACTTTATCATAACCGCTTCTAACTGTATTAACAAGCATGGCTGTTAATTTATTTGCTGTCTGTTCTGAAATTACTTGTCTGACTGGCTCGGGTTCAAAATTTTGTTCCCGCCCGTCGCTATGGACAATTTTTTCTACAACATAGGGTTTCATCATTTTGCCTTCATTTGCTATTGCGCCGATGGCTGCCACAAGCTCAAGCGGAGTAACCGCTATGCCCTGGCCAAAAGAAGCGGTGGCAAAATCTATTTCTTTGTTTCCTTTCAAATTGTTTATATTGCCTCCTATTTCGCCTGCCAGATCAATCCCGGTTGGCCGATTGAAACCAAAGGCTTCAACATATTTTCTGAAATCCTCATTACCGACTGTGCGCTCTATAAATACCGCCCCCGTATTTATCGATTTTTCCAAAACTTTGCTCATATTAGACAAGCCGTAACTACGATTAAGCGCATTTGAAATAACACTGCCTTTGATTTGGACGGAACCCGTATCAACATAGGTAGTATCGGGAGTTATTTTTCCCGTATCCAGGCCAGCCGCCATGGTGAAGGGCTTAAAAATAGAACCCGGCTCATATACTTTTTGGATAACCGGATTTAAAAATTCATTAACGTTTTGAACTTTATTATATTCATTCGGGTCATAATTTGGGAAGCTTGCCATCGCTTTTATCGCGCCTGTTTTTGGATCCGATATAACAATGCTACCGCCGCTGGAATTCCATTTTTCTAAAAGTGCCTTTAATTCTTTTTCGGCAATAAATTGAATATTGGGATCAATTGTCAAAAAGAGATTATCGCCGTCCTGGGCAGGTTTCAAATTATAATCGCCGATCAAAAGCCACTGGCCCAATGCGTCTTTTTCTGTATTCAGTAATCCGGACTGACCGGCAAGATTTTCTTCCCAAAAACCTTCTAAACCATACTGCCCAAGCTTCTGGCCATCTTTATAGCCAACAAAACCCAACAAATGGGAAGCCAGATTTTTTTGAGGATACCACCTTAAATCTTCGTCTGCCAAATATACTCCTTTAAAATTTAAATTTTTTATTTGTTCAGCCGTTTCATCGCTTAATTTTGATTTTAGCGGCTCGTAGGGATCTCCTATTTTATTAATTTTTTCAAGAATCTCATTTTTTTCCATTTCTAAAATCTTTGATAATTCATCAGATATTTTTTCTTTTTCCTGGGTAATTTCTCTGGGCACCAAATAAACAGAGGGGTATTCCCTCAACGTTGCCAAAGGCGTCAATGAAAAATTTTTATCTTGAACAAAAATTTCCCCGCGTTTGGGGATTAATTTTTGAGATATTTGATTTTGATTCTCGGCTAAGGCAGCATAGACGCTATGTTTTAAAACCTGAATAAAAAATAAGCGGCAAACAACCACTCCAAAAATAAAAAACAAAACAAATAATAAAAAGTATATTTGCCATTCCCTCTTTTTTTTCATTGCATTCTTTATTTTTCTATACTTAAATTATTGGTTGCTAATTTCTATGGCAACAAACGTGGGGATATGGCAACTGACGTCTGAATTTCCTTCAAATATTTTATATTGTCTGCAACTACTAATTGTAAATCTTTAGCCACCCCCTCCAAAACAGGCAAAGAGCTCTGTTCTGTTTGTTTTATTTGAAGCTTTCCTATTAATTCTTGGTGCTCTGAAAGCTGTTTCTCATAATCTCTTAATTGATAATTTTTTGCGACTAACTGTTCGTTCCCTATTAAAAAAATCGCTAAAATTACAACAAAACCCAGAATAATTAAAATATTCAAAGTTGTTATTCCTTTTGTATTTTTTGTAGTACTCCCCTTTTGAGAAATTAATCTATATGTCAAATTTTTTAGCCGTGACCGCGGCTTAAATTTTGATTGCTGCCCTTAATTTGGCGGATCTTGCACGGGGATTTTGGGCAATTTCCTCATGTCTGGGTCTCGTCACTTTTTTAGTTAAAATTTCGATCAGACCTTCTCTTTTCTTTTCTTTCAAAAAGTTTTTTACGATTCTGTCTTCGAGAGAATGAAAAGAAATTATTGCTAACCTTCCGCCAGAAACCAATACATCCAAAACTTGGGGCAAAAACTTATTTAAATTATTTAGTTCGTCGTTAACCGCTATCCGCAGCGCCTGGAAAACTTTTGTGGCAGGATGCAGGCGACGGCGATGATAGAAATACGGCGTGGACTGCCGAATTATCCTGACCAGTTCAAAAGTCGTTTCAATGCGTTTCGTTTTTCTATCCCGGACAATCGCGGCCGCAATTTTATCAGCAAATCTTTCCTCTCCGTACTCGCGAAAAATTTTTGTCAGATCCTGATCGCTCCAATTGTTAATTATTTTTTCTGCAGTCAATTCATTTTTACCATATCGCATATCAAGCGGCTCGTCCCGCAAAAAACTGAATCCTCTGCCGCTTGTTTCAATCTCTCCAGATGAAAATCCCAAATCCGCCAAAACGCCCCGGACCGAATTAAAATTAAAATCTCTAACAATATTCTGTAAATTGGAAAAATTACCACAAATAAGAATCAATCTATTTTTAATTTCCTCATTTTTTATTTTTTCTTTCAAATCTTCAATCGCTGCCAGATTTACGTCTATCCCAAGCAATTTTCCATTTGGCGCAGTGTGTTTCAATATCTCAAACGCGTGGCCTCCTCCGCCAATCGTCGCGTCGATAAAATTCTCATCTGCTTTTGGCGAAAGAAATTCCAATACTTCTTTTTGAAGAACCGGGATGTGCATAATAAGTAGTATTCCCGCCTGGGTTACAAATCAATACGAATTCTGGCGCTCGGCGTATCTTATGCAGTATTCCAATTTCGTAGTGGAGCGCCTCACGAATTTTTACGAATAAATCTTTAAGGCCAAAATCAGAGGGCGCAGGGCAAAAATTGTCTGCAGGCCCTCTGCCCTCTGATTTTTACCTTTTTATTTTAAATTCCCAACTCTCCCAGCTTTGATGCTAAATCGCCAACTTCTTTTTCCGCTTTCTGTTTGTATCCTGTCCACTTTTCTTCATCCCAAATTTCCAGACGGTTATAAAGCCCAGCGATAATAACGTTTTTTTTTAATGAAGCGTAATCTTTCAAATAATCGGGAATTAAAATTCTTCCCAGCTGGTCGAATTCAACTTCCATCGCGCCGGCCAGCATTACCCGCGCAAATCCCCGCGCTTCCAGTTGGCTTGAAGGAAGACTACCTAATTTATCAGCCACCTTACCCCATTCTTGCTGCGTGTATAATGTTAAGCAATTATCAAGACCGCGAGTAATAACCGCTCCCCCACCAAGTTCTTTTCTGAATTTAGCCGGAATGGCTAAGCGTTTTTTTTGATCAATTGTATGTTTGTATTCGCCTATAAACATTTTATTTTCTTTACCCTTAGAGCGAGGCTTGTTGTGAGCAAAACATCGCGCAGACGCGTCCGCCCATGAAGTCACGCTGATTACGGAGACCGGACGGCGCGGCGAGCGCTGAGCAACGGCTGACCATTGATTATTCGTTGCGTTTACTAGCCGACTGCGTTTTTGTGAACCAATAAGCCGAGCGGCTATTTATCCACAGAAATGCGAGTTATTAACATAGTTATCCACAATTATCCACTTCATTGTTATTTTATACCACCACACCGAAAAGTGTCAACCACTATTTCCCACGTAATTATGGGAGTTTTTTCATTTTTGATTTTATTTAATCTAAAATGAAAAAAATGGCTTATTTAAGCCATTTTTTTAGACTATTTGCTATTTGCTATTTGCTATTTGCTATTTTTGTTCTCCACTTTTTATCCCCAATACGAGTAAGCGGTATAGGATTTAAACCTATAACCCCTGCAACTTGCCCCGTTAGATTTTTGGTGGACGGTGCAAGGATTGAACTTGCGACCTCTCCGACTTGCCCCGTTAAATTTGGTGCGTTTGTTTGACGAAATCCGAACCTTTTTTGAACGAAACTGACGGCGCGCTTCGCGCGCCAAACTGAACGCTCGGGCGGGCCCCATAGCAAAGCCTTCGGCTTGCTGCGGGGCAAGCAAAAAGCAAGAATTTTTGTTTACCCCGTAGGGAAACGAAGTTTCTCCTTCGGGGCCCGCCCTCGCCTGCCCCGTAGTGAACGCAAGGCGTTCTACTACTGGGGCTTTCCGCCGCCACCAAATTTTGTATTCGAAAATTTGCCAATGATTTTTAATGATCTTCAGGATAATCCGCGCTTATCCATGAGCCAGTATAGTCACAGGTTGTTACCAGACCTACAACATCACTATAACTTTTCATTTTAACGGAAATACCGTTAGGGATTTTGGTAAACTGGTATTCTTTATAAAAATCATATCCAGATAACGTATTTACTTTAAGATATCCGTTCGCGCCAATCGTGGTATTGTTTGTACTCGAAGATTTATTGTTGTATACGTAGAAATTAGTATTTTCTTTACTTATTTTGTCTTGTACGGGTTCTAAACTTAGCATGCAAATGCCCTCTCGGCAATGCTCTATGCAGGTTCCACTTAATTCGTAATATCCATCCCAAATTCCACCTTGTTTTTTGACTGGCTCCGGAGCGGCGATTGGTTCGCCTTGTTGAACTGTGCCTTGTCCGCCTTCTTTATGCCCGCCTTCGGCTGTTGGTTTGCTGGGTGCAGCACCAGTTTGACTAGTATTCGTGTCGGATTGAATCGGATTTTCAACCGGCGTGCCCAGCGCAAAATAAATTTCCTGATATTCTTTATCCCATTGGAAAAGCGTCAGATCTTCGGTCCCCTCAGCGAAACCAATTGCCGAAGCGGCGATTTCGTTAGTTGATTGCACAGCATCCTCCACGCAATATTTACGGGTGGTCTCATTCCCGGTGCTCGCGCCGCCGGTGCCAATACAGATGGTTCGCTTGGATACATTATCATAAGAATAATTGGCCAAAGTTTCCGCGTATTTGGCGGCCTGGTCTTCAATATCAGTTTGTTCTCCGGTCGCACTATCTTCAGGCGTGGTCTCTTTCTGGCACCTGACTTCGCAACCATATTGCTTTCTTAATTTATTTGTCCAGCGGACTTTATAGAAATCGGGGAAGTCGCAAACCAAACAGGTTACATCCATGCCTTTGATGCTTGGAACCGGCTCAAACCCGCTTGGGCTGGCAGCAAAAGCCGCTGCCACTGGATTAAAAGCTACGGAATCGCTACGCGAATGAAGTATGGCGTTTAGCCAATGCTTTTCAATTAATAACTTAGCTCCAATTTTTAGCATGGCTTCGCGGTCTTTGTTTGCAATAGCAGAATCTCCTGATGTTTTTAAGTCCGCGACGCTTCTTATAATTGGCTTAAAAAGATTATAGGCTTTAGCTTCGCTTATTAATAACGGAAAGTCATCTGGTTGATTTTTTAGTTTTTCCCATTCTTTTTTATCTTCCGCGGCCGCGCCGATTCTAATAGACCACAAAATGGCGGCGGCTTGATAATTTTTCAACTCATCCGGCACCGACAACTCAGCCAAATTTTTTGCGGTCGTGATGGCTGTTATTTGTATGGAGTCCATCGTCGCCCCTGTCTTTTTCCCCGCCATAATAAAATCACCGCCTTTTTTAGCAGTCGCAATCTCCGCCAGATTGGACTGAATACCCGCCACCGCATCATTAAATTGTTTATCAAGGGAAATGGCTAAAAAAACTATGCCAGCCAGCAGAACGAACACAATTGAAATAATTATCCAGAGTAAGCGGCGATGTTTTTTCTTACGCGCAAACTCCGCACCGCATTTTCTGCAGAATTTAGGATACCACCAATTGAATTTGCCATATTTTGGACAGCGCATATTTTTATTTTATTAAATCATCAATATTCCTGAAAGTTTAATTTTAGTGTATTTATACAATTCCGCTCGAACCTACTTTATCAAAAATTCCTAAAAAAGAGAACTGGCGCGCGGAGCGCGGCACCCCACCCAGTGGCTCCGCCGCTCGGCTCGCGCCTCGCGCCAAAGCCCGCAAAAATTTCTTTCCTTTTTCTTTTAGAGGGCGTGCGAAAATTTTTCAATTAAGGAATGAAATTTGCGGGCTTTGTTCTGCGCTGATGCGCAGGCTGAGCCGCTTCCCACCCATCCTGACAAAAAGAAAAACGGGGGTGAAAGTTATTTTTTGCCTCGAGTGCTTTTTAGTGTTGACAAACAAAGGTTATTTAGGCTATTCTATAGCTAGTCAAAAGTACCTTTCCAAAACAATAAAGGAGGTGTTTAGATGAACGAGAATTCTGCAGTAACACTGGTTCCTTCTAGAAACGATGCAATCTTGGCATATAAAATCTTCGATGGGCAGATGGCTCTCGTGGATTTAGCACAGGGAACACTAAATACGTTGAATACAACGGCAACGCGAGTCTGGCAGTTCATCGGCGAGAGAATGACCGTAGGGAAAATCGCTGAGAAAGTGTGCCAAGAGTTTGGTGTGCCCTTCGATGAAGTTATTGATGATGTCATGGAGTTGTTACGGGAAATGGCTTCGCACGGATGGATAAATAATTTTCCATCCAAAAGCAGTAAACACGAGATAGCGGTCGGCGATGGTACGGAGATATTTGAACAATTAAGAGAACAAGCAGTACAAAAACAGATTCCTCTTGTTGTTCACTTTGATCTTACCTATCGATGCCATCTCCGATGTATCCACTGCTACCTTACAGGTGGCAAGAAACAATCCGAGTGCACTCTCGAAGAAATCAAGAATATCCTTGAGCAACTTGCTGAGGCCGGTGCATTGTATCTGACTTTAAGCGGTGGGGAGATCTTTTTAAGGAAGGAACTCCCAGAGATCATGCGAGAAGCCAGAAGACTGCATTTTGCGGTGAGACTCCTGACCAGCGGTACGTTAATAGACGACGAGATGGTTGATGAAATCGCCGAGTGGCGCCCAGAGATGATTGCGTTCAGCGTGTACGACCTTGATCCATCAATCCACGATGGCATAACAAAAAAGCAAGGATCGCTTACAAAGACGCTGAACGCCATTTCCGCTCTCCGAGAGAGAAATGTGCCAATCAAGATATCATCGGTGATAATGCAAAGTAATATCGGTGGCTACCGCCGACTATACAACTTTGCAAAAGAAATAGGAGCTCAATTTCAGGTAGATTACCGAATTACTCCAAAGACTGATGGCTCTCAGGCGCCGCTTCGGTATCACATCACGGAGCAAGAGGCGAAACAAATTCTTGGCGATCCGGTCTTTTCGAGAGAATACGAAATAGCGAACCTCGACCCCATTCAAGGATACACAGGAGTATTCAATAAAATTCCGTGTGGTGCGGGACATATGTCCTGCTATATATCGCCGTACGGTATGATTACTCCCTGCGTCCAAGTCCCGATAAAGTGTGGCAGTTTGCGAGAGAAGAAGTTCTCCGAGATATGGAGTAACTCTTCCGAACTCAAGGCGTTTCGGTCAATCAGATTTTTTGATATGCCAAAATGCGCAAGGTGCGAATTCTTCGTCTACTGCCGACCTTGTCCAGGATTAAACTTGGTTGAGACGGGAAATCTGTTGGTACCGCCTCCAAGAGTCTGTAAGGAGGCTGAACACATGAAAACCCTCGATAAGAAAAGGAGGTGAAAGAGAGGGTAGTTAGTGTATAGTTAGTATTGACAACCATAAACAATCGTTTATCATTAACGTTGGACAAGGCGGAGTGGTTCTACCTTGCGAAGCACCTTGAAACCCTTGACAAGAAATGGAGGTAAACGCCATGAAGAGAATAAAAACCGCGGAAGCAACAGAGAGAAAGGGGTATGAAAAACCCCGGATTAGGTCTGAGAAGGAAGCGAGGGAGCTTTCCTTTAACTGCCCAACAACCTCTGTCAAGTACTGCGGCATTCCTTTCTCTCCAAAGAAAGGAAGCTGACAGTACGCTGTACCAAAGCGCGAAAGCGCTGGCCCTAAATTTTAGTCAACTAAAATTTAGGGCCTTTTTATTGTTAATCATCTTAAAATGCGATAGAATAACAACATGCGAATAAATATTACAAATCATCTTACTTGCCCAACATGCCGAATAAAATTTTTATTCTCAATTCATAAAAAAACAAAAGAAAGAATAATTGAAGGTGAATTAAAATGTGAAAAATGCGGTAAGAAATTTTATATTAAAAATGAAATAGCATGTTTTGCATCTTGTAGTAAAAAACAATTTGAAAAAGATGCGCAGAAATTGAGAAAGGTAACAACGGAACAAGAAATACCTCAAAAATGGATGCGTTTTTTCTCAAAACAAGAACTTGCCGCGTTAAAAAGGGAGTGGAATTTTTTATTGTCGGTAATTAAAAAAGATAAATCAACAATTCACCTCGATTTTGCTACTGGCACCGGACGGTTTCTTAGGAATATTATCCCAAAAACAAAAGGAGAAATCGTAGCGCTTGATAACGGCTATAGCACCTGTCAAGAACTTCAGTATTTTTTAAAGAAAATAAAGCAATATAATCGAGTTTCAATAATATGTGCCGACGCGCGGCAAATGCCTTTTAGAAATGGGATATTTAACAGCGTATCTTCTTGGCATGGTCCGGATGAGCCAAAAATGAAAAATGCAATTAAAGAAGCAAAAAGAGTTTTAAAAAAAGAGGGTTATTTTGCTGCAAGCGGCATTCATTATCAAAAAAGGTCAGAGAGTTTTCTGCGCGCTAAAAAACACGGTATAGGTTTTCTTACCAAAGAAATGACTGTGCAAACCTTGAGAGCTGCTAATTTCCGCAAGATAGAGTATAAAGTATTCTATAAAGGACGCTGGCATGAAAAAGGAGATTATCTGCCGATATTTAACGATTTGTATATTATTTATGCTGTGAGAGGCAAAAAATAACTTTCACCCCCGTTTTTCTTTTTGTCAGGATGGGTGGGAAGCGGCTCAGCCTGCGCATCAGCGCAGAACAAAGCCCGCAAATTTCATTCCTTAATTGAAAAATTTTCGCACGCCCTCTAAAAGAAAAAGGAAAGAAATTTTTGCGGGCTTTGGCGCGAGGCGCGAGCCGAGCGGCGGAGCCACTGGGTGGGGTGCCGCGCTCCGCGCGCCAGTTCTCTTTTTTAGGAATTTTTGATAAAGTAGGTTCGAGCGGAATTGTATAAATACACTAAAACCCGACTTTCCGATTTTTTGGAAGCCATTTCGCGGGCGGCTCGCAGAGCCGCCCATTGATTTTGTGGCTCGCCGCGCAAAGCGCGGCTCGCCAAGCGCAGGTTCAAAATCCCTTGCGATTTTAGTATTTGCTTTGCCCGAAAAAGAATTTTTGGTATAATGAAAATGTATCCAACTTCAGCAGTCGTCTTTTTCAATGGCCGTCTCGGTCAATTCAAGGCGACTTGAGTTGGATACAACCGGGGCGGCCATTTAAGTTTTAATAACCTAACCAAAAAATAATATGCAAAAATTCTTTTTGTACGCCCGCAAATCAACAGATATTGAGGACAAACAAATTTTATCTATTGAAGCGCAAATCACAGAATTGCGCGCCTTTGCCCAACAGAATAATTTAGATGTTGTTGAAGAATTTATTGAAAAACAATCAGCCAAAATTCCGGGCAGACCTATTTTCAACGCGATGATAAAAAAAATTGAAAACGGAGAGGCTAACGGAGTTTTGGCTTGGCATCCCGACAGATTGGCACGCAATTCTGTGGACGGAGGAAAAATAATTTATCTGATTGATTGCGGGCGTATTACGGCGTTGAAGTTTCCGCAGTTTTGGTTTGAACCAACGCCGCAAGGGAAATTTATGTTGAATATCGCTTTTGGGCAAAGCAAATACTACATTGATTCTTTGAGCGAAAATGTCCGTAGAGGATTGCGCCAAAAAGTGCGACGAGGAGAATATCCGGGACCAGCTCCGATTGGATATATCAATGACCCAAGAACAAAAACGGTTATTGTGGATAGAAAGAAGGCAAAAATTATCAAAGCCACTTTTGAACTTTACGCACAGAACAATTCTTGCCTTGAAGATATTGCCAACTTTTTGGCACAAAATGGAATCTTGCGAAGAAGCGGAAAAATTTGGCACAAAGACAGAGCAAAATATCTTCTCTCTAATCCCTTTTACTACGGACATTTTCGCTATGCCAAAGAAGTTTATGAAGGCAAGCACGAGCCAATCATCGCAAAGAAACTTTTTGATAAAGTTCAGGAAGTTTTGAAGCAGAGAGGACGGCAAAGACACAAAACAGAAATTGAACCGCAAGTTTTCTGCGGACTGTTTCATTGCGCAACTTGCGGTATGATGATTACCGGCGAATACAGGGTTAAGAAGCAAAAAAATGGAAATGTCCACGATTATATTTATTATCATTGCACCAAGAAAAACAAATCAATAAAATGTCCCGAACCCTGTATTCGCCAAGAATCTTTGGACGCGCAAATTTCCTCTCTGCTTCAAAAAGTTTCTTTGCGTCCGGCTTGAGCGGAAAAACTTTTAGAGATGTTAAAAATTGACAAAATGAAATCCGCCCAAGCCGTTTCTGCTTTTGTTCAAGAAGCTGGAATGAGAATCAAAGTCATAACTCAAAAACTCCAGCGACTTTTAGACGGATATTTAGAGCAAGACATAGACCGAGAAATTTACAGAATTGAAAAAGCAAAACTGCTTTCCGAGAAAAAGTCGCTGGAGGAACAAAACATCAAACTTGAACAAAAGCAGAATGATTGGCTCGAACCGATGGAAAACTGGATAAATTACGCTCAAAATATAGAAAAAATCGCAAGGGATAGCAACCTTTTGGATAAAAAGGTTGCCGCCAAAGAAATCTTTGGCTCGAACCTGCGCTTGGCGAGCCGCGCTTTGCGCGGCGAGCCGCAAAATCAATGGGCGGCGCTCTGCGCCGCCCAAGAAATGGCTTCCAAAAAATC
>Ga0210050_1003312_pt1 | contig 14427 bp, 13 predicted proteins | sample CryGey132114_all_FD_185463 | JGI IMG/M metagenome (GOLD analysis project Ga0210050, IMG submission 185463) | Groundwater microbial communities from aquifer - Crystal Geyser CG22_combo_CG10-13_8/21/14_all (SPAdes) (version 2) | ecosystem: Environmental > Aquatic > Deep subsurface > Groundwater ...
TTTAGGTAAGCAGCAAAGGAAAAAAATCTCATTAATCATATCAGCAATTCTGATTTTAACTTTGGGCTATGGATTTTATAGATTAAGCTATAAACCTGATTTATCCGGAGGCGGGAAATCATTAAAGATCTCCGTTATTCAGGGAAATATACCTCAGGAGTTAAAATGGGATAAGCGGGCGGTTAATTTTATCCTGAATAATTATAAGGAATTGACAGTTGAGGCTGCCAAAGATAAGCCTGATTTGATTATTTGGCCTGAAGCATCTGTGCCTGCACTTTGGGGTCAAGACGACGACCAGTTCAGGCAGATTTTTTCTTTGGCCAGAGAGTTAAAAATTAATTTACTGGCCGGAGTAGTTTCTCATTTCCAACCGAATTATTTTAACAGCGCTTTATTCATTGATCAAGGCGGACGGCCTTCAGAGATTTATCATAAAGTACACCTGGTTCCTTTCGGAGAATTTGTGCCGTTTAAGGACACGTTTCCTTTTTTACAGACGATTGCTCCTATTGGAGATATCGAACCCGGCCGGGTTCATACGATATTTAAAAAGCCTGTAGATTTTGGCGTATTAATTTGCTTTGAAGATTTATTTCCTGAATTATCCCGGAAGCTTGTAAAAGGAGGAGCAAAATTTCTGGTCAATATCACTAATGACGCCTGGTATAAAGAGGGAAGCGCTCCTTTTCAGCATCTGGCTGCCTCGGTTTTCAGGGCAGTAGAGAACCGTGTATATTTGGCACGTAGCGCTAACACCGGAATTTCCGGATTTATTGCTCCCTCAGGCAGGTTTTTATCAGTTGTGCGCAACGCCTCCGGCCGTGAGATTTTTATAAGAGGATATAGCAGCCGGAATATATATTTGGCACCGGTTGCCGGCACTGTTTATAACCGTTACGGCGATCTTTTTATTATTTTATGCCTGCTTTTGAGTCTCTCCATGATAAAATATAAACATGCCTAGAAATAAATTATTGTTATTTTTATTACTTTTCTTACTCGGCGGATGTGCCAGTCTGGCGGATCCGGATGCTAGATATTGGGATCCTATGACGGCATTGAATCCGTTTAAAAAAAGCGAGCGGGTATTGATTTTAGCCCCGCATCCTGATGATGAGGCGATTGGTTGCGCCGGGATTATTCAGGAAGCGCTTAAAGCTAAAGCTAAAGTAAGGGTAGTGTATCTGACTAATGGCGACCATAATGAATTGTCTTTTATTGTTTATGAGAAGAGAATAACCATGCGCCAGGGTGAATTTGTGCATATGGGACAGGTGCGTCAGCAAGAATCGATTAAGGCTATGGCATCTTTGGGTTTATTAAAAGATGACCTTATATTCTTAGGATATCCGGATTACGGGACCTTTGAGATTTTCTGCAATTATTGGCAGACGGATAAGCCGTTTCGCGATCGTCTTACCCGTATCTCCAGTGTTCCGTATAAAAGTAATCCTTCTTATGGGGCACCGTATTACGGTGAAAGCATCTTAGATGATCTGACTACTCAGATTTTAGATTATAAGCCGAATAAGATATTTGTTTCGCACCCGGCTGATGTGAATGTAGATCATAAAACGTTATATCTATTTCTCCAGGTAGCCTTGAGTGATTTAGAAGGGAAAATTCCTAAGCCTAAGGTTTATCCATATTTAGTACATTGTGTTGGCTGGCCTAAACCGCGGCACTACCATCCGGAGCTGGCATTATATCCGCCGCATAAATTTATCGGCTCTGAGATTGATTGGTTGCGTTTTGATTTAAGTTTTGAGGAGCTGGATAAGAAACATCAGTCGGTTCTTTTTTATAAGAGCCAGACGCAGTCAGCTGTTTTTTACTTATTAGCTTTTGTCAGAGAGAATGAACTCTTTGGAGATTATCCGGTTTTAGAGCTGGCTCCTCAATTAACATTGAAAGATAAAGTTATTTCTTATTTTGGAGCTACAAAAATGTTTAAAGAGTCGGATAATTCAGAAACCCTGGAAAAAATTGAGGGAGTAGAAGAGGACGGTTCTGTCAGCTATGCTCTCCAGGATGATTATTTTATCGTGCGCGTAGATAAACCTAATAAGCTCAGCTTAAGATTCAAAACCAGGCTTTATATTTTCGGATATAACAAGAATACGCCTTTCCCCCGGATGCCTAAAATACGCATTATGACTGCGGGAAATGTTTGCAAGGTATTTAATGCTAAAAAGAGGGTTTTTGATCACGGGGTATTAGTAGATTCAGGGAGAAATTATTTGATTTTACAAGTTCCGCTTAAGCTTTTACAGAATCCGGATTATCTGCTTACTTCGCTCAAGGCTTATCATGGTAATCTGCCGGTTGATGCAGTAGGTTTCCGTAAGATAAAGATTAAATAGGGGGGATATATGTTAGAGCTAAAAATTGTAAAAATAGATAAAAACCCCTTGATCTGAATTTATTTTAGGCTAGGAGCATTTTATCAAGATCGTAGAGGATATTTATGAGGCGCTGGTAATAGTACGCCCGGGGTAGATTAGGGGTTATTGACGGCTTGGCGCCTAAAGGCTTAGAGGATGCTGCAGATATCACTTGGCGCAAGGAATTACTGCGTAAAATCGGCTATAAACTTTAATTCGGCAGGCGGGATTCCACTCTAGGCTAAAGCCTATGGTGTTCAATTATTCTTGTAATTTGAAGGCAGTTTGTTATAATTTAAATTAATATGGACTCTAAAAAAATTCGTAAATCTGCCGGTCGTTTTGCAGCCTGGTTTGGTTTAAATATATGCTCTTTGATCGTTAAGATTATTCCTGCCTGCTGCCTCTATGCCTTTGCCAAAAATATCGCTTCTTTAGCTTATGTTTTTGCCAAAAAGCAGAAAAAAATCGCTTTACATGGCTTGCATGTTGCTTTCGGCGCAGAAAAGTCTAGCCGGGAGATCGAGGATATTGCTAAAAATTGTTTCATATGTATGGCTAAAAGTGCAGTAGAATTGATGTTTTTCTTTGACAAGCCGGGTGCTTTAAAAGATTTTGTGGAAATTCAGGGCAAGCAGAACCTGGACAAGGCCTTGGAATCCGGAAACGGCGTAATTTTAGTGAGTGCACATTTTGGAAATTTCCCGCTTCTTTTAGGGAGGTTGGCAGTGGAGGGCTACAAAGCGGCCGGGATTATGCGGCCGATGCGCGATGCTAAAGTAGAGAAGATTTTTTTTGAGAAGAGAAATAAGTTTGGCGTAAAAACAATTTATAGCCAGCCGCGTAATGAATGTGTGAATAATACGATTGCCGCTTTGCGCAATAATGAACTGGTTTTTATACCGATTGATCAGAATTTCGGTACCGGAGGAGTGTTTGTAAATTTCTTTGGTGAAAAAGCGGCAACGGCTACCGGCCCTGTAGTTCTAGCGCAAAGAACCAAGGCTGCGCTTGTTCCTTGTTTTATTATTAGGCTATCTAATGATCAGCATAGGATAATTTTTGAACCGGAATTGGAATTAATAGATGGTAAGGATTCTCAGGATACGATCGCGATAAATATCCAGAGGCTTACCGATATCATTGAGTCTTATATACGTAAATATCCTGCAGAATGGGGCTGGATACATCGCCGGTGGAAGAGCAAGCCTAATTAAAAAAAGGGGGGTATTCTAATGGCACAAGAAGAGAAAAAATGTTGTGGGGGCACAGAAGAAAAGTGCTGTGATCCTAAAAAATCCTTATCAACATTGCTTAAGGTTATCCTGGGCCTGGTATTTTTAGTGTTGGGAGGCCTGGCGATTCTAAAATGGTGGGGACCACTTCTTTTGATTGTTAAAGGTTGCATCGGTCTGTTTTTGATTTTAGCCGGTGTAATTACATTAGCCATAGCTAAAGAATAGCTAAAAAATCTTAAAGTAAATACTGTAAATAACGGGTGCTGGTTATTAGACAGAATCCCGGTCAGATTACCTGTATTTTATAAATGAAAAATTCTTATTTAAAACTTTTTTCCTTATTTTTATTATCATTTTTTCTCGGCGCTTTTGCCCGTTTTTCCGGGATGAACGCGCAGCAGTCCCTTTCCATAAGTATATTCTCCGCCTCGATATTAGGATCTCTTTTTTTCTGGGATCTTCGACTTAGTTTTGCTTTCATCGGCACCGCGGTATTATTAATCACCAACACGATTGATTTAGAGCGGGTAATTGAATTCTCTTCGCTTGAAGTCATCCTCTTTTTGGTTGGAATGATGGTGGTTATCGGTTTATTAAAAGATTCCGGAGTCTTTTCTTGGATGGTCAGCCTTATTTTACGTGTTCCCAAATTAACCGGGAAAAAGTTCGCTCTTTTTATTGCCCTGGTCTCATTTATGCTTGCCTCTATAGTTTCCGAAGTAATTTCAATTATCTTTATTGTCGCCGCGATCTTGGAGATCTGTGATTATTTCGAAACTGACCCGGTGCCCTTCATCATCATCTCTGTTTTAGCCACCAATATTGGTTCTGCTGCTACGGTTTTAGGAAATCCGATCGGAATCCTAATTGCTTCTAAATCCGGATTAACCTTCGAAGATTTTATTGCTAAGGCCTTGCCTTTAACCGTTGTTTGTCTTATTGCTACTATTGCCATTTCCCTGTTTTGGTATAGAAAATCCATTAAATCTCTTAATGAGCAGATGCAAAAGTATGGGGCTAATGATATTCTGGTTAAGCTGATCTCTGTGCCTGCGGATAAAAATTTAAGGATAAGCCTGGGAGTGTTTGGGGTGATGCTTCTTTTTATTTCCTTGCACCATCGAATAGAGACGATTTTAGGATTGACGTCGAATACTATTCTATTGGCGGTGCCTTTAATTACCAGCGGTTTCGTGATGATCTGGAAGCACCGTCGGGCCAGAAAGTTTATTGAACAAGACGTAGAATGGTGGACGTTGCTTTTTTTCTTGCTGTTATTTGTCCAGGCAGGAACATTGAAATATACCGGGGCAACTGTTTTTATCGCCCAACGCATACTTGAAGTAACTGGAAACAATTTTAATCTTTTGATAGCTTCTGTGCTTTGGATAAGCACAATAGGCTCAAGTATTTTAGATAATGTTGTTTTAGTCGCGGCTTTTATTCCGGTGGTCCAGGGGATTCACGGTTTAAATATAAACTTGCAGCCGTTATGGTGGGCCTTGCTTTTCGGCGGTTGCCTGGGAGGAAATATTACTTTGATTGGTTCTACCGCCAATATCGTAGCTATCGGCATTCTTGAAAAGGAGAGACGTATCAAGATAAGTTTCTTCGCCTGGTTTCGGATCGGCCTGGTTGTAGGCTTAACAACCACCCTGATTGTTATGGCCGCACTTATCTTTTTGCCGTTCTATAGATAGCTTGACAGATGAGAAAATTCATGATACTTTGACCCTTGATCTTCAAAAAGGAGGATTAAAATGAGTTACAAGAAGGTGGTAATTTTAGCCGGATTTATAATTCTAAGTATAGTTACTACATTAACTGTTTTTGCAGAAGAGCCTATTGCGGCGCCGGAGCAGAATATAAACCAGACGCAGTGGGCTTGGGGAGAGGTAACCGCTTTAGACGCCCAGGGAAAAACAATTACTTTAAAGTATCTTGATTATGAAACCGATCAGGAGAAGGATCTTGTTTTGGCAGTTGATGAGAAAACTAATTTTGAAAATATCGGAAGTTTCGATGAGATAAAAGTCAAAGATACTTTAAGCATAGATTATGTGGCAGGAGTTGATGGCAGGAGCGTTGCCAAGAATATAAATTTTGAGAAGCCCAGCTCTTCAGCGACTGCCGCTGTACCTGTTGCCGAGGATAATAAAATGACTGAGGCAGCTGAGCAGCCTGTTGCCGATATATCAGCGCAGGAAGTTGTTCCTGTGGAGACTTTGGCTCCTGTTAAAGCTGCGGTTACTGAAACGGTGCAATCAACGGTTGAATCCGGAACGGTTAGTGAATCATCTGTATTAGTCAATGAAGCTCCTGTGCAGCCGGAACCAACACCAATGCCGGAAATTCAGTCAGAGGATCAGGTCCAATAATTATTTATTAATCGATGGTTATTAAATAGGCAGGGTCTTTAGGCCCTGCCTAAATTTTGTATATAAAATTTTATTATGCAGAATGTAAAACTGGTTATTTTTGATCTGGACGGCACATTAGTAAATGCTTACAGCGCGATAAACAGCAGCTTTAACTATGTGATGCATAAGTTGGGATTAAAATCGCAAAGCGCAGCGGTTATCCGCGGCGCTGTAGGCTGGGGAGACAGCAATCTTCTTAAGCCGTATACCCCGGCTAATGATTTAAAGCGCGCCTTGGGGCTATATCGCAACCATCATAAGCATAGCCTTCTTGAATATTCGCGTCTTTATCCAGATGTTCTGCGCCTTTTGCGTCAGCTTAAAGCTAAAGGTTATAAATTAGCCGTGGCCAGTAACCGGCCGACTAAATTTTCACTTATTTTATTAAGACATCTACGCCTGGTATCCTTATTCGATTATGTGCTTTGTTCCGATAAATTAAAATATGGTAAGCCCCATCCGCTGATTTTAAATAGAATAATCAAACGGCTTGCCGTTAAAAAACCTCAAGTTCTTTATGTCGGAGATATGACTATTGATGCTCAGGCCGGTAGGCGCGCAGGGGTTAAAACTGTAATTGTCACCGGAGGTTCAAGTAGCAGCCTGGAGATTAAAAAACAGAGCCCTTTTAAGATTATTTCTTCAATCGGTGAGCTTGCGAAGATATTCGAACCGGGGTCCGACTAGGTTTCACTTGACAGTCAGACAGATCGGTAATATATTAAAATGTGTATGAAAAAAAGTTTTAAGTTGTTTAGCTGTTTGGCTGTGGTATTGTTTCTTGCAGGATGTCTATCAACAAAACCTCATTCTGGACTAGACAAATCTTTACCCGGGGAGCCGCTTAACCCATACGCCGGTCCCTGTGCCAAGATTGCCGTTAGCGATTTTGAATTAAAGACCTCCGGACTTGATGCTCAAGGAGGCCTGTCTCTGAAAGAATATTTTATTAGCGTTTTAAATACTACCAAGCGGTTTATGATCGTTAGCCCGCTTGAAGCGGAGTTAATTATCAGTATCGCAGTTTTTGAGTTTATACCGGAGAGCTCAGGAGGTAAATTTGGGTTAGCTGGCGGGGGCTCTAGCGCTAGCAGTTTTATGGGCGGCTTATTAGGGGAAGCTTTAAATAAAGCAACAATGCAATTGAATTTACGTATCATCGACCGGGCTAGTTCCAGGATAATCAGCAGCCGAGATATTCAGAGTCAAGCCGTAGAGAATCCCGGAAGAGAAACAGAAACTCCTCACGACAAAGCTTTTAAGGCCGGCTTAAGTGAGTATGCGAGAACTCCGATGGGTAAAGTTATTCATGATTGTTTAATTGAAGCAGCCCGCTATATCGGGCAGAATGTACCATTAAGTTATTATAAAAATTGATATGGGAAAAAGAAAACGTAGAGGAAAGCTTAACTGGCGTTCCAAAAAAGCTAATAAAGGCAGAAAACCTAATTTAGGTTAAATTCCTGTATATGGTTTTACTTTGGATCTTAGCCAGCACATTTCTAGTCAGCATTATATCCTTAGTGGGTATTATTACCCTGGCACTTAAGGATAATTTGCTGCATAAGTTTCTTTTTTGTTTGATTGGTTTTTCCGCAGGCGCTCTCCTCGGGAGCGCTTTTTTGCATATCCTTCCTGAATGCCTCGAAAATAATAAAAGCACCGTCGTATTTTCTTACCTGATTCTGGGGATCATAATGTTTTTTCTTATGGAAAGATATCTGCACTGGCGGCATTGCCATGAGCAAGGTGTTTGTAAAACACACGCTTTTACCTATCTGAATCTGGTTGGTGACGGATTTCATAATTTTATCGACGGGATGATGATTGCCGTCAGTTTTATGGTTTCTCTGGAGTTGGGGTTCGTTACGACTCTGGCGATTATATTACATGAAATTCCTCAGGAGTTAGGTGATTTTGCTGTTTTAGTATATGGAGGTTTCTCCAAGAGGAAGGCGCTGTTATTCAATTTTGCTTCCGCGCTAATGTCGGTAATCGGTGCGATTGCAGGGTATTTGATAAGTGACCTGAGTAAAAGCTTTTCGAATTTTATCCTTCCTTTTACTGCCGGAGGTTTTATTTATATCGCCACCAGCGATCTTATTCCGGAGCTGCATAAAGAAAACGATCTTAAGCGCTCTACTGCTGCCTTTTTTGCTTTCCTATTGGGTATAGGATTTATGGCATTAGCCAAGAGCTTTTTACCGGGTAGCTGATTTATTGAACATGAAAGAAGCCTCTCTTTACATTCGCCTAGAGAATCTATCGGTACATTGCCAGCTTTGTGCGCATCGCTGTAAAATTCAGGAAGGTAAATTTGGTTTTTGCGGGGTAAGGCAGAATATCCAAGGGGTTCTTTATAACCATAATTATGGCAAGCTGGTTGCAGTTAATGTTGACCCGATTGAAAAAAAGCCGCTTTATCATTTTCTCCCCGGGACATCAAGTTTTTCTATTGCCGGCGCCGGATGCAATTTCAGGTGCGGTTTTTGTCAGAATTGGCAGATCTCCCAGCTGAATTTTATTAAGGAGAGCCCGCCGGGAGAAAGTTTTAGCGCAGCTAAAGTTGTAGATAAAGCTTTGCAAAATAATTGTAAATCAATATCCTACACTTATACCGAGCCGACTATTTTTTTCGAGTTTGCTTTAGAAGTTGCGATATTAGCTAAGCTGGCAGGTTTAGCCAATATATTTGTTACTAACGGGTATATAACGGCAGAGGCAATCTCTATGTTGAGGCCGTATTTGAATGCGGCTAATGTTGATCTAAAGTTTTTTAAGGAAAGTTCTTATCAAAGGATATGTGCGGCAAAATTGGCGCCTGTACTTGAGTCTATCCATCTATTGCATGAGGCCGGAGTTTGGGTTGAGGTTACGACTTTAGTTATTCCCGGTGAAAATGATTCTCCGGAGGAGTTGTCCGGGATTGCAAAATTTATCGCAGGAATTAGTAAGGATATGCCCTGGCATATTTCCTGTTTTCATGCGGATTATAAGTTTAGTTCTTATCCTGGCACTCCGGAGCATTCTCTTAAGCTAGCTTATGATTTAGGTAAAAGTCACGGATTACGTTATGTATATGCTGGAAATATCTATGGTTGGGGACAGGATACCCTATGCCACCAATGCCACAGAGTTCTTATCAAGAGAGAAGGATTTAATATCATTGAATCTCATCTTGCCGGGCATAAATGTTTATTTTGTCAGGCATCTTTGCCCGGGGTCTTTAAAGATTAGTATTGACAGCTTACGATGTCAGCCTTAAAATAATTAATAGGTTCGGTTTAGTTTACAACTACCCCTATAAAGCAATAGGGGTATATTTTTACAACTTTCCTTATGCTGGATAAAAATAGTCAACTTAACCCTAAGCAGTGTATCGTTTTTTTTGATTTTGACAATACGATTGCTACTTGCGACGTGTTTGATAATATGCTTTTACTTTTTTCCAAGGATGACCGTTGGGTGGAACTGGAAAAAAGATGGAAAAGCGGCAGAATCGGCTCCAAGACCTGCCTGGAAGGTCAGATCAGAGGGATGAATTTGGATAAAAAAATTCTGGATGCTTATCTGCCTAAGATAAAATTGGACCCTTATTTTAGAACGCTTTATAAATTCTTGCAGTCCAAAAAGATTAAAAGTTTTGTTTTAAGTGACAACTATGATTATATACTTAACCGGGTTCTAAAAATTAACCGGATCAATAAGCTCAAAGTTTACGCTAATCACTTAAGTTTTTCTAAAGGTAAATTGGTTACGGATTATCCGTTTAAGGATCAAACTTGTCAGCTTTGTGCGCATTGTAAAACAAAAAATCTCTTGTCAAAATCACCGAAGGGATCCATGATAATTTATGTCGGAGACGGTGAATCAGATGCCTGTCCGGCAAAATACGCACAGGTTGTATTTGCTAAGGATCATCTGCTCAGGCATCTTAAGGAAAGCAAATTAGATTACACGGCTTTTAATAACTTAAAAGACGTTTTTATTTATTTAAAAAGGAAATTAATATGAGGCTAAAACAATTGACTAGGATATCTAAAAGGAAAAAAAGTTTTACCCATGACCAACTGTTGGAGCTGGAAGCTAAATATTGTTCATGGGGGGATACGGTGCATTATGCCGAAAAACTTAATATTTTTAAGAGTTCCGCAGGTAGTTATCTTTATGATCACCAAGGCAGGGAGTATCTGGATTTACAGATGTGGTATTCGGCGGTTAATTTCGGTTATGGAAATCAGCGTTTGAATGAGGCATTGAAAAAACAGATCGATACTTTGCCGCAGTTGGCCTGCCAATATTTACATGAAGAAAAAATTCAATTATCTACTAAGTTGGCGCAGAGAAATCAGCGTACTTTTGAAGAGAAAGGCAGAGTTCATTTTAATGTTGGAGGTGCCAGTGCTCTTGAAGATTCGCTAAAGCTAGTGCGTAATTATTCCGGCAGGAGCTTGGTTTTTGCTTTTATGGGCGGTTATCACGGTAGGACTCTGGGGGCATCAGCAATTACCTCAAGCTTTCGCTATCGTGAGCGTTTCGGTCATTTCGGTGACAGAGCGATGTTTGTGCCTTATCCTTACTGTTTCAGATGCCTGTATGATAAGAAAAGAGATTTTTGTGATTTATATTGTCTGAAGCAATTTGAAAGGTTGTTTGAGACCGAGTATTATTCGGTGGTAAACAAGAAAAATAACAAGTGTGAGTTTGCTGCTTTTTATGTTGAGCCTGTTCAGGGTACAGGCGGTTATATTGTTCCGCCTCAGGAGTATTATTCAGAATTAAAAAATATACTGGACCGTTACGGGATTCTTCTGATCGATGATGAAATACAGATGGGGTTTTTCCGCACGGGTAAATTCTGGGCGATTGAGCATTTTAATATTACCCCGGATATCATTGTTTTTGGCAAAGCGCTGACCAATGGATTAAATCCTTTAAGCGGAGTTTGGGCTAAAGAGAAATTTATTTCTCCTGATGTTTTCCCTCCGGGTTCAACCCATGCCACGTTCTCTTCAAATTCCTTAGGCACTACTGTCGGTCTTGAAGTGGTGAAGCTAATTGAAGAGTCAGATTTTGCTATTTCTATTCCGAAGAAGGGCAGGTATTTTATTTCGCAGCTTAAGAAGCTGCAGAAGAAATATCCGCAAATCGCGGATGTGGATGGCATTGGTTTGGCTTTGAGGATGGAAATATGTGAGAAGGATGGCTATACGCCGAATAAGGAGCTTACGGATAGAATCGTAAATCTGGGCTTAAGCGGCTCCTTAAATGTCAGAGGGAAGCGCCGGGGTTTAATTCTGGATGTCGGCGGGTATTATAAGAATGTCTTTACTATTGCGCCCTCTTTTTATATTACCGAAGAAGAAATTGATTTAGGAGTGGAGCTTTTTGGAGAGGCATTAAAAAGAGCCCTGAAGAAATCCTAAAGATTCCCTATGCTGGATAAACGCATCCGCGTTTTGAATTTCGATAACAGCATTATTGCTCAGTCCAACCTGTTTAGCCGCTATCCAGCAGAGATTATTGATTTTACTGCTTTGGCTTCTTGCGTCAGGCTTTATATGTCAAAAGCAGTGCGCAAGCAAATTCTAGATTCTTTGGTTTTGAAAGAACTAAATTATCCTACCTTTTTAGGTTCAGGTGACTTTCACCATCTTAGCGAAATATTAATCAGTCAGATTACAGAGCCGGTTAGCTTAATCGTATTTGATTTTCATCCGGATTGGGATATTCTTCCCTCGCATTTTGGCTGCGGATCATGGGTGGCTACTGCGTTGAAAAATAAAAATATTGCTCAATGCATACTTATCGGAACGGGTTCAGACGATTTATCCTTTCCTGCCTTACAGACAGCAAATTTAGGCGCTCTGGCGAATAACCACCTGGAAATCTATCCTTACCGGCATAAACCAAGCAGGGTTTATCTGAGGAACTTGCCGCAGAACCGCTCAATTAATGCTAGAAGGGGTTATCTGGTAAATGAAATTACCTGGCAAGAGCTGGAAAAAGAGAATCTAACTGATTTTACCTCCAAGCTGATTAAAAATTTGCCGACCCGGAAAGTCTATATTTCAATTGATAAAGATTGTCTTAAGAAGGAGTTTTCTCTTACGAATTGGGAGCAGGGTTTATTGAGTTTGGATCAACTATTGATGATGCTCAGGCTGATGCGTAGGGATCTGGATATAATTGGTTTGGATGTTACCGGTGATTACTCTAGTCCTGAGGTTTCAAATAAGATCAAAGCATTTGTTTCTAGAATAGACCATCCAAAAGAATTCAGCGCGCATAACTGTTCGGTTGATTTAATTCGCTCAGTGAATGAGCAGGCTAACTTGGCAATTCTTCAGGAAGTGCTCTCCTAAATTTTATATTTTTCGAAAAAAGAAGCGGTCTTTTCTGCAACCTTATCTCTTTCCTGATCTGCAGTAATAATGTGGTAGGAATTCTCTAAAAAGAATATTTCTTTCTCCGGTGAACTAACATGATCGAGGATATAATAAGAGTTCTTGGGACTGGTTACATCGTCTTCTCTTGCCTGCATTAGCTGGATGGGAGTTGTTATATTTTTAAGTATCGACATTACTTTTATTGCAAGAAGATGATTCTGATACATACAGGCTACAGGAATTACCGGGTAGCCATAAAGATGAACTTTGCTGTAATCAAAAAGCTCGGCTTTTTTGTAAAAACTTTCTATTTTTGCCCTCAAGCGTTCATTTTTAATTCCGTAAGGATACTCTTCTTTGTAGTAAAACCAGTATTTAAGCGGGGTACTATAAACCAGGGGTAGGAAAATTCTAGATTTAGGTTTACTACCCTTACTCCATCCGTCAAAAAACAGCGTAGGGGAGAAGCAGTTTAGCGCCTTTACTTTTTCGGGGAATTCTTGGGCAAGCATAATGCCGATTAAGGCGCCAAAGGAAAGTCCGGCGACAAAAATATTTTCATATTCAGCAGTATATTTAACAAACTCTTTACGGATAGAGTTGTAATGTTCTTGCCAAGAGGTCCTCTTAAGGCAGGAGATAGATTTATTATGATTAGCCATTAAGGGGCTGGCTACTGAAAAACTCTGTTTATTTAGGTGTTTGGCAATTGAGCCCAACTCTTTGGCTGTACCGGTGAGCCCATGAATTAGGAAGCAGAGATTCTTATCTCCCGGCAGGAAAAAGCTGGTATCCGGTATGTTTGTAATTAAACGTTCGTCTTCTTTTAGTGAAAAAATTACCATATTTTACCTTTCTAGATTTTTTTTGAGTTTCCTGATTATGTTTTCCAGATCAGTTTCATTTAAAAAGCTATTTGTACTTAAAGTTATTGTTCTCTCCGCAAGTAATCTGCTGTTTGGGCAGTCCGTCTCCGGAATAGGTGAGTAAAGCGGCCGATGCGCCTAGGTATTTTCTGAAGTCTTCTTCCAGTAATCCTGAGGAATGTTTTTTAAATAGAGAAGCAACTAGGCTTCTGATTGTCAGCGGCCAACCTGCGGTCGGTGGGATTTCTCTAATGATGCTCAAATTTTCTTTCCTTTCCCGTTGTTTATTTCATTTATTCTATGTTAAAATGATTAAGAATTCAAGCTAACTCTGATGCCAAAAATTAACTATAAGATATTCAATAATATAAATAAGATTGGGAAGAAGGATTGGAATGCTCTTTTTGGAGATATCCCGGAGAGCTATGCTTTTTATAAGACTTTAGAAAATTCCGAGCTTGTGGGTTTTAAGTTTTTTTATTTGGTTATTTATCGGGATAGCCGCATTGTGTTGATTGCCCCGTTATTTAGCGCTGATTTTAATCTGGATATTTCTTTAGAGGGACCGGTTTCTAAAATGATTAAGCTTATCCGCCGGATATTCCCGCGCTTTCTAATCCTTAAAATTATTTTTTGCGGGTCTCCTTTTGCAGAGCATGGGGTTTTGGGTATTAATAAGGATGATCAAAACAGCTTTGATTTGGTTTCGGTATTATTAGAAGGTTTAAATGCTTTAGCTGTTAAAACTGGTTCGACTCTGGTGATTTTCAAAGATTTTTTAAAGCAGGATGTACCATTTTTAGGTGCTTTGAGGCGGTATGGATACTCTAAGGTAGAAAGCTTTCCTACGGTATCCATAGAGCTTAATTTTGCTTCGTTTGAAAAATACCTTCAAAGCCTGGGTAAGTCTACGCGTAAAAATTTAAACAAGAAGCTAAAACAGGCTTATAGTCGGGCGAATATAGAAGTCAAGGTTGTCCAGGATGCCGCAGGCCAGATTGACCGGATAGTTGAACTTTATGAGAATACCTATCGGGCAAGCGTATTTAAATTTGAGCACTTAAGCCGAAAATTTTTTCTTCAGGTTAGCCGTGATTTATATCCGCACACCCGTTTTTTCCTTTACT
>Ga0210050_1003316_pt1 | contig 14420 bp, 13 predicted proteins | sample CryGey132114_all_FD_185463 | JGI IMG/M metagenome (GOLD analysis project Ga0210050, IMG submission 185463) | Groundwater microbial communities from aquifer - Crystal Geyser CG22_combo_CG10-13_8/21/14_all (SPAdes) (version 2) | ecosystem: Environmental > Aquatic > Deep subsurface > Groundwater ...
GATGTCCGGACATTGCTGGCGGATTTCCTCGATCTCGTCCAGCGACAGCTCGCGCGACAAAATCACGCGCGACAGACCGAGTGATTGCCAGAATTTCACCGACGCGTAATTGACGGTATTGGCCTGCACCGAGAGGTGGATCGGCATCTGTGGCCAGCGTTCGCGCACCATCGCAATCAGGCCGGGGTCGGCCATGATCAGTGCATCCGGCTGCATCGCGATGAGGGGCTGCATGTCCGCCATGTAGGTCTTTACCTTGGCGTTGTGCGGCATCAGGTTGCTGGCGACAAACAGTTTCTTGCCCATCGCGTGCGCCTCTTCGATGCCGATCTGCAACTCTTCCAGCTTGAATTCGTTGTTGCGCGCACGCAGCGAGTAGCGCGGCTGCCCGGCATACACCGCATCCGCGCCGAAGGCGTAGGCAGTGCGCATTTTTTCCAATGTTCCGGCGGGGAGCAGCAGTTCGGGTGATTTCATTTAAACCTTTGTCCGCAGATTACGCCACTTGGCACTTGGCGCAGATTAAAATCAAAAACAACTGAGAAAAATCTGCGTAAATCTGTGTAATCTGCGGATAAAAATGGTTAGGAGCGATAGCCCAAACGTTTCAAGATTTCCACTGAAGCATCGGCATGATTCAGGGTGTAGAAATGAAGCGCGGGCGCGCCACCGGCAATGAGTTTCTCGCACAGTTGGGTGACCACATCGCGCCCAAATGCCTGCACCGACTCCACATCATCGCCATAGCCCTCCATGGTCTTGCGCATCCAGCGCGGGATCTCGGCACCACAGCTGTCGGAGAAACGCGCCAGTTGCGAGTAACGCACGATTGGCATGATGCCCGGCACGACAGGTGCGCTGACGCCGAGCTTGCGCGTCTCGTCGACAAAGCGAAAATAGGCATCGGCGTTGTAAAAATATTGCGTAATGGCCGAGTTGGCTCCCGCATTGATCTTGCGCTTGAAGTTGAGCATATCTTCGCGTGCCGAGTTCGCCTGCGGGTGAAACTCGGGATAGGCGGCCACTTCGATATGGAAGTGTTCGCCCGTCTGCGCGCGGATGAACGACACCAGTTCATTCGCATATTGAAACTCGCCGATGCTGCCCATGCCGGAAGGCATATCGCCGCGCAGGGCGACGATACGTTTGATGCCCATGTCTTTGTAGGCGAACAGTAGTGCGCTGATGTTGTCGCGGGTGGAGCCGACGCAGGACAGGTGCGGTGCGGCGTTGTGGCCTTCGGCATGGATCAGCTTGATCGTTTCCAGCGTGCGGTCTTGGGTGGAACCGCCTGCGCCGAAAGTGCACGAGAAGAACTCCGGTTTCAGCGCGGCCAGACGCTGGCGTACGGCTGTCAGCTTTTCAGTGCCTTCCGGCGTCTGCGGCGGGAAGAATTCAAAACTGATCGGTATCGTTGGGTTGCTCATGTTTTCTCACCAGAAGTTGTGCGGCGGCTGCGGACAGCGCCCAGGAAAAAATGCTGTACAGCACGGCGCCCAGCACGCCATGCCAGAAACTGTCGACCACGAATCCGCGCAGGATGGATCCCGCGAACCAGAACATCAGACCGTTGATGATGAAGATGAACAGCCCCAGCGTGACCACCGTGACCGGCAACGTCAGCACCAGGAAGAACGGGCGGATCAGCGTGTTGACGAGGCCGAGAACGAAGGCCGCGATGAACGCCGCCGTGAATCCGTCCACATGGATGCCCGGAACGAAACTCGCCACGGCGATCAACGCCAGCGAGTTCAAGGTCCAGATGAGCAGCAGTCGTATCAGCATCAGTTTGCCCTTAGCGGAAAGCATCATAGCCTATGGCAATAATGCAAGCTGTTTGAAAAACGTAGCGAGCGCCGCCAGATCGGGGGCGCACGGAGCGCAGAAACCGGAATGTACAAAAGTACATGAGGATTTCGAGCACCGCGCAACCCCGAGGTGGCAAGCGCAGTAGTTTTTCAGGCAGCTTTAATAGCGGTAGTGGTCGGCCTTGTATGGACCTTCCTTCGGCACGTTGATATAAGCCGCCTGTTGCTCGGTCAACTCTGAAAGTTGCGCGTTCAACGTCTTCAGCTGCAGGCGCGCAACCTTCTCGTCCAGATGCTTGGGCAAGGTGTAAACGCCCACCGGATACTTGCCGGAGTCTCGTTCCTGCCACAGTTCGATCTGGGCGATGGTCTGGTTGGCGAAAGAGGACGACATCACGTAGGACGGATGGCCGGTGCCGCAACCCAGATTCACCAGGCGGCCCTTGGCCAGCAGGATAATGCGGTGACCATCGGGGAAAATAACGTGATCGACTTGCGGCTTGATCTCTTCCCACTGGTATTTTTCCAGCGAGGCGACGTCGATCTCATTGTCGAAGTGGCCGATGTTGCACACGATGGCCTGGTTTTTCATCTTCGCCATGTGGGCATGCGTGATGACGTGGAAGTTGCCGGTGGTGGTGACAAAGATGTCGGCCTTGTCGGCGGCATATTCCATGGTGACCACGCGGTAGCCTTCCATCGCGGCTTGCAGCGCGCAGATCGGGTCGATCTCGGTGACCCAGACCTGTGCCGACAGCGCGCGCATGGCTTGCGCACAGCCTTTGCCCACGTCGCCGTAACCGATAATCACCGCAACCTTGCCGGCGATCATCACGTCGGTCGCGCGCTTGATGCCGTCCACCAGCGATTCGCGGCAGCCGTACAGGTTGTCGAACTTGGACTTGGTGACGGAATCGTTGACGTTGATGCCGGGGAACATCAGTTCGCCGCGTTGGTGCATCTGGTACAGGCGGTGCACGCCAGTGGTGGTCTCTTCGGTCACGCCCTTGATCGCGGCGAGCCGGGTGGAGTACCAGGTCTTGTCGGTCGCCAGCTTGGCCTTGATCGCCGCGAACAGGCAGGTCTCTTCTTCCGAGGTTGGCTTGCTGATCAGCGAAGCGTCCTGTTCGGCGCGCGCACCCAGATGCAGCAGCAGGGTGGCATCACCGCCGTCGTCCAGGATCATGTTGGAATAACTGCCGTCCGCCCATTCGAAGATGCGGTGGGTGTAATCCCAGTATTCGGTCAGCGTCTCGCCTTTGACCGCGAATACCGGCGTACCGCCGGCGGCGATGGCGGCCGCAGCATGGTCCTGGGTCGAGAAGATGTTGCACGAGGCCCAGCGCACTTCAGCACCGAGCGCATTCAGCGTCTCGATCAGCACGGCGGTCTGGATGGTCATGTGCAGCGAACCGGTGATGCGCGCGCCTTTGAGCGGTTGCGTCTTGGCGAACTCGGCGCGGATGGCCATCAGGCCGGGCATTTCGGTTTCTGCGATGGCGATTTCTTTGCGGCCCCATGCGGCCAGGTTGATGTCAGCGATGACGTAGTCTTTGATAGACATAAAGCACTCCATTCAAGTTAATGAATGGGCGCCGTTGCTACAGTTGAGCCACCTCCGCCGAGCCTGACAGGTTCACCAGTCGGTGACTGCTGCAGCGCCCCTCGGCGGGATGGGTGATACGAATTGCTTTCATGTGGGTCGGGTTTTAACCCGACGGGTTTGTTGCTTTGGATCGTTGTCGGGTTGAAACCCGACCCACAAAATCAGTCTTACAGGCCAGTATCGGCACGAAGTGCCGCTGCCTTGTCGGTGTTTTGGCTCCGACCGCCGCTTTGCGGCTTAACATCGCAAGCGATGTTAGTCTTCGCCGAAACACTGGCAAACCCCTGCGGGGCTGGCTTACAGCCCTGCATCCGCGCGAAGCGCGGCTGCTTTGTCAGTGTTTTCCCACTTGAACTCAGGCTCTTCGCGACCGAAGTGACCATAGGCGGCGGTCTTCTGGTAGATCGGACGCAGCAGGTCGAGCATCTGCACGATGCCTTTCGGACGCAGGTCGAAATGTTTCTGCACCAGCTCGGCGATCTTCTCGTCGGAAATCTTGCCGGTGCCGTAAGTGCTGACCATCACGCTGGTGGGGCGCGCCACACCGATCGCGTAGGAGATCTGGATCAGGCACTTGTCGGCCAAACCGGCAGCGACGATGTTCTTCGCCACATAACGTCCGGCGTAAGCGGCGGAACGATCGACTTTGGACGGATCCTTGCCGGAGAATGCGCCGCCGCCGTGCGGGGCTGCGCCGCCGTAGGTGTCAACGATAATCTTGCGTCCGGTCAGGCCGCAATCGCCCTGCGGGCCGCCGACCACGAAACGTCCGGTCGGGTTCACCAGATACTTGATGTCGCCCTTGATCAGCTCCTTTGGCAATATCGGCTTGATGATCTCTTCGATGACCGCTTCGCGGATCTGCTCCAGTGTCATTTCCGGTGCGTGCTGGGTGGAAAGCACCACGGTATCGATACGGTCGGGGATGCCGTCCACATATTTGACGGTGACTTGCGATTTCGCATCCGGGCGCAGCCAGGGCAAACGTCCGTCGTGGCGCAGTTGCGCCTGGCGTTCAACGATGCGGTGCGACAGGTGGATCGGCAGCGGCATCAGCACATCGGTTTCGCGGCAGGCATAACCGAACATCAGGCCCTGGTCGCCCGCGCCCTGGTCGAGGCCGTCGTCGTAGGCCTTGTTCACGCCCTGCGCGATGTCCGGGCTCTGTTTGTCATAGGCGACCAGCACGGCGCAGCCCTTGTAATCGATGCCGTATTCAGTGTTGTCGTAGCCAATGCCCTTGAGGGTATTGCGCGCGACCTGGATGTAATCGACATTGGCTGTGGTGGTGATCTCACCGGCCAATACCACCAGCCCGGTGTTGCACAAGGTCTCGGCGGCGATACGGGAATGCTTGTCCTGCGCTAGAATCGCATCCACGATGGCATCGGAGATCTGGTCTGCTACCTTGTCCGGATGGCCCTCGGACACGGATTCGGATGTGAAAAAATATTCGCTCATGGCTCTCCGGTTGTTTCTTCAGTAGTTAAATGGGCGCGCAGTATAGCAAATTCGCGCCGATTCGAAATTTAACGGGTTTTCTTGCATGGTCTTACTCTTTGATGTGTTGGCGCATCTGCCTTTGTCGCTGTTGCACTGGCTGGGCGCACTGCTGGGCCGGCTGACGTATCTCGTCTCCGGTCGCTACGCTTCCCGTTTGCGCGAGAACCTGCGCCAGGCTGGATACGCTGAATCTGCATCTGAATGGCGCCGGATATTGCGCGCCAACATCCGCGAGGCGGGCAAGGGCATACTGGAGTTGCCCTGGGTATGGCGTCGTCCCTACACTGAAAGTCTCACCGCCGTACGCAGCTGCGAGGGCTGGCAGCATCTGCAAGCCGCGGCGGATCAGGGCAAGGGCGTGATCGTGCTGACGCCGCATATGGGCTGCTTCGACATCATCGCGGCCTACATCGCAGCGCACCTGCCGATCACGGTGCTGTACCGTCCGCCGCGCCAGCAGGCACTGGACGGGTTGATGCAACAGGCGCGCTCGCGCGGCCAGATGAAGCTGGCCGCCACCGATCTCGGCGGCGTGCGCCAGTTGCTCAAGGCGCTTAAACGCAAGGAGCTGATCGGCATCCTGCCGGATCAGGTGCCCGGCAACGGCGAGGGCGAATGGGCGCCGTTCTTTGGCCGTCCCGCCTACACGATGACGCTGATCGGGCGCCTGATGCAATCTTCCGGCGCGCCGGTCGTGATGGCCTGGTCGCAACGCCTGCCGCGCGGCGAGGGCTACGCCATCCACTTCGCGCCGCTGACGCTCGACCCAGCGCAGTCCATTCCGCAACAGTTGAATGCGATGCTGGAAAAAGTGATCCGCAAGCACCCGGAGCAATACCTGTGGAGCTACAATCGTTATAAAGTGCCGCGCGGCGCATTGCCGCCGGACGCAGGCAAGGAGCGGTGATGCTGGCGCGCTTTGGTGTCTTCATTCTATGGCTGATTCATTTTCTGCCCTTCCGCGTCATCGTCGCCATCGGCAATGGACTTGGACTGTTGCTTTATCCATTCGCCCGCGCGCGGCGGCGGGTGGGCGAGATCAATCTCAAGTTATGCTTTCCCGAAATGAGCGATGCGGCGCGCGCGCAACTGGTACGCGCACACTTCAAGATGTTCCTGCGCGGCCTGATCGAGCGCAGCCTTCTGTGGTGGTCGAGTGCGGCGCGCATCAATTCCCTGATTCGCGTCGAAGGCGAAGCGCATTTCCGCGCCGTGCAAGGTCAGCCGATGATTTTGCTCACGCCGCATTTTGTCGGCATGGATGTGGGCGGGCAGTGGGTGGCGCAGCAGGTCGATACCGTGTGCATGTATGCCAACCAGAAAAGCCGCTACCTCACCGAACTGCTGCTGCGAAAACGCGCGCGTTTTCGCAATCAGCATCTGTACTCGCGCCAGCAAGGATTGCGTCCCATCCTGAAAGGAATGCGCGACAACCTGCCTTTCATCTACCCACCGGATCAGGATCAGGGTGTCAAGGACGGCGCGTTCATTCCTTTCTTCGGCGTACCCGCCGCGACCATGACTTCGTTGCCGCGCATCGCGCAGATGACCGGCGCCAAGGTGGTGCCCAGCATCACCCGCGTGCTGCCGGGTGGACAAGGTTATGTGCTGACCTTCTATTCGGCATGGGAGAATTACCCCAGCGGTGACGACATCGCCGACGCGCGGCGCATGAACGAATTCATCGAACAGCGCGTGCTGGAGATGCCGGAGCAATACTTCTGGTTGCACAAACGGTTCAAGACCAGACCAAAAGGCGAGGCGAAGTTTTATTAAACCCTTGCCCGCAGATTACGCAGATTCACACAGATTGAATCTGGTATGTAATCTGCGTCAATCTGTGTAATCTGTGGGGGAATGGTTTTGGATAACCGAGGTTCAACAGCATGAAATACCACGACCTGCGCGACTTCATCGCACAACTCGAAAAGATCGGCGAACTCAGGCGCGTGACCGCGCCGGTCTCCACGCATCTGGAAATGACCGAGATCTGCGACCGCGTGTTGCGCGCGCAAGGGCCGGCGTTGCTGTTCGAGAATGTGGTCGGACACGACATCCCGGTACTCGCCAACCTGTTCGGCACCCCGCGCCGCGTGGCGCTGGGCATGGGCGAGGAGAGTGTCAGCGCCCTGCGCGAAGTGGGCAAGCTGCTCGCCTTCCTGAAAGAACCGGAACCGCCCAAAGGATTGAAAGATGCGTGGAGCAAATGGCCGGTGCTGAAGCAGGTGCTCACCATGTCGCCCAAGGTGCTGTCTTCCGCGCCGTGTCAGGAAATCGTGTGGGAAGGCAACGATGTTGATCTGTCCAAGTTGCCGATCCAGCACTGCTGGCCGGGCGATGTCGCGCCGCTCATTACCTGGGGTTTGGTGGTCACGCGCGGCCCGAACAAGACGCGGCAGAACCTTGGCATCTATCGTCAGCAGGTGATCGCGCCGAATAAAGTCATCATGCGCTGGCTGGCGCATCGCGGCGGCGCACTGGATTTTCGCGACCATTGCGAAAAGAATCCGGGGCAGCCGTTTCCGATTGCGGTCGTGATCGGTGCCGATCCGGCCACGATATTGGGGGCGGTCACCCCAGTGCCGGATTCTTTGTCCGAATACCAGTTTGCCGGATTGTTGCGCGGCAGCAAGACCGAATTGGTGAAGTGCATCGGCAGCGATTTGCAAGTGCCCGCTTCCGCTGAGATCGTGCTGGAGGGCGTGATCTATCCGGACGAGGTCGCCCTCGAAGGTCCTTATGGCGACCACACAGGTTATTACAACGAACAGGATAAATTCCCGGTGTTTACGATCGAGCGCATCACGATGCGCCGTGACCCGATCTACCACTCCACCTACACCGGCAAGCCGCCGGACGAACCGGCGATGCTGGGCGTGGCGCTGAACGAGGTGTTCGTGCCGCTGCTGCAAAAACAATTCCCCGAGATCGCCGATTTCTACCTGCCGCCGGAAGGCTGCTCGTATCGTATGGCGGTGGTCAGCATCAATAAACAATATCCGGGACATGCCAAGCGCGTGATGTTCGGCATCTGGAGTTTTCTGCGCCAGTTTATGTACACCAAGTTCATCATCGTGGTCGATGACGACATCGACGTGCGCAATTGGAAAGAAGTCATGTGGGCGATCACTACGCGCATGGATCCGGTGCGCGACACCTTGCTGGTGGAGAACACGCCGATCGACTATCTCGATTTCGCCTCACCGGTGAGCGGCCTCGGCGGCAAGATGGGGCTGGATGCGACCAATAAGTTCCCCGGCGAAACGCAGCGCGCATGGGGTGCACCGATCGTGATGGATGCGGCAGTAACAGCGAAGGTAGATGCGATGTGGGGCGAGTTGGGGCTATAGCCGGTCAGAACAGCCGCCGCAATTGCAGGCCGAACTCCACCGTCTGGTTTTGCGGTTCCATGCCATAGCGCTCTGGAAAGCCGTTCCGGTAAATGATTTCGATCGCCGAATCGGCGATGTTCCAATAGTGCAGATACGGCCCCAGCGACCATTGCGCCGTCGCATACATCAGGCTCAATTTCATCCCGTAACCGCTGTCCTGTTTGCTGCTGATGTCGGCATTTCCGCTCCCTGTGTCGGACAGTTTTGAAAACTGCCTGCCGGCCAGCAGATAGTCGTACTCGACCGTGCCGACCAATTCTGCCTGTGCCTCAAGCGCCATCCGATGAATGACTCCGAGTGGCACATAAAGTATAGTTGCTTGCACGCCGGTAGCCGGCATATCCGCTGCTGGTCAATCCGCGCCCATCGTTCAGCAGGAAACGATAACCGAGCCCGACGTAGGTGGATAAGACGGCATGGTCTTGTGGCCAGTCATTGCCTGCCAACACCCTGCCCTCGACATACCAGTCCGGTTCACCATTGCTGCTGCCGGAACCATTGCTGCGGTAATCAACGGTGCCAAAGGCATAGCGCGCTTCGCCGCGCAAAAAGGTGCGTCTGTCCGGAAAGGATCGGGTCGTACACAGATCGAAGCCGACTTTCGCGCCTTGCAGCGACATCAGACCCGGTTCTTCGTACTTGTAGGAGCCGAGCGAGAGTCCGATCTCGCTGCCGTTCTCTGTGCGCTGGGCAGCGGCATCGTTTGGGCGGATGATTAATGCGCACAGAACTGCAAGTGACAAGAGGCGAACAGCGTGATGGTGCGAGAGGTGCATTAAGGGGCGGTCGGCGGTTCTGGTTACTGTTGCATCGCGAGCCACTCGATCAGCGCATCCTGCGCATCCTGTCCGCGCTTGGCGTAAGGGTGGTTGATAAAGAACACCACGATCCACTCCCGGCCGCGCTTCGAGCGCACATAACCCGCGATCGTCTTCACTCCTTCCAGTGTGCCGGTCTTGAGGTGGGCGTGGCTGGCGGCGGGGCTGTTGTTGAGACGCTGCTTGACCGAGCCATCGACGCCGAGGATGGGCAGTGAGGCTTGGAGCTCGGCGTTCATCGGATGATCGGAGGCGTGTTGCAGCAATTGTGCCATGTGTGACGCGCTGATGCGCTCCCTGCGCGAGAGGCCGGCGCCGTTCTCCATTATCAATTCAGGGAAACGCATGTCATTTTTTACCAGCCAGTTCTGCAGGGCAAAGATGCTGCGCTCAACACTCATGCGCCGTCCGGTTTCCATACCGGAAAAAATGATGGGTGTTCCGCCGGCTTCATTTTCAAGTGGCAAACTTTCACCCAGCGTCAGGAAAAGTTGGCGCGCCATTACGTTGTTGCTGAATTTGTTGATGTCGCGAATGATGTTGCTCAAGGGGTCGGAGTGATGCACTGAAAACAGCGTTGCCGCTGCGCTTACTTGGCCTTCACGTTGCCTGCCTTGCAGCGTGCCACCGAGGTTTTTCCACATGGTGCGGAATACTGACTCGATATAACGGGTGTGCGGCATCACGCTCAAATTCTGCTCGCGTTCTCCGCAGCCGATGGGGTAGTCACCTTGCAGCACCACGCTGTCGCCGCCGGGCTGTATGCTGAATCTGTCGTCCCAGTTGTCGCAATTTCCGCTTACGCCATTGGGCGTGAGCTGGTTGTCCAGTCGCATGCCATCCAACGGCGGTTCACTGACAACTCTCAAGCCGGTGCCGTCCGGCAGGTAGCGCAGGCGCAGGGTGTTGAAGTTGAGCAGCATGGCATCGGGGCCGACGTTGTAGGCGCGCACCGGGTCGTTGTCGAATTCTGCCGGGTCGTGCTCCGGCAGATCGAAATAGCTGCGATCCAGCACCAGGTCGCCGCGAATGTCGCGCAGTCCGCGCGCGCGCAGTTCGCTCAACCATAGCCAGAATTGCTCGATGGTGAATTTAGGGTCGCCGTAACCTTTCAGGACCAGATCACCCTCCAGCACGCCGTCCTTCAATTCACCGTCGATATAAGCCTCTGTCTTCCAGGTGTAGGCGGGCCCGAGCAAATCCAATGCGGCATAGGTGGTGAGCAGCTTCATGGTGGAAGCCGGGTTCATCGGGCCCCGGGCATTGATGCTGATCAGCGAAGCATGTTTGCCGACCTCGCGTACTTCAACCGCGATGGCAGATTGCGGGATATTCGCCTTCTTTAGCTCCTGCGTGACCGCAGCGGGTAATGACACGGCGTGAGCGTTGGCGAAGAAACAGAGGGCGAGTAATGAGGCAAGCAGTCTCACCACGGATTTTTCATTAGCCCGAGTATCTGTTGTGGGAGCGCGATTTATCGCACGAAAAAGCTCAATCGCTCGATAAATCGAGCTCCTGCAAGGGGGTTTTCTGCCAAATGGAAAATCAGGGTTCATATCAAGATATCGATGGTGGCCAGTGTGCGCGAGACCAGCATCTGCATTTCCTCTTCGGTAATGATGTACGGCGGCATGAAATATACCGTGTTGCCCATCGGGCGCAACAACAATTCATGGCGCAGGCCGAGGCTGAAACAGCGCTGCGCGAAATCAGTATGCGGCGTCTCAACTTCGAATGCCCAGACCATTCCGGTGTTGCGGAAGTTCCGCACCTTGGGATGTTCGCGCAAGGGTTGGGCGATGCGGTTGAAGAAAGCCGCTTTGTCGCGGTTGGTATTCAGCACATTGTCCTGTTCGAAAATATCCAGCGTGGCGAGTGCTGCGCGGCAGGCAAGCGGGTTGCCGGTGTAGGAATGCGAGTGCAGAAAGCCGCGCGCCGTCTCGTCGGCATAGAACGCCTGATAGATGGCATCAGTCGTCATCACGATTGACAGCGGCAGGTAGCCGCCGGTGATGCCTTTCGACAACAACAGGAAATCAGGAGAAATCCCCCCCGGCCCCCCTTTGCAAAAGGGGGGTTGGGGGGGATTTGAAGTTGCCTGTTCGCAGGCGAACAGCGTTCCCGTTCGGCCCATGCCCACCGCGATCTCATCGGCGATCAGATGCACGCCGTATTGCGAACATAATTCGCGTGCCCGTTGCAAATAGATCGGGTGATACATCGCCATGCCTGCCGCGCCCTGGATCAACGGCTCGACGATGAAGGCAGCGATCTGGTTGTGGTACTGTTGCAAATGGGCTTCAAGCGCATCGGCGCAGCGCAGCGCAAACGTTTCCGCGATTTCTCCCGCCTCTGCCTCCCGCCAATCCGGGCTGGGCACGGTGGCGTTTTGTTTGATTAGCGCGCCGTAAGCATCGCGGAACAACGCGACATCGGTGACCGACAGCGCACCCAGCGTTTCCCCGTGGTAGCTGTTTTGCAGGCTGATGAATTGCGTCTTCTCCGGTTGGCCGCTGTTGCGCCAGTAGTGAGCGCTCATCTTCAGCGCGATCTCGGTGGCCGAGGCACCGTCCGAACCGTAGAAGCAATGCCCCAATCCGTCCGGCGCCAGTTCGCGCAATCTTTCTGACAATTGCACCACCGGTTCGTGGGTGAAGCCGGCCAGCATCACATGTTCCAGTTTGCCGAGCTGGTCGGCGAGGGCGGCGTTGATGCGCGGGTTGCAATGGCCAAACAGGTTCACCCACCACGAGCTGACCGAGTCCAGATAGCGCTTGCCGTCGAAATCGTACAGCCATACCCCCTCACCGCGTGCGATCGGTACCAGCGGCAAGGTCTCGTGCCGTTTCATCTGGGTGCAAGGATGCCACACGGCGGACAGGCTGCGGGCAAGGAGATCGTGGTTGGATGTCATGCGCTCCATGATAACGTAAGATGCGCTCATCACATCCAGCGGGAGGTCATCATGCGCATTTTCATCACTGGCGGGACCGGCTTGATCGGACGCGCTCTGTGCCGGGCGTTGCGGGCGGAAGGACATACCCTGACGGTGTTGAGCCGCCATCCGGAAACGGTAGCGGCAAAATGCGGCGCCGGCGTGGAAGCGATGCGTACACTCGCCGAATGGACGCCGCAGCGCGCCTTCGATGCCGTCATCAATCTGGCCGGCGAGCCCATCGTCGATGCCTGGTGGTCGGCGCGGCGCAAACAAATGTTGTGGGATAGCCGCGTCACGCTCACCGGGGAACTGGTGCGCCGTATCAGCGCCGCAGAACTCAAACCGGCGGTGCTGTTGAGCGGTTCGGCGGTGGGATATTACGGCGACCGTGGCGACACCGTGCTGGACGAAAACGCCGGCGCAGGTGCGGGTTTCTCCGCAGAATTGTGCAAGGCTTGGGAGGGAGCAGCGCGTGCGGCTGAACCAGCGGTGCGTGTTTGCCTGTTGCGGACCTCACCCGTGTTGAGTCGGGACGGCGGTCTGCTGGGCAAGATGCTGCTCCCATTCAAGCTGGGCTTGGGTGCGCGCCTGGGCAATGGCCGGCAATGGATGAGCTGGATCCATATCGACGACTACGTCGCACAGGTGCTGCGCCTGTTGCAGGATGCGCAGGCACACGGTCCGTTCAACATGGCTGCGCCACAGCCGGTCACCAATGCTGAGTTCACCCGCACGCTGGCGCACGTCTTACATCGCCCGGCATTTTTCGTCGCACCAGGCTTCATGCTGAAGATGACCATGGGCGAGCGTTCCGCCCTGCTGCTGGAAGGTCAGCGTGTGTTGCCGGTGCGTCTGGAGGCGGCGGGAGCGCGTTTCGCCTTTGCCGACCTCGAATCCGCGTTGCGTGCCTTGTTGCCCTGAACCACCCGCCAAAATAAAAACCCCGACGCACTTGAATTCATCCGGTGTCGCCCCTATTATTGGCACTCGCTGGCGTGGAGTGCTAACTTTTCGCCTTCGCAAATGATTAACTCACTGATTTTAGGAGAAATAAGCATGAAAATTCGTCCTTTGCATGACCGCGTGATCGTTAAACGCATGGAAGAAGAGCGCAAGACCGCGTCCGGCATCGTGATTCCCGATGCGGCAACCGAGAAGCCTGACCAAGGCGAAATCGTCGCTGTGGGCAATGGCAAGATTGGTGATGACGGCAAACTGCGCCCAATGAGCGTCAAGGTTGGCGACAAAGTGTTGTTCGGCAAGTATTCCGGTCAAGCTTTCAAGATGGACGGCGTCGAGCTGCTGCAAATGCGCGAAGAAGACATCATCGGCGTGATCGAAGCCTAATCCAGATCCAAATCGTCGGTGATGCTGCGTTGGCTTCCTCACTCGTTCCTTGCCGTGCTTGATGCACTGTCTTCGTTACGAGTTTGTCGCCGCCTTGTCTCACCTTAGCTTTGAACTTGGCTTAATAAATACTGAATTTCTAGGAGAAAAACATGGCAGCTAAAGACGTAAAATTTCATGACGCAGCACGTGCCAAGATGGTCGTGGGCGTTAACATTCTGGCCGATGCGGTCAAAGTAACCCTGGGCCCCAAGGGCCGTAACGTGGTGCTGGATCGTTCCTACGGATCACCCACCATCACCAAGGACGGCGTATCCGTCGCCAAAGAAATCGAACTGAAGGACAAGTTCGAGAACATGGGCGCGCAAATGGTCAAGGAAGTCGCTTCCAAGACCTCCGATGTGGCCGGCGACGGTACAACAACCGCAACCGTGCTGGCGCAATCCATCGTGATGGAAGGCATGAAGTTCGTTGCCGCAGGCATGAACCCGATGGATCTGAAGCGCGGCATCGACATGGCAGTAATCGCCGCTGTGGCCGAGCTGAAGAAGATTTCCAAGCCTTGCACCACCAGCAAAGAAATTGCCCAAGTGGGCAGTATCTCCGCCAACTCCGACACTATCATCGGCGAGAAGATCGCTGCAGCGATGGAGAAGGTTGGCAAGGAAGGCGTCATCACCATTGAAGATGGACAAGGCCTGGAGGATGAGCTGGACATCGTGGAAGGGATGCAATTCGATCGCGGCTACCTGTCTCCGTACTTCATCAACAACGCCGACAAGCAAATCGCGGCGATGGAGAACCCCTTCATCCTGTTGCACGACAAGAAGATCTCCAATATCCGCGACCTGCTGCCGCTGCTGGAACAAGTCGCCAAGGCCGGTCGTCCATTGCTGATCATCGCCGAAGATGTGGATGGCGAAGCGCTGGCCACTCTGGTCGTGAACAACATCCGCGGTATCCTGAAGACGGTTGCAGTCAAGGCGCCCGGCTTCGGTGATCGGCGCA
>Ga0210050_1003323_pt1 | contig 14405 bp, 18 predicted proteins | sample CryGey132114_all_FD_185463 | JGI IMG/M metagenome (GOLD analysis project Ga0210050, IMG submission 185463) | Groundwater microbial communities from aquifer - Crystal Geyser CG22_combo_CG10-13_8/21/14_all (SPAdes) (version 2) | ecosystem: Environmental > Aquatic > Deep subsurface > Groundwater ...
AGAGGACATCATAAAAAAGAAGCAGAATATTCAAGGAAAAGACAACTAAATGACCAAGCCTATTTTCTTTTTATGTTTACACGATTTGAGGGTAGAGTGAGAGATATTTCGGATAGCCTTATTAATAGTAAAGTGACTAACCTGGTGGATTGGAAAATAAATAGAGCATGGGATATTATTAATAAACAAAAATCAAATGACTCATTACATTTTATGAATAGAGTTGCTTTGCTTACTCCGAAAGGTCAATTCGACCACAACTTGATTAAGCAATATTATGATCAACGGAACAATATTGGTCATGGTGGGTCTTTCACCATTGCAATTAGCATCCCAACGGTTGTTGCAGATATGAAAAGACTTAATAAAGACTTAAAAGGGTAAGTATATTAACGAACGATGTTTTCTACTATCAATATTATTTTACAAAACCGTTGAGTTAACCAGCTCGATAAGTGGTAGAAGTTCCATAGCAAGAAGATAATTCAGACAAAAACAAACAGAAAAAAAATTATGCAAAATCTTTCAAATGAAGTTTGGGTTTTTATTGAACAACGAAATGGAAAAGCGGCTGATGTAAGTTTAGAGCTTCTCTGTAAAGGAAGAAAATTAGCCGAACAATTACACGGATCACTGAAAGCAGTGGTTATTGGTGAAGATGTTAAAGCAATTGCCGAAGAAACATTTAAATACGGCGCAAACGAAGTTTTGTTAATTCAACATAAAGAATTAAAAAACTACCGCACGCTTCCTTACAGCAGAATATTAAATGATCTCATCATAAAATTCTCTCCGCGTATTGTGTTGTTCGGCGCAACGGTTATCGGAAGAGACTTGGCTCCGCGTGTTGCTTCCAACACGAAAAGCGGATTGACCGCAGATTGCACTGAATTACGGATTGACACGATCACGTATCTTGGAAAAGAGTGTAAAGATATTTTACTTCAAATCCGTCCCGCTTTTGGTGGTAATATCATCGCTACAATTATTACTCCCGATAATCCCGTGCAGATGGCTACGGTTCGCGAAGGTGTAATGGAATTAGCTCTGCTCGAAAAACCGAACAAATCAAAAATTACAGAGATACCTTTTCTTCCCGACGCAACCGATTCGTTGGTTGAAATCATCGAACAGTTTCACCAAGAAAACAATGTGAACTTAAAAGGCGCCCCGGTAATCGTTGCTGGCGGGTACGGACTCGGCACAAAAGAAAATTTTAAATTGATCCACGAACTTGCGCATGTGCTCGGTGGAGAAGTTGCCGGAAGCCGCGCAGCTGTTGATGCCGGATTTATTCCACATGAACGGCAAGTCGGACAAACGGGAGTAACCGTCCGCCCAAAACTTTATATTGCAGTCGGAATTTCCGGCGCAATTCAACACCGCGCGGGAATGCAGGAAGCGAATAAAATTATCGCTATCAACACTGATCCCGACGCACCAATTTTTCAAATTGCGCATTACGGGATTGTCGGTGATGCAGCCGTTATTATTCCCAAATTTATTGATGCCTATAAACATAAATTGAAATAGAGGAACTATGCCAAATTTCTTTTTAGATAACAGCGATCTGCAATTTCATTTTAATAAACTTGAGTTAAAAGAAGTTGTTCGCATTACCGAAGATGATTACGAAGAAGCGAAAAAATATAATTACGCACCGGTGAATTATGAAGACGCCATTGAGAATTATAGAAAAGTTTTAGAAGTAACAGGCGATTTAGCAGCCAACTTTATTGCCGGGAGAGCTGCCGATGTTGATATTGAAGGTGCTACATTTTCCGATGGAAAAGTTGCTTATGCAAAAGGAACACAGGAAAATCTGAAGCAGCTTTCTCAAGCCGATCTAATGGGAATGATCCTTCCGCGAAAATACGGCGGACTGAATTTTCCGTTTACCATTTATATGATGGCGGTTGAAACGCTTTCGCGCGCCGACGCTTCTTTGATGAACGTTTTCGGTTTGCAGGATATTGCCGACACAATTAAAAAATTCGGGAATGAAGATCAACGGCAAGAATTTATACCGAAATTTTGTAGCGGAGAAAATACCGGAGCAATGGCTTTAACCGAACCGGATGCAGGCTCTGATTTGCAAGCCGTAAAACTACAAGCCTATCAAAACGACAAAGGGCAATGGTTTTTACGCGGTGTAAAAAGATTTATCACCAACGGAAACGGTGAAGTGCATTTAGTGTTGGCTCGTTCCGAAGCCGGAACAAAAGATGGTCGCGGATTAAGCATGTTCGTATGCCGCACAGATAAAACTGTTGTGATAAGAAGAATTGAACACAAACTTGGTATTCACGGTTCGCCTACTTGCGAATTGCAATTCAACGATACTCCGGCGCAGTTGGTCGGACAAAGAAAATTCGGATTGATAAAATATGTTCTCGATCTAATGTTCCGCGCGCGTATGGGCGTTTCTGCGCAAGCGCTTGGAATTTCTCAAGCGGCTTACGAAGAGGCTGTAAAATATGCCCGCGAACGTGAACAGTTCGGAAAAGCGATTTACAATATTCCCGTTATTGCGAACATGCTTATCGAAATGCGAGTGATGCTGGAAAGCAACCGCTCACTTTTTTACAGCGCGGCAAAATCGGTTGACGTTAAAGAAAAACTCGAAGAGCAAATTGAAAAATTGAAGACCGAAGGAAAATCTTTTAGCGAAGAAAACAACCGATTGAAGCAAGCGACAAAAATTGCAAACTTTTTGACGCCGATAAGCAAGTACACATTAACCGAATCTGCAAACAAAATAAGCTACGATGCGCTGCAAATACACGGCGGAACCGGTTATATGAAAGAATTTAAAGTTGAACGTCTTACCCGCGATGCGCGCATTACAAATATTTACGAAGGAACTTCGCAGTTGCAAATTGTTGCGGCTTCGGGTGGAGTCATTAACGATGTGATGAAAGAATTTTTTGAAGCAAAAGAAATACACGAGTACAAAGGCGGATTAACACGACTCGCTAATCATTTAAATGAAATCCGCGAAATATATCTTGATTGTCTGAAGTATGTTATCGATAAAAAAGATCCCAGTTTTCAAGATGTTGCCGCAAAGGATTTAGTTGAACTCTATTCATATTTGTATATCGGTTATTTGGTTTTGGATGAAGCGGAGATTGAATCGAAAAAAATCTTTATTGCAAACCGTTACATCATCAACTCGCTTGCAAACGCGAGAAAGAATGCGGCATCAATTAAAAATGAATTGTTCTCCGATCTTTTACACGCAGATAAAATTTTAGTCTAACAAATTATTTACATGGGAGCTTTTATGGAAAAGAAAATCTATTACTACCGCGCTTATGACGATAAAGAAGAAAAAAACTATTTCAAATGCTCTTTTGACCACGCGGCGATTGAAGCGTTGTTAAAGGATTTTGAGCAGACTCACCAGGCGTATTACAATTACGATTTTGTTAATTTTCTGAAAGAAAAAGATTCCGAAGCCGAGTTAATAGAGATTACGAACATTTATTATTAGAGTTCACACTTGTTAGCTGCCGGGTTTTAGTCTTCCTATTGGGCAGCATCAGGCGCTTGCCATAATTCAAGCTTAGTCCCTTCGGGATCAGTGATCCAGGCAAACTTGCCGTACTCACTTTCTTCTTTTCCGGTTATGGGTATTTCCAGTTCTTCAAGATGAAGCAAAACCGTTTCAAGATTGTCAACTTGAAGATTTAATTCAAATTCTTTTTTCTTCCCGGGTAGTTCTTCTTTCGATTTATTGATAGAAAAGATTGTTGCTTTTCTTTCAGCACCATTTACGCTTTCTTGATGAACGAATTCCATTCCGTAAGTTTTTCCTTCTTCATAAGTATCGAAGCGAAGGTTGAAAGTATGAGCATACCATTCTGCAAGCAACTTCGGATTATTTGCCCGGATAAATATTCCACCAATTCCTTTTATCATCTTTACTCCTAACTAAATATTGATTGAACCCGCTAAATAAAGAACTGCGTTTCCTGCAATTTCCACGCGGTCGCCAAGCAGCTTGCAGAATAATTCCCCGCCGCGTTTAGAAATTTGACGCGCGAGTAATTCATTTTTTCCAAGTCGCTCTGCCCAAAAAGGAATAAGCGTACTGTGTGAAGAACCTGTTACCGGGTCTTCGTTAATTCCTTCTTTCGGCGCAAAGAAACGGGAAACAAAATCTGCATTGTTTCCTTTTGCCGTTGCGATATAGCCGAAGCAGTCAATTTTTTTTAGTAACAAAAAATCGGGTTGAAGCGAAAGAACATCTTCCTCCGTTTCGTAGAGCAACAATAAGTCACGCGATTTCCAAATTTCTTTCGGCGTCTTCCCAATTGCCTCAATCAAGCCTTCGGGAATTTCTGTTGCCACGGGTTTGCGGGAAGGAAAATTCATGACGAGTAATTCATTTCTTTTTGTTACTTCAAGTTTTCCGCTTTTTGTTTGGAAAGTGATTTTATCTGTTTCGCTCTTTAAAATATTGAAAATCACATATGCGGAAGCGAGAGTCGCATGTCCGCAAAGATCAACTTCAGCTTCGGGAGTGAACCAGCGGAGTTCATAATAATTTTCTTTTTTCACGAAGTAAGCCGTCTCAGCAAGATTGTTTTCCGCGGCAATAGATTGCATAACACTATCTTCTAACCAATACTCAAGCGTGCAAACCGCAGCCGGATTTCCGCCAAATAACTTTGCCGTGAAAGCATCAACTTGATAAATAGGTAATTTCATTTTTAAATACTCTTTGTGATTGACTAAATTAAACTACTAAAATTTTTTGAATTCACTTTTAGAATTATGAACGTTGAAATTAAACACATTGCTTTCGGCGGAGCAGAACATAAAAAGGAAATTGAACTCCGCTACAAAGTTCTCCGCCAACCGCTCGGATTGAATTACACGCAAGAGCAACTTAAGGCTGAAAAAGATGAATTTCATTTTGCCGCTTTTGATGGAGAGAAACTTATCGGATGTTTACTGATGAATGCAATTGATAAAGAAGAAATAAAAATGCGCCAGGTTGCGGTTGATGAAGATGATCAAAGGAAAGGTATTGGTAAAGCCCTCGTTTTTTATTCGGAAAAGTTTGCTGCGGAAAAAGGGTTCTCTCTCATCACGCTCCATGCAAGAAAAACCGCTGTTCCGTTTTATGAAAAATTAGGTTACAAAATCGTTGGAAATGAATTTACAGAGGTTACTCTTCCTCATTTTAAAATGAAGAAAGAGAAACCGTTTGTTTAACGGATAAAAGGAAAAAATCTATATACAAAAGGCAGAAATAATTATTTACAGTTATTTATTTTTGAGCAGTGCTTTTAATGTTTTAATAATATTCTGCAAAGGTTCGGGTATGGTTAAGAAATTTTCGCTGATTTTTTCTCTTTTATTTTTTTCGTGTATCATTTATCCGCAAAGCAAATACAAACTCTCGGGCGGAGTAGTTGATTCAACTTTAGGAACCGGATTAACGGGGGCAAACGTAACTGTAATTTCCCGCGCGAATGGAAAAACTATAACACAAACAACGTGCGATGAAAAGGGATTCTTCACGGTTAACAACATTTCGGAGAGCAATGTCCGGGCAAAATTTACGATGCTCGGATATCAAACCAAAGTTATTGATTCCATTCCGTTAGAAAAAACTTACCGGTTGGGAGTTATAAAACTCCGCTCGACCTTTATTCTTATGCCCGAAGCGGTGATCAGCACGGTTAAACCGATGATTGAATTCCAGGTTGATAAGCAAATAATAAATATGGATCAAGTGCCCGGCAGTTCAGGCTCGTTAACCGACGCGTTAAAAAATACCGGCTCCGTTGATGTTGATCCACAGACCAACGCGATTACCGTTCGCGGGCAAGCGGTTAAAATTCAAATGGACGGTCATCCGTTTGAAATGCCTGCTAACATGCTCGCGCAGCTTCCGGTTTCAATGGTTGATCAAGTTGAAGTTATTTTGTCTCCTTCGGCAAAAGAAAGCGCCGAAGAAGGAGCGTATATTCTCAACATCATTTCTAAAAAAGGAAATCCAGATAGTTATAGCGGCTCCATCAACTTAAACACATCCACCAATAATCGAACCTATGGCGGGTTAGGTCTGAATTATAAAACAGGTAAATTTAATTTTTTCGGATCGTTTTTTGGCGGGTATGCCGATATGAGCAACAATTCGGCTTCAGAAAAATATAATTATAACAGCGCTAATCTTTATGCTTTAAGAACGAATACCAGGGGCAGCTTTGATGGTTTCATGGGCTATTACAAATTTGGGTTCGATTTTGCCATGGACGACAACAATTCGTTCACATTTTACAGTACGGTCAGTCAATACAAATTTACTAACGGCGGAACTAGCAGAAGTTCTGCCGAGAATAATCTCTTTGTTCCGCAATACAGTTATGAAAATAACAACAGTTCACTTTATCGTTCAAACGCTTATTCGTTATACGGTTTTTATAAAAAGAAATTCGATGCAAAGGGGCACGAGCTGACTTTTGATGCATACGTTACGAACATTGCAAATCCTTCGAATTCAGAAGTAACTACTGCGTACAGTTACAACTTTAATTATCCTCAACTTCATAAAAGTGCTACCGATGAAAAAGCAAAAACATTCATAAGCAAAATTGAATATGTTATCCCTACTGCAATTGGAAAATTTGAGACCGGTTATCATTTAACCGTACGGACGAGAGAGAATGATTATAACAGTTCCGATTTTTCTTACGCAATGAATAATTGGAACGACAGTTTGTTGTTGGGTAACCTTTTCAGTTACAATGAAAACATTCATGCGCTCTACGTAACCTATTCAGACAATTTTGGTGATGTAGGAGTTAAAGCCGGTGTTAGAGCAGAAAATCTTAATGTTAATGGAGAACAAAAAACAACGGGTGAAAATTTCACCGGAAATCATTTGAACTTTTTCCCGAATCTAAATCTTTCTTATAAATTCAGCGATCTATTGCAGCTAACGTTTAACGCGTTCCGGCGCGTTCGGTATCCGCAGATGTATTACGTAAATCCTTTTAGAACTTATAACGGACCCAACAATTACACTGCCGGCAATCCAACGATAAAACCCTCGTTCATTAATTCCTACGCCATCGCATTGTCGCAATACGTTAATGTCTATTACGTTTACACAACGGGATTGTTCGATTACGTAATGGCGAACGTGAACGACAGCATTACGTTCAATAGCCCTGTGAATCTTTCTTCAAACAAAACATACGGAGTTGAACTTACACTGCCTTATTATAATAGTCCGATGATGCCATTTCATCTGCCCGATTTTATCAGCATGGTTAATGTGCAAATTGGATACACTTATCAAAAGAAAATCGGAAGCTATCTTGGCGAAGACCTTTCCGATTGGGGTTACAGGAAATGGATAAACACTAACCTGGGATTAAAATTATGGTGGGAAGTAGATGCTAATTTCTATTTTAGGTTTACACCAAAAACAGAAAGCAAAAAATATGTGAACAATCAGCAAACCGATCTTTCTATTTATTTAAGTAAATCGGTTTGGGATAAAAAATTGAAAATTAATATCTCTGTCTCGGACTTATTAAATACAAATAAGTATGATAGAAAAACTTACGGCACCGACTTTTTCTATCGCAATGTTTATACCCCATACCGGAGCCGCAGTATCTCGGTGGGATTTACCTACATGATCAACGATTTCATGGATAGAAAGGATAGAAGTCTCGATGACGGGAGAGACGCAAGTAACCAGGGGTTTTAGGTATAAGACGTTGTTAGGCAAAAATTACAAGATGCCGAAGTATCCACCAATTGATGAAGGTGAAATAATCCTGGTACGGTTTATTAGTAGCGATAGAAAACTTGATGTTTTTGAAGAAGTATTTAAGCTGCCAAAAGGAAGTAGTTTATAGCTATGTCAGAGTATTTATTTGCCTCAAGATACATCAAATTACTTGTCTACCAAAATGATAATCTGGTGGCAAGTTTTAGAGATATGATAACCATGAACTGATGTGTAAACGATGTCCTGCTACACTTGTGATTGTTAAGATTTGTCTACGATGTTATGCTACATGACAATTAGGAGTTAAGAATTAGGGATCAAAATTTTTTCCATTCCTAATTCGTAATTCCTAATTCCTAATTTTATTCGCATTCCCCTTCCCAATTTTCTTTTCCTTCTTTCAAGAGATAATAGACGATCACAAAACCCGCAAGCGGATCTGCTTGCCAAAATCCCCAAAAGTAATTTGCGGCTAAACCCAACAATAATGCGACTGACAAAAACGCGCAGGCAAAAGTTTCTTTCGCGTCGGCAATAAGAGCTCGGCTGTTTATTTGCTTGCCGACTTTTATTTTTGCTTTTGCAAGGATAGGCATGATAAGTAATGAGAGCATCGCAAGAATTATTCCTCCTGGCGATTCTTTCGGCGGTTCGTTTTGAACTAAGGTTAAAACAGATTGCACAAAAACATAAGTGCCGAGGATAAAAAAAGTTACGGAGACAAATTTTTGCGCGCGCCGTTCAATTTTTTCTTCTTCCTCTTTTTCAAGCGTTGTTCCTTTAGTTAACCGCCAGATTAAAACCCCGCCGGAAAGTGATTCAACGATGCTATCCAGACCGAAACCAACAAGCGCAATGCTTGAAGCAATGCCGCCTAAAAGAAGCGCGGCAGCAGCTTCAAGAATATTATATCCAACGGTAAAATATTCTAACCGTAACCCTTTTTTATATAACTGATCGGAAGTCTGAGAAATTCCAATGTTTTCATCAGGCATAAAAATTCCTGACCCACCGGTGTGATTTTAATTTTTCTAATGTGAGCTCGGAGAGCTTTCCTTTTCCAACTGCGGCGCAATTTGCTAAAAGATTTTTTTCACTGCGCATTCCGGGAATAACGGAAGTAACTGCATTAAAACTTGTAATGTAACGCAATGCAGCCTCTGCAACATTTGCGGTCTCATCTTTCGCATCTGCAAATATTTTTAGAACACGCTCATGCACTTCTTTTTTGCGTGTTCCTCCAAAATATTGATTCCTGAAATCTCCTTTCGGAAAAATTGTCTCGGGAGAAATGTTTCCGGTTAAGCTTCCTTCATCAAATGGCACGCGTGCAAGAATTGCAATTTTATTTTCTTCACAAAACGAAAATAGTTGATCGGTTGGCGACTGATCGAACAAATTAAAAATTACCTGGAAGCTGTCAATCAAGCCCGTTTTACCGGCTTCAATTCCATTCCACGGTTGATGATCATTAATTGAAATTCCAAAGAAGCGGACTTTTCCATCTTTCTTTAATTGATAGACTGCTTCCTTCCATTCATCTTCTTGTGCCCATTTATCATTCCAAACGTGAAACTGCTGAAGGTCAAGATAATCACGTTTCAAATTGCGTAAACTCTTTTCCGTTATTTCAATGATATGTTCTTTTGGAAAGCTTTCGGAAAAGGTTGACGAATCTTTCGCGGGCCACTCATATTTTTTAGAGGGAATTTTAGAAGTAATAAATAAATTTTTTTTCGATTCTTTTTCAACTTCTCCGACGAGATGTTCACTGTGACCCATTCCGTAAACGTATGCTGTATCAAAAAGGGTAACACCTTGTTCAATAGCTTTGTGCAGGGCTTTTTTTGATTCGGGGTCTTCTGCGCCGATCCACATTGATTTCCCGATTCCCCAGCATCCGAAGCCAAGCAGCGAAACTTCTTCGTTTGATCTTGCAAAATTTTTATAAATCATTTTTTCCTCAATTATTCTTTCATATTTTCTTTATTTTCTAGTATCTAAAATAGAAATTTTCTTGTTAAAGTTTAACAAGAAAATGGGGAATCATTTTGTAATAATTATGGTTTAAATAGATTATGAAACGAAGAACATTTGTAAAGCGAACATTTAAACTATCAGTAGGAGCTTTTTTATTTTCTCCTTTGATGACGAAAAAATATGAAATTTCCGCAGCGAAGCCATTGTTCAAACCGCAGCCTGATCTCTGGAAAGAAAACGAATTAAATATTGCATGGCTTGGTCATTCAACTATTCTTTTAAGTTTCTACGGAAAAATAATTCTCACCGACCCTGTATTACTTGAACGCATCGGAGTTTATTTTCTTGGAATTACTTATGGTCCCTCCCGTTTTACTGCGCCTGCTCTAACCGTTGAAGAAATACCAAAACCGGATCTTCTTCTTCTTTCTCATGCCCACATGGATCACATGGACTACCAAACGCTGAAGCAAATTTCAGAAAGATTTCCGAATCAAATTGATTGCTTGACCGCTTACAACACGGCCGATGTAATTGAAGATTTAGAATGGAAATCACTTAAAGAAATTGATTGGACTGAGACGACAGAAATTAACGAGATAAAAATCAAGGCGCTCGAAACAAAACATTTCGGCTGGCGTTTTCCGTGGGAAAGAGACCGGTCGAAAGGATTCATGCAGAACGGGAGAAGCTACAACGCTTATATTCTGGAAAGAAACGGAATGAAAATTTTGTTCGGCGGCGATACAGCAATGACGGATAAATTTAAGAAATCAAATGAATCGGTTGACATCGCGATCATGCCGATTGGCGCTTACAATCCGTGGAAGTTCAATCATTGCACACCCGAAGAAGCGCTGCAGATGGCGAATGAACTAAATGCTAAAGTTTTTATCCCGATCCATACTTATACATTTAAACAAGGAATTGAACCGATCGAAGAACCTCTTAGCCGGCTAATGGCATCGTACAAAGATTATGATATGGTAATAGGTATTAAGCAGATTGGAGAGACGTTTTCACTTTCGCTGAGTTGAAATATTTTTCTCCATTTATTCTTTCATCATAAAAAACAAATGCCTCTCAGTTTCCAATAAACTAATACGCATTTATATCTAATTTACCAATTTTAGCGTTTAAAAATTGGGCGGGATAAAATTATTGTAGTAAGCATAGGATGTTTATCGTAAAAATGACATACCTCAGCGTTTTTTCACGATTCTAAATCAATTTTTGTCTGAATATAATTTGAATCCGCATACCAAGGATTTCGATAATATGGTGTGTAACTTTTATTGAAAGAACAAGGTGGGTGTTCTCTTGAACAATCACACCCCCCATCTTCTTTTTTCACATTGACAGAACCACCACAACGCGAACATAAATTTTCTCTCATCAAAAAAAAAGTATTCCAATATTTTGATTCATCCATTTTACGGTTTTGAATTTCTTCCTTTTTACTCATAGAAACGGAACTAAAAGGTGCATAGTAAGTATTGAAAGTTAAAAGATTCCAAGTAGTACCGGTGTCGATACTTTTATAAACATCAGTAGTGGTATTGCAAATAATTTTCGTACCGTCATTATTAATACCGAAAATCCAAACTGCATCAGCGGGAGTACCGCCGGGCGGGTAAATTTCAGTCCATGTAGTACCGGCATCGGTGCTTCTGAAAAATCTTTGATCGGTTGCAGCAAAAATTATGTTTCCGATTGTGTTGCAGGAAATTTGTTTGAATGCAGCAGCAGCAGAAAGAACTAAACTCCAGGAAATACCGCCGTCTATACTTCTAAAAAGATTTGTATTAGATGCAGCAAATAAAGCAGTGCCATCACCATTAGAAGCGCAACAATTCCAAAAACCATTTGCATTTCCTTCTGGCTGAATTTCATTCCATGAAATTCCTTTGTCTGAACTTTTATAAATTCTATCATTCCATACACCGGCAATTAAATTATTACCGGTTGCATCGGAAGCGATGCAAGTCCAATTTTTCTTTATATCTCCGGCGGGTTGTGTTTCAGTCCAGGTAAAAGACATTATACTAACTCAATGTAAGTTGAAGAAGGATTGAAAAACAATATGGTTTCGCTTAAAGCGTAACCAATAGATTTAACTATTTGAGTAGAACCGTTAGGTTTCACGTTAGTGAAACTTCCGTCAAATGTATTAACAAAATATTCAGCGCCGGTAACAAGTCCGGTGGTGATAAATTTACCAAATAAAAGAAAATTACCGGCTGCGCCGATAAGGATATTATCAACTGCAATACCAAAATACCATTACAAGAAGTTAAAGCAGAAGCATTAGCAGGAATAAAATTAGGAACTCCGGCGTTTGATGTTAAAAGAGCTAATTGACCTTGATTAAAAGCAGTTGATGCAATAGCATTAAAAATGAAATCATTAGTTGCGTTTGATTGTGTTACGATAGAAAGAGGGATTGAATATAATGCGTACAAAGCATTTAAGTAATCATTCAAAGTAGCATAACTTGATGGAATGATAAGATTATTAAGTGAAGAAGTTAAAATTGAAGTATCACTTGTAATAGTGGGATTAGCTGCCAAATAATCGTAAATATAAGCTGCAAAAAACGCATTAGTGGCAAGAGGGTAAACTTCTAAAAGAGAAGTTGCATCAATTAATTTAGAAGCAAACATATCGGCGGAATCTCTCCAGGTAACAACATTTGAGGGAAGATTAAACATAGCGATACGGTGTTGGTGGAAAGCGTCAGCATTATTAAAAAAAGTTTGTAGTTGCATGACAAAGTCTTTAATGGATTAATGAAATAAATAAAACGAAAACAATAGTTGTAACACCGGCTCCGGTATAAAAATTATTATACCAGGCGGGTTTATGTAAATCAATAATCTTCTTATAAGAATTTTCTTTGATCCCGAAAAGAATTTCCTTAGCCTTAAAATCTTCAATGATATTTTTATATTGAAAGATTAAAGCAGTATTCAAAGAATCTTGAATTACAAGGAAGTCATGTTCGTTAATCGCTTTAGCGATTAATTGTAATTCAGTTTGCGTAAAGTTGTTTGACTGAGCGTAAACTTTGAAGCTGCAAACGGATATAATGAACAAAAGCAGAATCGCTTTTAAGAGAATCAATTTCATTTGATTTAGCTGTATAATAATTTTTGATTTCAACTTTTTTATTATTGATAACCTTAGTACTGTCAAATCTTGTTTGGGTTAAACCATTCAAAGAATCAATTTGAGCCGTAAGGCTCGAAATTGATTTTTCAAGGGATTTAGTATTATCACTCATGTTACGCAAGATTGTACTTTGCTTTGCCACGACTTTTAAGTCGTGGTATAAATTGTACCTCAAACTCTGGGCTTTAGCCACAAAACGGCAGTTTTTGTGGCTAAAGCCAATGCTTCTGGTGTTTATTAGTCCACGAGCTGAAGCTCGTGGCTATTCAATTATAACTTTTGCGTAAGGTGAGTTATCATTATTTTTTCTTGAAATCATATCCACTAAAAAGAGAGTAGAAACAAGAATGAATATGACAAGAAAATAAAAATGAATTGTTTTGATAGGCTGCATTAACCTCTCCAAGTAGCGGGAGGTCTGCCTAACAATCCTCTTGTATCAATGTGTAAGAACGTACTGTATAAACCGATACCGCAAAGATTTGGGGTTACCGTATATTGAACACCTTTAAATGTATAAATGAAAACGAAAGAACGGCTTAATATTCTTTGATAAAGTGCTTGTATCTTTTCGCTGTCATATCCTACCGGAGAAAAATCAATAGCGTTAAAAGATAAATGCAAAGAATTTTCTTCTCCACCGACTTCTTTATTATGTTTTTCACTACGATAAGTAGAATGAATAATTATCGGGGTTTGAATATAATCTCTAATTAACTGTAAGAGTTTTAATGTCGGCGCGATATTCGGAAAAAGTTCTTCCGGGATATTACTCTCGATATTGTTGTGTAGAATTTCACCAATAGTGAAATTCTTTATTTCGTTCTCTGTAATTATTTGTTCGATTAAACTCATTTTGAATTCATCTGGTCAATGATCTGTGAATCCGTTTTCTTTGATCCATCTGAATTTCTTCCGGTTAAAAACTGCGTTATTACTACGGATGCAAACAGTGAAGAGACTAAAATAATAACAGCATATTTCGGTAAAGTTATTTGACCGGAAAGCAAAGCGGTTAAAATAGATCCACCGGTAACCGTTATCCATGCGCAAATTGTCGTGATAGAATCTTTTATATTTATCATTTTGACCACAATTTTATTAATGTTAAAAGAAGTAGAACAAGCGAAAGAAAACTTCCATAATCTTTGATAAGATTTTTCAATTTCTTTGAAGCTGCAACAGTCGTTTGTCCGTTAATAACTTTCATCTGGACGTACATTTCACCGATTAATTCAGAAGCTAATCTTTCCTCAGTCTTGCCGTTAATAACTTTAACAATAAAATCATTATTTCTTCCTAAAATCGTATGAACATTGTCTCTGATATGTTTTACAGAATCAGAAAGTTCAACCATTGATAAAGTTAACTAGGGTATTTACTTCTTACCACTAAGTTGTATATTTGTGGTTATGGAATATCCAAGAGACCAAATGCAGTTTGATAAAAGTTTTTCAAGCGAAAATAATTGTGTTAAATACCTGATAGAAGT
>Ga0210050_1003324_pt1 | contig 14404 bp, 21 predicted proteins | sample CryGey132114_all_FD_185463 | JGI IMG/M metagenome (GOLD analysis project Ga0210050, IMG submission 185463) | Groundwater microbial communities from aquifer - Crystal Geyser CG22_combo_CG10-13_8/21/14_all (SPAdes) (version 2) | ecosystem: Environmental > Aquatic > Deep subsurface > Groundwater ...
GAGAGCCCCCCCTTCGACCACCTCCACGGGTATAGGGTCGAAGGAGGTGGCCTTGACCCCCGTGAGGCAAACCCGTTTCGGCTTCAACGGAAACTGCATGAACGCCTGCATCGCCAGCATCCTCGACCTGGCCATCGAAACCGTGCCGTACCCCCTCAACGATGACGAGAAGTTCCTCGACACCAAGCTCAATGAATGGCTCGCCACGCTGGGGTTCGCCTACATCGAGTTCCCGTGGGGGCCAATGGTCCTTGCCCCGGACATCTACTGCATCGCCTCTGGACCAGCAGCGAGAGGATTCGACCACGCCGTCGTCGCCCAGACAGCCCTCAAAGACGACGGCACCGTCACCGTCCACTTCGTCCATGACCCCCCACCCGGACGATTCCTTCCTCCACGAGATCAAGATGCTCGGATTCTTCGTCCCAACCGGCTCACCCAGGACACCATGACCGACCAGGCCATCCTCGACATCCTCGACCGACACGAGCGAGGGGCTACCAGCCACGACGTGCACGAGGGCTGTGGGGTGCATCAGGTCAACACCTGCGGAAGACCGCACGCCGAGCCACCGTGCTCCTCCAAGACATGCAGAGGAGAGGGCTCGTCACGTCCCGGCGGGCCGGGGTCAACCAGGTCACCGTCTGGTCCCGAAAAATCGACGGGAACCCGGTTTGTTCTGCCCGTGCCGGGGTAGGGGGAGGAGAGGAGGACGACCGTGAAGATCACCCGGGCACTCAAATGCCAGATCATGTTCCCCAACGCACGGGGCAAAGATCTCCTGGGCAAGGAAGGGCTCCTGTACGCCCTTGCCCAGGCCATGGGTGAGGCCACCGATGCCGCCAACCGGGCCGTGACCGCCTTGTGGGCTCTCGAAGAAGGCGTGTTCCATCGTCCACCGCATCCCACCAAAGCAGGGAAGTTCCTGTCTTCGGATACACTGGCCTACCAGTGCTTCTCGGGGAAGTGGCAGCCGACCGGAGAGCCTATGTACCGGCCCAAGGGCCGAGGGCTCGCCGGAGCCGTGAAACGGAACCTCGGCAAACACGTCGCCAAACGCCTCAAGACCGACCTCAAGGCCCTGCGGAGAGGGAAACAGGCGTTGCCCCACTTCAAGCTGTTACCGCTGATCATCAGCGGGTCCGCCGTTTCCATCTCCCCCGATGGGCGATTCACCCTCCAGGTGTGGGAAGGGACGGACAAGAAAAACAACCGGATCGTGGTCAAGCCCGTCAATCTGCCCCACGGCCAGAAGGACATCCTCAGCCGCATCATCAGCCGCATCATCAGCGGCGAGTACAAGATGGGGGACGTGAAGGTCTACAAGGACCGCCGCAAGGACAAGTGGATGATGTCCGTGGCCTGGACCGGGGAGGTAAAGGCCGTGACCAACGGGAACCTGGTTGCCGGACTCGACCTCGGCATCGTGACCACGGCGACCATTACTTACATCGACCGGGACACGGGCGAGAAAATCGAGGGCTACGACCTGGTCAACATCCCCAAGACCACCATCCGGGCCTGGAACCGGGTGACCCGGGAACAGCGGGAGCGGTTCAAGTTCAACCGGGACGAGTACGACCAGCGCACCGGGAAGGGTCGGGGGCGCAAGCTCCGTGTCGTCCAGGCCATCTCCGACAAGAAGGGGCGCTTGGTGGACAGCGCCATCAAGGAGACCGCTGCGGCCGTCGTCCGGGTCTGCCAGCGTCGTGGGGTCACAACCCTGGTGATGGAGAACCTCACAGGCATCACCGACGAGAAGCTGCGGGACTACGAGGCCCTCGAAACCAACAGGCAGCGGGCTGCGGCACGCAAGTGGTTCCTCCAGTGGCAGCAGGGGGCGCTCCGCAGCGCCATCAAGACCGCCCTCGAAGGGGCAGGGATCGAAGTGATCATCATCGACCCCGCCTATACGAGCAAACGGTGCTCCGAATGCGGGATCATCTGGTCCTCGACTGGGAAAACGGAGATCGCCAAGAAGCTCGGGCTTCCGGTCGCTGACCTGGTCGTGCAGAAGCCAACCGACTCGCTTGGCCGGGTCTCCCAGAGCAAGTTCAAGTGCTCGTGCGGGCCTGAGCAACACGCAGACCGTAACGCCGGATACAACATCGCTCGCACAGGGGTCCCGCTCAGCGGGATCCCGAGTAAACAGGACGTGGCCGCCTAACAGGGGCCAACCTCCTGACGGTCTTTGACAACTTGTGACGGCTCTTGAGCTTGGCCCTCCGCTGGGGGTTCAAGAGCCGGTGGCTGACCACACAGCCCGAAGGGGAGAAGAAAGGCCAAGGACTCCGCCTCCCGCAAGGAGGCGGGTGAAAGAGCCTGCAACCCCGTGCTCAACCTGCTCACGCAGACCCACGGGACTCAAAGAGGCCCGCTCCTGGTACGCTCCCTAATCCTCATCCGAGCGCTCCCGTGCCGACTCAAGGCCCGGAGGCGCTCGAACGTGAAGGAATTCACCTCGTTGTGAGGTGAGACCCCATCCAGCGGAGGCCCTTCGGGGTGATCTCGGAGGTGACACAGACGGACCGCTCGCAAACGCCTGCGGAACCCGTCGAAAACACAGGGGTGACGAGGACAGCCCTTGCCAAGGGTCCCCGAACCCCTCGGGGTTGTGGGGAGGGCATGAAGCCCGTGCGGAAGATGGAGGTACGGTGACTTGCCAAGGGTCCCCGAACCCCTCGGGGTTGTGGGGCCGCCTCGGCCTTGATCTTGAGCTTCGCCCGGTAGCTTGCCAAGGGTCCCCGAACCCCTCGGGTTGTGGGATGTCCGTGAACCACCTCTGCTTCACCTCGGCTCCGAGCTTGCCAAGGGTCCCCGAACCCTCGGGGTTGTGGGGTTGATCCGCTCGGTATCGTCGCCAACAGGAGTTTTTGCTAGGGTCCACGAACACATCGGGGTTGTGGGGACGTGACGCTCCAGCCGGACATGCTCACGTTGCCGCTCTTGCCAGGGGGTCGAAGGGGTTGGGCTGCCTGCGGCACTTGTGCAGAGGGTCCAACCCCCCAGGGTTGATACCCCTTTCCTTGACCTCAAGGTCCGGTGAGGGTACACCTACCTGAAACGGCCGGGTCGGGCTCCGTCGGCTTCTCGGGGACGGGACCGAAACGGCCCTTGCCGAACATCAAACCCACGGGCAAAATGAAATCGTAACCGGGGGAGGCGAAATCGGCAGCTTGACAGCACTTCTTGGGCGTGCTGGATGAAAGACCCCAGATTTGAAATGGCTTCGGGACGCCCCAAGTTCCCGGCAGAGGAAACGGGATGCAAACGGCGATAAACCCGGTAGTTTCAAAACGACCCCCTGTCATCTTCGCCCGTGACCCTGACGGGGGCCATCCCATCCACATCCTCCCAGACGGGTACAAGCTCGTCAGACCCCCAGAGGACGGTGGGGTACAGGTCTTCGAGACCAAGCGTCAACTGCTCATCGCCGTCACAGGACACCCGAAGGCCCGGAACTGGACCTTCGACCGCTACTTCCGCCAGGGGCGTCACGACCCCCAACCTCTCGCCGTACCCGTCATCACGACCATCGAGTGGTTCCACCCGACCAGGGGGCTCGACCACCGACCCGTGGCCGGTGGTGTCACCGGTGTTGTCGTCAAGGGGGACGATGGGATCACCATCAGCGAGGTGACGGCAGCCTCCCTGGCGATGAAGGTGACGGAGGGACTCGGCCCAGATCAGATCGAACTGGGCATCGACCTGGTGAATCGGAGCCACGAGGTCGCCAAGCTGCTGTTCGCCGGGTTCGGCCGATGGATCCACACAGCGGGCTACGACCCGGAGGAGGTTCTTCAGGAGGTCTACGTGGGCATCCTGGTGAGGAACAAGGGCAAGTGCCCCTGGGACGCCCGCAAGGGGAGCTTCGGCCACTATGTTCACCGGGTCTGCAACGGCATCATGTCGAACTGGCACCGCAAACAGAAGCGGATTCGGGACCATGAGCAGGCCGGGGCCTGGTGCTACGACGACAAGGGCGACTATCGCCTGGTGGATGTGGCCTCCGCCAACCTCGCTGCTGAGCCAGACGCCGAGCAGACCCGGGGGGAGATGATGGAGGTGACCGACGACCTCCTGGCCTACATCCCAGAGGAGCCCGCCACCTACCTCCCCCGCCGCATCCTCCCCTTCGTTCGAGAGGGGTACACCCGCACCGACATCGCCCGGCTCCTTGGGGTCAGCCGCACACAGGTCATGGAGGCAGTGGAGGAGCTACAGCGATGGGCAACCGCCTGGTACGCAGACCTCCAGTAAAGGTTTCTCTCCCAGGAGAAGTACCTCCAGGGGGGACGCCTATAGGTCTGGTGACCGCCTGGACTCCCAGGCCCGTGCGGGACAAGCTCGACACGTTGCTCATCCCAGAGGTCACCTCCGTCGAGCCCATGCCCAATCCAGTGAGCACCATCTTCTTCATGGGCATCGACTGGTCCAAGATGACCTTGGAGGGTGTGGAGCCTGAGCGGCCCCCTCGGTTCCGTGGCCCTATCCGCCTGGCCCCCTTCGACCCTCTCTGGTAGACCATGAGCACCAAGATGAAAGGCTGGTCCATGTGGGAGGTGGTTGGGATGGTGGATCCCAACCGTGTTCCTCTCACCCCTGGGACCATCCTCATGTCCAGGGAGGACTACGAGGACATCAAGGCATGGGCCAACTCTCCCGAGGGGGATGACATGGTGACCCACTGGGAGCAGGCACTCTACAAGGGCCTGGGCCTCGACCCACCTCGGGGGCCGGTCAGGCTCGCACCCTTCGACCCCCTCTGGTAGCTCTCCACAGGTGATGCACACGTTGTCCACAGGTGGTGGGCCGAGCTACAGGCTCCCCTACGTGGGCAGGCTGACGTACTGGGTCGAGGACCACGACGAGGTCGTCAGCCCTGGTCGATGGGGTCATGTGTTGTCCACAGGTGGTCACGAGGCCCCTGTGAAGAACGGCTGGGGAGGGGAGGCAAGAACGCCGATGGGTGGAACCGATTGAAAAAGTTGATGCCGGGTCCCCCGAGGTCGTTTTTAGCGAATTGAACCTGCGGCCAAATTGGAGCCCTCGATTTCCCAACCCCCTCGGGAAGCCCGGTTGCAGTTCCGGCAGTTCGTTAGGTTCCCGGGAACGTCCTGCACCTTCTGCAACCCGGCCCCCGATCCCGTGGAACCGGATCGGTAAAAAAGCGGCCAACTGTCTCAGAAAGGCTTTTTCGGCCCATTTTCCGGGGGCCGAATTTTTGGGGATCGATTTCCCAACCCCCGCCCCGAAAAGCGGCCAACTGTCTCAGAAAGGCTTTTTGGGTTGAATGGCCTACTCGCCGGTGGAGACAGTGATGGTCCGGGGGCGGAGCCGCTCGGGGATCTCCCGGCGGATGCGGACCCGGAGGATGCCGTTCTGGAGGGTGGCTCCGTCCACCTTGACCTCGTCGGGTCCGCCGTTCAAGGCGAAGCGGAGGTCGAGGGTGGGCTTGGGGGCGAAGCCCTGGTGGATGTACTTCCGGCGGTCCATGTAGGCGGAGACCCCGAGGGAGCCGGGGTTGGACCGGATGAGGAGGAAGCCGCCCTCGGTGGTGACGGAGATGTCCTCGGTGGTGAGGCCGGGCACGCAGACCTCGATCTCCACGACGTTGGGCTCGACATCGAGCACGTTGTAGCCTTCGCCGCCCTGGGGGACCTGGGGCTCCGGGCTCCCGAACATCCGGGTGATGTCCCCGTCCTCGTCCTCGGTGCCCTCGGGCTGGAAACCGAATGCCTGTTCGAGGAGGTCACGGAGGGCGGGCGGCAGGTTGTTGGGGTTGATCCGGTGGATGTGCATGTTCGTTCTCCCTGTTGGGGTTGATGCGTCTTGGCCCTTGTCTTACCCACCCGTGGTTGGGAGTAAAACGGGCTCACCTACTTGGTGAGGAACATGTAGGCGATGGGCCAGAGGAAGGTCAGGTGGATGATCTGGTCGATGACGATGAACAGGACGAGTCCGAGGGGGCGTTGGAACTCGGCCTTGAACGCTTCGATGCCGTCGAGCCGGACGCTGGGGATGCGTCGGGCGTGTTTGGCCCAGAGGTAGACCAGGACGTAGGTGTCCTCGAAGTAGTGGGACCAGAACAGGATGTTGAGGGCGAGGGCGGCTTCCCACCAGTAGAGGGACTGGTTGAAGCCGATGATGATGGGGACGAAGCCCATGGTGTAGATGGCGCAGTGGTGTGCTCGGACCCAGCGGTTGGTGGCCTTGTTCATGGCCTCGTAGTGGGTCTGGAATCCCCAGTCCACGACGAAGTGGGCGAAGGTGAGCAGGGCGAAGATGCCGCCCAGTTGGGCGACGAATGCCGGATCCCAGTTCATGGCGTGGGCAGCACCTCTTGAAGGACTTCGTGGGCGTAGGTGAACCACTCCATCTGGGAGTTCTTGAAGCTCTCGTCGTCCTTCTTCTTGGTCATGCGGATCCACTGTTTGAGGGAGCCGCAGGCGGTGAAGGTGGTGGTTGGTGTTCCGATCTCCTCGTCCACCCAGGACAGGTGGAAGCGTCCGTCGAAGGCGAAGGCATCACGGACGGCCAGGGGTGCGGGATGGAACAGGAGGGTGAGGGACAGGGCGTGGTAGGTCCACAGGTGTCCGTAGCGGAGGCAGAGGTCACCGAACTCGGTGAGGGACTTCTTCCTGGGGTTCTTGAAGGTGAGAACGGCCCCGAGGCCCAGGCCCTCTTTCAGGTGTTCCCTGATGGCGGTTGGGTCGATGGGGTGGTCGAGCAGGGTGTAGACGCCCTTGTCGAGGCGGATGGGGAGTCCGCCGACGGCGACGATGCAGACGCCTTGGGGGAGATAGTCGTTGGTGACGGCGTGGTTGAGGTCACAGAGCATGATCGAACCCTCGGATCTTGACGACGTGCTCTCCTTTGGAGGGCGGGTTGAAGGCGTCCCCTGGGAGGGTGAACATCACCTGCCAGTCGGGGAGGAAGGGGGAGTCGGCGGGGGTCCCCCTGGAACCGGAGACCATCACCGAGGTTCGGGGAACCATGCCGACCATCGACCGTCCGACTGACGTATTGGCACTGCTCACCGCACCGGCGAATGGCCACGTCCCCGAAGTCCACCCACACGTTCATCGTCCGTACCCGAGGTTGAGGGCGAAGGGGTCGCCGTACTTCGCCCGGAGGTTCATCCAGGTCTCGTAGGCGGTGGCGAAGGCCCGGCCAAGCTCACCGTCTTGGAACAGGCCAGGCAGACGGCGGGCCGAACCCACAGGGATCCTGGCGTTCTCCATCCCGGCGTTGTACGCCTTCTGGACGGCCTGATCGGCGGCCACGACGGCCGGATGGGTCCTCCAGTTCACAGGGCGTCCCTCGCTGCCACGTCGCCGGGGCAGGTGTTGAGGGCCTCTTGGAAGTGCCAGTTGTCCTCCTGCCAGTAGAGGATGGCCTCAGACCCATCGGGCCAGGTGAGGACAACCTCTCCGCACTTCTCCGTGGGCGTGATGGTGGCGTCCCCGTCCGGCTCCCCGACGGCGATGGCCCACAGCTTCTCCCAGGCTTCGGTCTTCATGTCTAGCTCCAGAGGGGGTTGAAGTCGGCGAGCCCACGGATGGGCTCTGCTGGTGCGGGAGCCTCGGGAACACGGTCCCACTGGATGATTCCGGCCCTGTAGGGAAGCCCGGCCCTCTCGGCCAACTCCTCCGCCTGTCGTTCCGCCTTGGCCAAGGAGAAGGTGCTCTCGCCGAACAGGCGGGAGAGCTTGAAGGCCAGGTGCCCCTTCTGGGTCCTGTGGACCACGTACTCCTTGGGAGTGAAAAGCGGGCGGCTGGCCCGCTGACCGTTCGGGAGTGTGAAACCGGGACAGCGTGCTCCGTCCCGCCCTGCGGTGATGATCTTGTCCCCTTCCGCCAACATTTTCGACCTCCAAGGCTCACATCATCTACCCGGAGGCCGCTTAGACTAAAATGGGAAGACCACCCCCAACACGCCGGGTTTGTGGTCCTCGCACTCGGGGTTGGGGCAGCCTTCGCCCTCCGAATGGACCACCCGGCTGCACGAGTTGCAGGTTCTCACCTGCACCCGGGTGACGGGGATGTTGGTCGGGTCGAACCCGCAGAACTCTTCGAGGGTTGGAATCCGGGGCTCAGATAGCGATTCCTCCACGGCGATGAGGGTGTTTCTCCGATGCTCCATGGCCACGATAAGGCGGCGGCCGACCAGGTGCTCGTAGAGGCGGGAGAAGCCACAGGCGGAGCCGTCGGTGTTGGAGCCGAGGTAGATGACCACCTTGGTCCGTTCGAGGATCTCGATGAGGCCGGGCATCCGTTGGTTCGAGGGCCAGGACAGGAAGGCCACGTCGAACAACGGGAGGTTGGGGCCGACATCGACGTAGTAGCCGGGGACGACGGTGAGGTTGGGCTGAGACTCGGGCGGCCGACCGTTCAGGTAGTGCTTGTCCACGGCCCAGACGTGGCTGGCACCGAGGCGGAGAAGCCGCTCGGCGTAGGCCAGGTCCCCCGAGCCGAGGTCCACGACCCGCTGGCCCTCCACAAGCGCCCGGATGGCGGCCTCCATGGGCTTGGTCAGGTGTCCGAAGGGCATTTGAACTGCTCGACGAGCAGTTGCCGGAACGTCTTGCCGGGGTCCCGGGGCTTGGGCTTGGTCCGCAGCCACCGAAGCTGGCAGAGGTCGCAGATCCACATCACGCAGCCGAACATGTCGTCATCCCGGCTGTGCATCTTCCGGTGGCGGCACTCGACGTTCTCCAGGGCGGGGAGTTCCCGCCGCTGTTCGAGGAGCCACCCGGAAGCCCACTCGCCGCAGGTCCGGCACTTCTGCCGGTAGGGCCTCGACCCCTTTTTCGGCTTGGGGAAGTCGGGCACGTTGCAGCAGCGGATCTTCTCCGGGTCGGGCTCGGGGAGCGGATGGGGGCAGCCCCGCAGTTCTCGGGTCATGCAGCAGAGCTTGGGGTTTTTGTGGTAGCTCGTGTAGCCCCGTCCCTGGACGTAGGTGCCCTTGTCCTCTCCGATGTTGAGGCACGGCCTGGCGCAGCACTTCTCGTCGAGCACGTCGGCGTCTCGACCGTCTCCCCAGGGGTTGTGGACCTTGGCACCCATGGCTACAGGGAGGACTCGGGAATGGCCTTGAGGCAGACCAGCGGGGCCGCACCTCCGCCGATGTAGGCTTCCTCGGCCCCGTCGAGCACGGCCTGGATGGCGTCCTCCACGTCGAAGTCGTCCTCGTTGCCTTCTCGCAACTCCTGCACGTTGCCGACCCAGCAGGGCTCGGCCAGGGGCTTGCCGTCGGCGTCGGTGTCGAACAGTGCCAGCTTGTGAACGTTCATGGTGCTCCTCCTTGTCCGTTTCATCTACCGGCTGTGCCCCTGGGCTAAAACCTCTGCCCGGACCTTCTCGTAGGCGGCCTCGGCCTGCTCCTGGGTTGTCTCGATGCCCTCCCGTGCCTGGGTGGCGATGAGGGCGGCGACCATGAGCCGTTTGCGCCGCACGGGATCGGCCAGGATGGCCTTGATGTCCACCCGGCGGCTCACTCTTCGCCCTTGAACCTGGAGAGGTCGATCTTGGTGAGGTCGAACTTGGTGTAATCGAACGGCCCGGTCTTGGGCAGCACCCCCTTGAGGGGTCGCTCGGGGATCTTCTCGAAGATCTTCCGCCTCACCGACCCCTTCCGTCCGGGGCTGGAGTCCCCGACCACGACGCCCACGTAGACCGTGTCCGGCCAGGAGATGGGTGGCGTCTCGACTCCGTCCTCGATCTGGCGGATGGCCGTGACCTCGACGAGCCTCCCGTCGCTCTCTCCCCTGTAGCGAATGGACCCGAACTGCTGGGCCATCTGCTCGCTGGAACCAGGCGTGTTTGCGGTACATGATCAGCCTCCGATGCTGCTGTTGTGCTCGATCTCGTCGAGGTGTGCCTTGAGGGCGGACGCCGCCGCCGAATGCGACGGGAAGTAGTCCTCCCGGTTGGGACCGTACACGGCGGTCTTGAGGCCGAAGCCCTCGTGGTGGTCGATGCGCCACCCCTTGCCGGTGTGGTCCGTCTGGATGACGTAGTCCGCCTTCCGGTTGATCGGCACGCCGGTGAACTTGCAGTGGATGGTCCGCCGCTCCTGGTGGCGGAACGCCAGGCCCTTCTGGCCACGAGGGAACCCACGCTCTCCCCGCATGTCCACAACCTCGAAAGTGAGGTCGGTGCCGAGCTTCGTGGTCTTCTGGTTCGGGTTCACCTGCATCGAACTTTCCTCCGTGTTCACCTCATCTACCCGTTCGGTCGGCAAACTAAAACACCAGTGGTCGAAACTTTCGTTTTGTTTGGCGGCCCGGCGGTTGGTTAGGGCAACTGGAGGAAACTTTCAGGCTAAGCGGCCAGGCCGAACCGCTCGGGGTCCACCGGCTGGAGCTTGGGGTGGGGGATCGGGAACGAGCTTGCCACCAGTTCCTTGGCGAAGGTCCCGATGAGCTTCCAGTAGAGGTACGGAGCCCGAGCCCAGGTTCGCAGGGCCTCCCGGTTCGATGCGGTCATCAGGAGGAATTGCCCCTCCAGGCCCAAGAGCACCTCGGCAAGCTCCTCGTGCCGCTCCCCGAGCCGGTACTCGAAAGCATCCTCGCATCCCTGCCATGGTGGGTCGGCCACGAACAGGGTCTTGGGGCCGTCGAACCTTCGGACGGCTTCGGTGAAGTCGAGGTTGGTCACCTGGGAGCCCTGTAGAGCCCCCTGGAGGCGCTCCAGAGGCCGCCGGAGGCTTGGGGGAGGCCCCAGGAGCCTGGTGGGCTTCGTGAGGCTCCCACCTGTCCTGTGGACGCCCATGAGGAACTCGCTCGGGGCCGATGGGTGAGGCTTTTTCCACTCGGTCTTCACGGTGTCCGCCAAGGCAGCCCCCTCGGCTACGGCAGCTTCGACGAAGGTGGTGACCCCCGGGTGGATGTCGTTGAAGGCGAGGAGGGTTCGTCCCGCCTGATGGGCCGCCACGGAGAAGCCACCGGCCCCGCCGAACAGGTCTACGAGGTCGTAGCCCTCGGGGAGGAAGGGGATCAGGGAGGTGAAAGAGCGGGCAGCGGGCCACGGGAACGCCGTGTAGCGCTTGGTCTTGTCCCTTTTCGGCCCCGGGACCGGACTTTTCCGCTGAAAGTGGGTTCGGAGGGACTCCCGGTGCCGTTCGAGACACCTGGGGCACATGGTCGCTGAAGACCCCGGCACATCGAGGGGGTGCGAGCATCCTGCACAGAGGCCGTTGGCCACCTTGGCGGCTCGATTCTCTGCCTGTTTCTGCTTGCAGGGGGTGCAGGAGTTCTCTCCCTTGGGCACAGGGGCGTTGCACAGGCCGCAGAGGGAGTTCCGTTTCCTGCGGAGGATGTTGAGCCCGTTGCGGATCTGCTGGGTGTTCATGTGGGGCAACCAACCGAGGTCACGGACAGCGGCGGCCCCGAGACCTTCGTCGAGGGCTCGGCCGATGAGGTCCCACTCCTTGGTGGTCCATCGGTGGTTGGGCGTCTCCGCCCTATGGCCCCGTTTCCTTCCCACCCAGCCCCTACCGGGAGGGACCCATGGGTAAAAACATCCCGTTTCACCATCCAGTTGACATCACGGTGCTCATTCGGTATGGTGGATCTACCATGGAGTTGATCGATTTGACGGGAAGCCGTTTTGGACGGCTTGTAGCTGTTCAGAGAGCACCCAACCTTGGGAAAGCCACCAGATGGGTATGTCAATGCGATTGTGGGGGCGAAACCGTGGTCCATTCCTGTGCCCTTCGGCACAAGAGGAACCCCACCGAAAGTTGTGGCTGTTTGCGGGTAGAGAAGCTTCGAAAGATGCTGACCACCCATGGTCTGAGCAACACCCCTCAAATTCGAATGTGGGATTCGGCTAAGAAGCGGGCCAAGCAAAAAGGGCTTCCTTTCGATCTTTCGGTCGAAGACATCGTAATCCCTAAGCGTTGCCCGTACCTTGACATCCCAATCTCCGCTCAGGGGGGTCGGCAAACGGCTAACTCCCCTTCTTTGGACCGTATTGATCCCGATAAGGGATACGTTCGGGGGAATGTTGAGGTCATCAGCTACAGAGCCAATGCCATCAAACACAACGCCATCTTTGATGAGTTTGAAAGGATGTATCAGGCGTGGAAAGCGAGACGGGATAGGCTCACAGCTTGACCCGAAGCCCAGTGCAGATGGTGTGGATGTACGGGTGCCGGTCGTAGCTGAGGAACCCGAGGTCGTAGGGGTGGTTGCGGTAGGGCTCTCCGCAGACCTCGCAGGTCACGTCCCCGCTCACTCGAACGAACTCCGGGGCGTTCTCCGGCGTGTAGAGGGCCGTCTGCCGGGTCTCCCAGAGTCGGGCCTCCACCAAGTCCCACGCCGCCCCTGTGCCGTCCCAGCGGACGACGTTGGGGTGCGTGAATTTCTCGTTCCACGGCTGGGCGGGCATGATGACCAGTCCCCGAGACCGCCAGGTGAGCCACCGCCGGATGTACGGGGGCCAGTCGTCCATGAGCACCTTGCCGTAGACGAGCCCCTTGTCCTCGGAGATGTGGACCGAGGCGAAAGGCGTGTGCTCCCGGCACCACTCGACCTTCTCCGTCCAGGCTGAGGTGGTTCGCCACGGCCCCTTGGTGAGGATGTGGATGTCGAACCACATCTTCCTCATGAGGTCGAGGACCCGGAAGTTGTCCTCCATCCTCGGGAGCCGCCGCCACCACCCGGCTCGCTGCTTGATGAAGTCCATGCGGTTTTTCCAGTGCTCCCCGAGACCCTCCAGCGAGTGCATGTCGGGAGCCTCTGCGACCATGCCCCGCTCCTCGGCATTGCAGAGCTTGAGCAGGACGGTCCTCATCCCGAGGTCGTAGTCGGCCAGGGTGCCGTCCATGTCTACGAGGGCAATGGGTTCGGCGACGGCAGGAGTGCTCATGATTTCTCCAAGGAGGCCCTGGTCAGCCGGAGCCACTCTCGGAAGGCGTGTTCGGAGCAGAAGGCTGGGCCGTAGGGGACGTAGGTGGCGTGGTCTTCGAGCGCCCGGAGAGCCCCCTGGGTCCCGAGTCGGTCGAAGTAGACGAGCCCGAAGGGTCGAGCCCTGATGATCCGGGTCTCGTGTTCTCCGGCCCAGACCTGCCCGACCTTAATGGCCGGAGAGGGCCTGGCGGCCCCGGGTCGTCCTTTCGGACGGGGGACCTGCGGGGGCGGGTTCTGGCCGCCTTTTCGGACTCGTCCTTCCTCCACACCTCTTTCTACCCGTCCGGGGACGGGAACCAACCCGGTCGGGAGCCTATGGGCTCCCCTTTATGGATAGGGGGTGCGTCATGCTGAAGCTGAAGGCGCTCCTCGTGCTTGGTGTACTGTTGACCGCCGCTTGCTGCACCGATTCGCAGGTGGCCCCGAAGCCCACGGACCTGGCGGCCCAGACGCTACAGCTTGGTGGACCCGGCAAAGTCATGTGCGAGGTGACCGTCATGTGCGTCACCTCGCCGGTTCCGATGGCTGGGACGATCCTGGCGGATGCTCCAGAGCCAGAGGTCAAGCCGAAGGCCAAGGTGATGGTCACCGGCGATGTGTCCTCGATGGCAGAGGCCATCAAGAGCCAGATGGCGGTCGCTTATCGGGAATGCCCGGTGGGCATCGTCGTTACCCAGTGCCGAATGTGACGCTGACCCGTTTTTCCGGCTATCTTGGGGCTCTTTGTTGAGAGCCAAAGCACCTTTCCGCTCAGGGGAGGTCCATACAAAGGAGCCCGAACGATGAAGCGCCTCGCAATCGCCATGCTTCTCGCCGTCATGGGGACCGGCTGCGCCGGGATCAAGGCGTACCTCCCCATCATCAACGCTTCCCTCCAGGGGGGGAAGGGCGTGGTCGTGGTCACCAAGGACCACACCGTCACCAAGGAAGATCTGGTCGGCTGTTACGTCACCTCCGCCCTCATCACCGCCCTGGACACGACCCAGGAGACCGTGGACTCGTGGGCCAGCAGCGCCGAGGGGGACAAGGTGATCCCCGCCGTGGACATCGACATCGCCGCCTGCCACGCCATGAACCCGGATGTGAAGCCGGTCGTCGGCCCCGAGGTCGAGGCCCGGGTCCAGGCCATTCTGAAGGCCGTCCTGCCGCCTGTGACGAGCGTGCTCACAGCGGTACTGGAGAGCAGCGAGGTCAACTGCCGTGACCTGGCCATCGTGAAGGGCGTGATCGCCTACCTCAACAACGCTGCCCCGGAGGTCATGGCGGAGTTGGGGAACCCGGACGGCCAGATGGGCCTTCCGGCCGTCACACTGGAGTTCGGGTCCTGCGACCTCTCCGATCCCGCCCTGGTCCCCCCGGCCGCCCCCAGTGCAAGTAGGTCGGAGCCGGATCTTCCACACTCTGGGGGCGTAGGACTTCCCCCAGAGCATCCATTTCTTCCAGAAGTAGCGGATCGAGTAGTCCACGACCGTCGGCCCGTTCGGCGGG
>Ga0210050_1003325_pt1 | contig 14404 bp, 11 predicted proteins | sample CryGey132114_all_FD_185463 | JGI IMG/M metagenome (GOLD analysis project Ga0210050, IMG submission 185463) | Groundwater microbial communities from aquifer - Crystal Geyser CG22_combo_CG10-13_8/21/14_all (SPAdes) (version 2) | ecosystem: Environmental > Aquatic > Deep subsurface > Groundwater ...
ATGGTGAAAAAATTAGTAAAGAAGGTTTTTGAAAATTTCAAACTTCCCTATATTACCATTACCCCTACTTTTTCAATTTGTCCCAGCCATGGCTATTTGGAAGGAGAGCATTTTGAGTGTCCAAAATGCACAATCAAACAACCTTGCGAAGTTTATACCAGGGTGGTTGGATATTTGAGACCCGTGAATCAGTTCAACTTTGGCAAACAACAAGAATTTAAAGAAAGAAAAGAATTTAAAATTAAAAAATCTCAAATTTAATGGAAATTGGCGGATTACAAAAATTAACTCTTATCGATTATCCTGGCCGCTTGGCGGCCACTGTTTTTCTTATCGGCTGTGATTTTCGTTGCCCCTGGTGTTATAGTTCAGAACTTATTTTGCCTAAAAAAATTAAAAAACAACCAAAAATTTCCCAGAAAGAACTTTTCAAGTTTTTAAAAGAAAGAAAAAAATTATTAGATGGTTTAGTTTTGTGTGGCGGAGAGCCAACTATTAATAAAAAATTACCGAATTTTATTAAAAAAATTAAAAAACTAGGATACTTAGTAAAACTCGATACTAATGGTTCAAATCCCAAAATGTTAAAGAAATTAATTAAGGGAAAATTAATTGATTATGTGGCCATGGATATAAAATTGCCAAAAGAGAGATATCCTGAAATTTTTGGAAAAAGGGTAAAAATTGAAGATATTGAAGAAAGTATAAAAATTTTAAAAGAAGGAAAAAGTGATTACGAATTTCGCACGACTGTCGTTCCGACTATTCATACAAAAGAAGATATTTTAAAAATTGCCAAATGGATAAGGGGCGCTAAAAGATATTACCTTCAGAATTTCCGGCCAGAAAAAACAGTTGATCCTTCCTTTGAAAAAATAAAACCCTATCCTCAAGAATATCTTTTAGAAATCCAAAAAGCAATTTCTCCATTTTTTGAAATTTGCCAAGTCAGATAATCAACACCCGAGGTTGGTTAATTAACCTCGGGTGTTAGTTAAGAATGACTCCCTCAAAAATTCTTTTTTGTCTTTGTCTTTCCTTTATTGGAGGGATTTTTTTGAATTCACTCTTTGGAATTTCGCAGATTTATCTTTTAGGATTTCTAATTTCAGGAATTTTATTAATTTCGGTTTTCTGGCGGCATAAAAATCTCGTCGTAATTGGTTTTTGCATTTTATTTTTAGTTGCTGGGATTTGGCGATATCAGAGTTTTCTTTCGAAATTGGAAAATTCTGAAATAAAAAAGCATATTAATGAAAATGTTACTTTAATAGGAATTGTTGATGGTGAGCCAGGTATTAGAGAAAAAGTTATTAAACTGAAAATTAAAATTGAAGGAATTGATGATGAAATTTTAATTACAACTCGAAGATATCCGGAATATCGATACGGAGATAGATTAAAAATTACTGGAAGATTGGAGGAACCCCAAGTTTTTGAAGGGTTCAATTACAAAAATTATTTATTGAAAGATGGAATTTTGGCAGTGATTAATTTTCCGGAAATAACATTTTGGGGAAAGGATTTTGGTAATCCAATAATGAAAATTCTTTTTTTATTTAAAAATAAATTAAAAGAAAGTTTAAATGGTTTAATGTCTCCGCCTCAATCAGCACTTTTGGAAGCCCTATTTTTTGGTGATGAGGAAAATATTTCCAAGGATTGGAAAGAAAAATTCAACCTTACTGGTACCAGACACATTACGGCAGTTTCTGGCATGAATATCACAATTATTTCTGCCCTGATTTTAAATTTTCTTTTATCCGTAGGATTTTGGAGGCAGCAGGCTTTTTATTTTTCAATAATTTTAATTTTACTTTACATTTTAATGATTGGCGCTCCGGCTTCAGCAATTAGGGCCGGCATTATGGGCCTTCTTTTTTTAACTGCTCAACATTTTGGTAGAATTTCCACTGGTTCTCGGGCAATTGTTTTTGCTGCCACTCTAATGTTATTTTTAAACCCCTTGCTTTTAAAATTTGATATCGGATTTCAATTGTCTTTTTTGGCAATTCTTGGCTTAATTTATCTCCAACCGACTTTTTCAGATTTCTTTAAAAGAATTCCAAATCTCCTGCAGTTGAGATATACTTTATCTTCCACCCTATCCGCCCAATTTTTCACTTTCCCAATTTTAATTTATAATTTTGGCCAAATTTCTTTAATCAGTCCTTTGACAAACATCCTCATTATTCCTTTTTTACCAATTATTACCATTTTAGGATTTATTTTTTCTTTTTTGGGAATAATTTTTCAACCCCTGGGTTATTTTCTCTCATGGCCAACCTGGCTACTTTTAACTTATATTTTAAAAATCATTGACCTCTCTTCAAAAATTCCCTTTTCTTATTTAACTTTTAAAAATGTCCATTGGATCTTCCTTTTAATTTCTTACTTAATTTTAGGCGGTTTAGTTTTTTGGCTAAATCAAAAGCGAAAACTAAAATTTCTCCAGTATTAATGGTAAAATTAAACAATGAATCAAAAAGTTTACCCCGTTAGAAATCGAAGATTTTCTAATGGGGCCTGGATAATATCGGTTAATATGGGTTATGGTCATCAGAGAACTGCTTATTCTTTGAGAGAACTTGGGGAAATTATTAATGCCAATGATTATGAAGGAATTCCAGAAAAAGATAAAACTATCTGGCAATCGATGAGAAGGTCCTATGAGTTTATTTCCCGTTTCAGCAGAATTCCTTTAATTGGCAAGGCTACCTTTTCTATTTATGATCGATTCCAAAAAATCCTTAGCTTTTACCCAAAAAGAGATTTATCTGAACCAAATTTTACTTTAAAACAAATTTACTCTCTTTTTAAAAAGGGCTGGGGAAGAGACCTTATTGAAAAACTAAAAATAAAAAATGAAAAATTAAAAAGGAATTTGCCGATAATTTCCACTTTTTTTACTCCAGCTTTTATGGCCGAATTCTTTAATTACCCGAGCGTAGCGAAGGGCGAAGATGAACGAAAGTTCATCGACTACCCGAGCGCAGCGAAGGGTCGAAAAGAACGAATGTTCTTTGAGCATCCAGGGGAGATTTTTTGTATTGTCTGCGATGCCGATATTGCTAGAACCTGGGTTCCTTTAAATCCTTCTCAGAGTAAAATAAAATATTTCGCTCCGACTGAAAGAGTAATTGAGAGATTAAAACTTTATGGAGTGAAAGAGGAAAATATTTTTTTAACTGGTTATCCCTTACCTCAAGATCTTATTGGCACTGAAAATTTAGAAATTTTAAAAGAAGATTTAAAATACCGACTTTTAAATTTAGATCCCCAAAAGAGATATTTTGAAAATTATAAAACATTAATTGAAGAAAAATTGGGCAAATTGCCGGAAAATTCTAGCCATCCTCTAACCATAATGTTTTCAGTTGGCGGAGCTGGCGCCCAAAAGGAAATTGGGACAAAACTTTTAAAGTGTTTAAACTCGGAGATTAAACAGGAAAAAATAAAAATAATTCTCTCTGCTGGAATAAAAGAAGGGGTCAGGGATTATTTTTTTAAAGAAATAAAATTGACGGGATTGGAAGAATTTTTGGGAAAAAGCATCGAGATAATTTTTGAGAGAAAAATTGAAGATTATTTTCAAAAATTTAATCAGGCCTTAAGAAAAACAGACATTTTATGGACAAAGCCGTCAGAACTTTCTTTTTATGCCGCTCTGGGAATACCAATTATCGTTGCTCCACCAATTGGTTCTCAGGAAGAATTTAATATGAGGTGGCTTTTGAAATCCGGTTTTGGACTTTCACAAGAAAATCCAAATTATACAAAAGAGTGGCTTTTTGATTGGCTGGAAAAAGGGTATCTGGCTGAAGCAGCGATGGAAGGATTTGTTGAAGGAGAAAAATTGGGGACTTTTAAGATCGAAAAAATAATTTCAAAATGAAGAAATTTTTTAAAATGATTTTGATTTTTTTAGGAATATTCGTTCTCTTCATTGCCAGTTATTTTTTTGTAGGAAAAGTTCCTCAGGCAAAAGAAATTGAATGGGGAGTCAATTTTTCACAAAAACACGCCCAAAATTTAGGCCTGAATTGGAAAGAAGTTTATTTAGCACTACTTGATGATTTGAAAGTGAAAAATATAAAATTAATTACCCATTGGGATTTAATAGAACCAAAGAAAGATCAATATTTTTTTGATGATTTGGATTGGCAAATAAAAACAGCCGAGGAAAAAGAAGCTAAACTCCTTTTGGTAATTGGAATGAAAACCGGTCGCTGGCCAGAGTGCCATATTCCAGAATGGGCTAAAAATTTATCAAAAGAAGAACAACAAAAAGAAATTTTAGAAATACTTGAAGAAGTAGTTTTAAGATATAGAAATTCTGAGGCTATCAAATATTGGCAGGTTGAAAATGAGCCATTTTTTCCTTTTGGCGAGTGTCCCCGGGTTGATAAAAAATTTTTGAAAAGGGAAATTGGACGGGTCCAGTCTCTCGATAATAAAAAGAGGCCGATTGTAATCTCTGACAGTGGCGAAGGTTCTTTTTGGATTCAGGCAGCAAGACTCGGCGATATTGTAGGAACAACAATGTATAAAAAAGTCTGGTTTCACCAACTCGGAATTTACATTCATTATCCCTTTCCACCAATTTTTTACTGGCGAAAAGCCCAAATTATAAAAAAATTATTTGGCAAAAAAGTAATTTCCATTGAACTTCAGGCTGAACCCTGGGGGCCAACATTACTTTACACTTCGCCACTCAAAGAACAAGAGAAAACAATGAATTTGGAACAATTTAGGCAAAATATTGAATTTGCCAAAAAAACCGGTTTAGATACATTTTATCTCTGGGGAGGGGAGTGGTGGTACTGGATGAAAGAAAAGCAAGGAAAACCAGAAATATGGAATGAAGCAAAAAATCTTATTTCTAAATAAAATGATAATAGTGAAACTGTTGAATAATTATGATTGCTCGGTCGCCCTGCCTCGCTCTAAATTTGTCAATTATTCAACACTCTCAATAATATGGATTATCAAAAAGGTTTAAGCCAGCTTGAGGCTAAAGAGAGGCTCTTAAAATTTGGGCCAAATCAAATTTTTAAGCCAAAAAGAGTTAGTTTTTTTGATATTACCCTTGAGGAAATTAGGGAGCCGATGATTTTGGTTTTATTGGCGGTCGGCTTTTTTTATAGTTTAGGGGGGAAATTGGAAGATGCGCTTACTATTTTTGGAATAATTGTCATTTTAGTATTGGCCGAAGTCTATAATGAATTTCGGGCAAAAAAGGCAATTTCATCTTTGGAAAAAATTGCTGCCTTAAAAACAAAAGTTTTTAGGGGGGAAGAAATTTTGGAAATTGATTCTGAAAATGTAGTTCCAGGGGATATTTTGGTTTTGACACCCGGAACAAAAGTGGCAGCCGATGCTATTTCGAAAAAGGCAATTAATGTTCAAGTTGATGAATCAATTCTCACCGGAGAAGCCTTTCCTAAAGAAAAAGAGATAGGGGATGAAATTTTTGCCGGGACAATTGTTGTTTCCGGTCAAGGAGAAGCCGAGGTAGTTTCGACTGGCAAAAATACAAAATTTGGTCAAATTACTGAAACTCTAAAAGAAATAAAAACACCAAAAACTCCTCTCCAATTAGCAATGAAAGATTTGGCTGGAAAATTAGTTTGGGTGGCTTTATTTTTTTCGATTTTAATTCCAGTCATTGGTTTTTTGCGTGGTCAAAATCTAAAAACAATGTTTTTAACCGGTCTCGCCCTCTCTTTTGTAACCGTGCCCGAAGAATTGCCAATTATTATTACCATGGTTTTAGGTTTGGGAACTTTTTCTCTTTCTAAAAGAAATTTTCTGATTAAAAAAATAAAATCGGCTGAAGTTTTAGGAAATGCTACTTGTATTATTGCCGATAAAACCGGAACTTTAACCGAAGGCAAAATGAAAGTCAGCGAGATTTATCCGAAAGAAAAAGAAAGAGAAATTTTAAAAACCGCCCTGAATACTATCTCCGAATATTCACTCTCGCCAATAGATAAAGAAATAAAAAGCAAGGCAAAAGAAATGAATTTGGGATTACCTTTTTTTGAAATATTTAGGCAAAGGAATTTTGGTGCAGGCCAAAAAACAAAGGCAGTTATAAAAAAATTGGAGAAAGGTTTAAAATTATTCGTCAGTGGTGCTCCGGAGGAGGTTTTTGCTAAATGCAAAGATGTCTCTGCGAAAATCAAAGAAGAACTGGAAAGAGAAACAAAAAATGGGAAAAGGGTAATAGCCCTATCTTCAAAAAATTTAAAAGCAGGCCAAGAAAATTTGGATTTCGAAAAAATCGAAAAAGAAATGGAATTTTTGGGGTTGATTAGTTTTGAAGACCCTCCAAGAAAAGGGGTGAGAGAAACAATTGAAAATGCTAAAAAAGCCGGAATCAAAACGATAATGTTTACTGGAGATCATCCGGCAACTGCCCATTATATTGCCCAAAAAGTCGGAATTGAACATTCGGAAAGAGTATTAACCGGCAAAGATTTAGATAAATTAGATGATGCAAAATTAAAAGAAACTGTCAAAGAGGTTTCAATTTTTGCCAGAACTAATCCTCAAGACAAATATCGGATTGTTAGAGCCTTAAAAGAAAATGGAGAAATTGTGGCGGTGACCGGAGACGGAGTAAATGATGTTTTGGCCTTAAAATCTTCGGATATTGGAATTGCTATGGGAATTAAAGGAACTGATGTGGCAAAAGAAGCGGCAGAAATTGTTTTGGCCGACGATAATTATACCACCTTGGCTCAGGGGATTTTTGAAGGAAGAAAATTTTTTGATAACTTACAAAAGGGCATTAAATATTATCTTTCAGCAAAGCTGGCCATCGTTTTAATTTTTCTTTTGCCAGTTTTAATAGGAACTCCAATGCCATTTTCTCCAATTCAAATTATTGTCTTGGAACTATTTATGGATTTGGCTGCTTCAATGGGTTTTGTTTCAGAGCCCCCAGAAAAAGATATTTATTTTAGAAAACCCAGAAATCCAAAGCTCCCTCTCTTCAATAAAGAATTGCTAAAAGATATTTTTGCTAAGGGAGTGAGTTTGTTTTTAGCCGTAATGATTGCTTATTTTTGGGCGCTCTCACAAAAATTGAGTTTTAGAGAAATTCAAACCTTTGCCTTTTCAGCCTGGATGGTGGGTCATATTGCCTTAGCTTTTGTCTCCCGCTCAGATAAAGAGAACCTTTTTTCTCAGGGAATATTCACTAATCGATTAATAAACCTCTGGGCAATTTCAGTTTTTGGATTTCTTATTTTAGGAATTTATTTTCCCACTGTGGCCGAGAGATTTAATTTAGTCCCAATTGGTATTGCCCAATTCTTTTCAATTATTTTAATCACTAATTTGCTCATAGGAATTTTGGAGATTAAAAAATATTTAAATCAGCAACATTCCCATCCTTCATGATTGCTTGCAAACTTCCTTAATCTTGCCTAAAATATTAGAGAATCTTAAAAAAGAAGGTTATGTTTTTAAAAAATTGTGGGTGATGGATTAATTACATAACATCCTACATCGGAAGGGGGTCGGGGAAACCCTTCGGTTGCCGAGTTGCTAAGCAACGAGGCGAGAGAAGAAGCGATAGCTTCTTCGAACTCCCCGTATAGGAAAAGATTAAAAACCGAGGGTTTTTAAAGAGCGAGCCCGAAGTGAGGCGAAGCCGAGCGCTGGCACGAAGTGCCAGAGAGGGCGAGCGACTAACTTTGTATGTTATCTATTATCATTCCAACTTTAAACGAGGAAAAATATTTGTCAATTTTACTTTCTCAAATTAGAAAGCAAAAATTTTCTGGAGGCGAAGAGGATAAATCCTCTTCTTCACCTTCGCTTTCCCGAGCGATAGCAAAGGAGGAAGAAGAAAGTTTACTTTCTTCGCCCTCGCAAGGCGAAAGCTCGGTTTATGAAATAATTGTGGCTGATGCTGGTTCTCAAGATAAAACAGTTGAGATTGCCAAAAGTTTTGATTGCAAAATTGCAAAAGGAGGTTTGCCGGCAAAGGGAAGAAATGAAGGGGCAAAAATAGCCAAGGGAGATATTTTTTTATTTATGGATGCCGATAATACCTATTTGCCAGAAAAGTTTTTAGAAAAATTAATTTTTGAATTTAAAAAAAGAAATTTAGGAGTGGCCTCTTTCCCAATCTATCCAAATGGAAAAAAAATTGATAAAATTCTTTACGGAATTTATAATAACTTTGTCAACTTTACTCAAATTCCCTTTGCCACAAACGTGGTTTTGGTAAAAAAAGAAATTTTTGAAAAGGTTGGAGGGTTTGATGAAAAAATTACAATTGGTGAAGATCACTATTTTGCAAAACAGGCAGCAAAATATGGAAAATTCGGTTTTATAAAAATGAAACCTATTTTAACCTCTTCTCGTCGTTTTGAAAAAGAGGGAAGGTTAAAAACATATTTAAGTTACATTTTGGCCGGAGTTTTAATATTTTTTGGTCCGGTGAAATCAAAAATATTTAATTACTATCATAAAGAACATCTTGACAAATAAAAAAAATAAGAGAAAATAAAATATGAAAATGCCGGAGTTACCAAAAATTGAATTACCGAAATTGAAAGCACCGAAATTTAGATTCCCTCGATTTTGGCAAAATCGAGTTTTTTGGTTATTGCTCTTAACCATCTTTCTCTCTTCCATTTTTGGTTTCATATCGGGAGCAATTTCCAGCACCTATTTTTATCCTGAAATCAAAGATTATCTCTCAAAACTAAATATTACAATTCCCGAACCCCAGGTAGGAAAAGGCATTGAAAAAACACCAATTTATCTTCCCCAAACCTCCCAGGAGGAAGCGACAATTAAAGTGGTTAATGAAGTTTCACCAGCCGTAGTTTCAATTATTATCACCAAAGATCTTCCAGTTTTTGAAGAATATTATATTTCACCATTTGAAGAATTTTTTGGCCAGCCATTTTTTGAATTCAAAATTCCCCAATATAAACAAAAAGGAACCCAGAAACAGGAAATTGGTGGAGGAACCGGTTTTATTGTTTCCGAAGATGGAATGATTTTGACCAATGCCCACGTTGTTTCAGATAAAGAAGCCGATTACACCGTTTTGACCAATGATGGAAAAAAATATCCAGCCAAGGTCTTGGCTCTGGATTCAATTAGAGATTTAGCAGTAATAAAAATTGAGGGAGATTTAAAACCTTTCCCAACTGTTAAACTGGGCGACTCCGATAAATTACAAATTGGCCAATCGGTCATCGCTATTGGCAATGTTTTGGGCGAATTTCGAAATTCGGTTTCGGTTGGAGTGATTTCTGGTCTGGGAAGAACTGTCACTGCTTCTGGAGGAGGAATGGTCGAGACGCAAGAAGATGTCATTCAAACCGATGCGGCAATCAATAGGGGAAATTCCGGGGGACCAATTTTGAACTTGAAAGGCGAGGTCATTGGGGTTAATTTTGCCATGGCCGAAGCCGCTGAAAATATTGGCTTTGCTATTCCAATTAACAAAGCCAAAAAAGACATTGAGCAGGTCAAAACCTTAGGAAAAATTGTCTACCCATTTTTGGGAGTAAGATATGTTTTGATTACCGAAAACATTCAAAAGGAAAACAATTTGTCAGTTGACTACGGGGCCTGGGTTCGAAAAGGAGAGGGAGGAGAAGCAGCCATTTTCCCTGGCTCAGCCGCTGAAAAAATTGGGTTAAAAGAGGGAGATATAATTTTGGAATTCAATGGAGAAAAAATCACCACTGAAAATAGCTTGGCAAAAATCATAATGAAATATAATCCGGGAGATAAGGTGACTTTAAAAATTTTAAGAGAAGGAAAAGAAAAAATCTTTGAAGTAATTTTAGAAGAAAGAAGCGAGTAGCCCCCCACCACTTTAAACGGATTCCAGAAAAGTTTATAAATTTAAATTGGAAAATAAAAGTTAAAAGTACTTTTGGATGTTCATATAAAGTGGTGGGGGGTTGATTTTTAAAAAAATTTGTGATAAAAAGAAATATATGCCCCGTAGAGAAATTTCGACTGGTTTTTCCCGGGGAAAAACCAACAAAATTAACGCGGGACATATCTCCAAACAATTTATTAAATCAATTATAAGATAGAATTTCGATAATCTGACTATTTAATTGTCGAAATTCTTCTACGGGGTATGAATAGCGCTGCTAATTTCACACACAAAGCCCAAGAGGCAATATTGGCCGCCCAGGATTTAGCCAGGGAAAAAGGCCAGCAACAGATTGATGCCTTGCATTTGCTTTATGCTTTATTATCGCAAGAAGAAAGCATTGTTTTGAATTTGCTTGAAAGAATAGGAGCAGATATTGAGGGATTAAAAAAGAAAACTAAAATGGCTTTAGACAGAATTCCGGTCATTGCCACCCCCCAAACTTTCGGCCAATTTTATTTAACCCAAGACATGGCTAAGGTTTTGGATCGGGCAAGACAAGAATCAATTAAGATGGGAGATGAATATATTTCTGTTGAACATTTGTTTTTGGCCCTTTTGGATACTGAAACCAAAGCGAAAGAAATTTTGGATCGGGCCACTTTTTTGCAACCTGGTGGGAGTGGTGGCGCCCCCGTGAGTGCCTTGGAATTTGGAAAATTGGGTTACGAGACAGTTTTAAAAGAATTGGCAAAAATTAGGGGAGGTCAAAGAATCACTGACCCTGAACCCGAATCAAAATATCAGGTGATTGAAAAATATGCCAGAAATTTGACTCAATTGGCAAGGAAAGGGAAATTAGACCCGGTCATAGGCAGGGAAAATGAAATTAGAAGATTAATGCATATTCTTTCCCGGAGGACAAAAAATAATCCAGTTTTAATTGGAGAGGCCGGGGTTGGGAAAACGGCCATTGTTGAGGGTTTAGCCCAGAAAATTACCTCAGGCCAGGTTCCCGAAAGTTTAAAAGAAAAAGAAATTATTTCCCTGGATTTAGGAGCCATCATTGCCGGAACAAAATATCGTGGAGAATTTGAAGATAGAATAAAAGCCCTTTTAAAAGAAATCAACCGGGCCGGCGGCAGATATTTATTATCTATTGATGAATTGCATACTTTGGTCGGGGCAGGAGCAGCTGAAGGAGCGATTGATGCCTCCAATTTATTAAAACCGGCTTTGGCCAGAGGAGAACTGAGAGCAATTGGCGCCACCACTTTAAAAGATTATCAAAAATATATTGAAAGAGATCCGGCTCTTGAAAGGAGATTCCAGCCAATTTATGTTCAAGAGCCCTCAATTGAAGACACCGTCGCCATTTTAAGAGGGATAAAAGAAAAATACGAATTGCACCACGGAGTAAAAATCAAAGATTCGGCTTTAGTTGCCTGCTCCCAATTGGCTGCCAGATACATCACTGATAGATTTTTACCTGACAAAGCAGTTGATTTGATGGATGAGGCCATGTCGGCCTTGAGGTTGGAAATTGAGTCGGAACCAGCCGAATTAGATGTTTTGAGAAAAGAAATTAAAAAACTGGAAATTGAAATGGAAGCGATCAAGAAAGAAAAGGGTTATCAAAAAAGACAAAGGGTAATTTTGAGGCAACTGGCCGATTTAAATGAAAAGGCAAAAGAAATTGAAGCCAAATGGCAAACGGAAAAAGAATTAATTTCAAAAATCAAAAATCTTAAAAAAGAGATTGAAAATTTGAGATTTGAGGCCGAAAGAGCAGTTTCTGAGGCAAATTTACAAAAAGTGGCCGAAATAAAATATGGCAAAATTCCGGCCTTTTTGAAGGAGTTAAATGCGGTTGAGAAAAAATTAGCCAAAATCCAAAAAGGTCACCCCCTTTTAAAAAGTGAAATAGCCGAAGAAGATGTGGCAAATGTGGTTTCGAAATGGACAGGAATTCCGATTACCAGGTTGTTGGAAGCAGAGGCCAAAAAGTTGGAAAAAATGGAAGCGATTTTGTCAAGAAGGGTTATTGGCCAGGAGGAAGCAATTAAAGTAATTTCCAACGCTGTTCGTCGAGCCAGGGCCGGAATTTCAGAAGAAAATCGTCCCTTAGGGTCCTTTATGTTTTTAGGACCAACCGGGGTTGGAAAAACTGAAACCGCCCGGGCTTTGGCTGAATTTTTATTCAACGATGAAAATGCCTTAATCCGCCTTGATATGTCAGAATATATGGAAAAGTATTCTGTCTCAAAAATGATTGGCAGTCCGCCCGGTTATGTTGGTTATGAAGAAGGAGGTCAATTAACTGAAAAAATTAGGAGAAGGCCATATAGTGTTGTTTTGTTAGATGAAATTGAAAAAGCCCATCCCGAAGTCTTCAATATTTTACTCCAAATTTTAGAAGATGGCAGATTAACCGATGCTAAAGGCAGAACCGCTTCTTTCAAAAATGCCATTTTGATTATGACCTCAAATGTTGGTTCAGATATTATTGCCAGAGAATCCTCTTTAGGGTTTATTGGCGGAGATGAAAAGAAATCTCAAAGAGAGGCCTTAAGAGAAAAGGTGATAGGAGCTTTGAAAGAGAATTTTCGACCCGAGTTTTTAAATCGAGTTGATGAAATCGTTATCTTCGATTATCTTGGAAAACCGGAAATTAAGAAAATAGTTGATTTGGAACTCCAAAAAGTGGCTGAAAGATTAGGAAAAAAGAAAATTGAGATAAAGGTCACTGAGAAAGCCAAAGAATTTTTGGCGGAAAAAGGGTTTGACCCCAATTTAGGAGCCAGACCATTAAAAAGGGTGATTCAGAGAGAAGTTTTGGATCCCCTTTCTCTGAAAATTGTTTCTGGAGAAATCAAAGAAGGGGAGAGGGTGATTGTTGATTTTGAGAATGGAAAAATAATTTTCCAAACTTCTAAAGATTTATTTAAAACTGCTCGTAAAAGAGAAAAAGTTACCGTTTAATGAAAACTCTTTTGAAAATTTTAGGCGTTTTTATTTTGGGAATTTTTGGTGGAATTTTTGCTGATCAGATTTTGTGGCCCTATTTTATTGAAAGGCCACTTTTTTATCAGTATAGGTTGGAGAAAAATCCAATTTATTTAACTGAAAGAAAAGAAATTACAATTCAAGAAAATGTTGCCTTAAAAAATGCAATAGAAAAAGTAGAGAAAACAGTCATTGGGGTAAAAACTAAAACAAAAGCAGGGAAAACTTTAGAAGGTTCGGGCCTTATCGTTACTTCGGATGGTTTATTAGTTACTCTGGCTGATTTAGTTCCCCAGGGCTCTAATTTCAGTTTTTTTGTTGATGGTGAAATAGCTTCTTTTCAAATTCTCAAAAGAGATTTGAAAGAAAATTTGGTTTTAATAAAAATTGAAAAAACCAATTTACCAACGGTTAGTTTTTTTGATTTCGAAAAATTAAAATTGGGAGAAAGAGTTTTTCTGGTCGGAGTAGTTTTTGAAAAAACCGGTCCTCAAAAAATAGTCAATGAGGGAATTGTAAAAAGTTTTGATGAAGATAAAATCGAAACAAATATCTCTGAAAACGAAAATTTATCTGGTAGCCCATTATTTGACATCGAAGGAAATTTTTTAGGACTAAACGAAATCAATTCTGATGGGAAAGTAATTTCCATCCCCGTTACAAAAATAAAATCCTTCGCCGGTTTCTAAATCCGAATTAAAATGGAAAAAGAGAAATTACCAAAATTTAATATTCCATTTAATGGGAATGAAAAACTGGAGAAATTAATTTCTAAGGTAAAGAGAGATAGGGTTTTGAATACTCTTTTAAGGATGTCAAATATCAATGCTATCGATAGAATGGGTTATAATGACCACGGCCCAATTCATATTAGAATCATAGCCAATTCCGCCTTAAAGATATTGAGGATTTTGATTAAAAGGGGAGTGGTGCCGAGCATAGTTAAAAATTACGGTCTAAAAAATGAAAATGCTGAAATAGTGGTAGTTTTGGCAGCGATATTGCACGATATTGGTCACGCCGTCCATCGAGAGGGGCATGAAACTTTATCAACACTCTTTGCTGCTTCAATAATTGATAAATTGCTCGACGACATATATAAAAAAGAGGAAGAAAAGGCGATTGTTAAATTCGAAACACTTCATGCCATTTACTCTCATGAATCGGAAATTATACCTTTGACAATCGAAGGCGGAGTGATGAAAGTTGCCGATGCTTTGGATATGGAAAAGGGTAGGGCGAGAATTCCATATCAAATTGGGAGCATTAATATTCATTCGGTATCGGCAATGGCAATTGAGAAAGTTGAAATTTTAGAGGGAAAAGAGAAACCAGTAAAAATAATCATTTTGATGTCAAATCCGGCCGGAATCTTTCAAGTAGATGAATTATTAAAGAAAAAAATAAAAACTTCCGGAATTGAGAAAATGCTGGAAGTGGAAGTTAGATTGATAAAAGACAGAAAAGAAAAATTATTTAAAGAATACGAGTGATTCTTATTTAATCAACACCCGGTGTTAATTAAAAATCAAT
>Ga0210050_1003327_pt1 | contig 14388 bp, 14 predicted proteins | sample CryGey132114_all_FD_185463 | JGI IMG/M metagenome (GOLD analysis project Ga0210050, IMG submission 185463) | Groundwater microbial communities from aquifer - Crystal Geyser CG22_combo_CG10-13_8/21/14_all (SPAdes) (version 2) | ecosystem: Environmental > Aquatic > Deep subsurface > Groundwater ...
ATTTAATATCTTAGTCTTTTTGTCTTTTCCCGCTTTTAAATATTCACCTAAATACTCCTCAAATATGTTGTTTTTTGTTTCCATAGTCATATACGACTACGGTAACCTATTTATGAGCTATCCACTCTTTTACGGTAACCTTTTTGATGAGCTAGAACGATGTATTGACAAAAATTATGGTTCGTGTATACTTTAATATATAAAAACTTAGGTTTTCCTGAGTTTTTGTTTATTTATAAGCAAGTTTAAATATGTCTAACGTAAGATATATTTGGGCTTTAATGAAATATACACATTATGGATGAGGAAAAAAAAGATGGGGATGAAGAAGTAACAACCGAAGAAACCCCCACAACAGAAGACAAACCAGCTGAAGACAAAACAGCTGAGTAGCAAAAAACAAACCCTATCGCTTTTGCGATAGGGTTTGTTTTTTGCTACTATTTATTTTGTTGCGGGATTAGTTTAGTGGTAAAATATCAGTTTTCCAAACTGAGGTCGGGGTTTCGATTACCCCATCCCGCACAAAAAACAACGAGTGCAAAACGAAGCTTTGGGTGACTATATTTTTGCAACGATGGAGAGAATCGAACGGCGGAGGCGGTATACAAGACGAGCGAAACGAAGTGTAGCGAGGGCTTGTCGCCGAGCCGCGTCCAGCGTTCTTATGAGCAGAGCGAATTAAAAAAAACGGGACGATTCTCCATACCCGCACAAAAAGGAGCAAAGCGACTATTTTGCGTAAGATTTATAATTTCAATATAAAAACCCGACAATTAGCCGGGTTTTTATATTTTCTCCAGAGAAAAAAACTTTTTACTTAACAGCGTCCTTGAGAGCTTTTGCTGCTCGAAATTTAGGAATTCGCATTGCTTGAATTTGAATACTTTCTCCTGTGCGCGGATTTCTTCCTTGTCGCGCTGGACGCATTTTTGTTGAAAAAATTCCAAGACCGGCAATTGATACCTCTTCCCCGCTTTTGAGTCCATCTACTATGGAATCAACAACAATATCAACTGTTTTTTCTGCTTGAGCTTTTGTTCCCTCAAGCATTTCATGCACTTTTTCTGCTATAGATGCTTTATTCATTTTATTTTATGTCGTTAGTTTATTAAACCTCGACCTATTTGGGCTATTGCCCTACTCTGAATAATTATATAACACGCCATTTTTTACGCAATACCTATATAAAAATTTATATATAATGCAAAATCCTTTCGTTTCAGAAAATTTTTTCAACTTATCTTGCATATTCAACAGTGCGCGACTCTCTTATCACGCTCACTTTGATTTCCCCGGGGTATTTAAGTTCCTCTTCTATTTTAAGCGCTATATCTCTCGCCATATTTTTTGCTTCAAGGTCGGTTACTTTCTCTGGTGTGACAAACACACGAATTTCTCTTCCGGCTTGAATGGCATAGGATTTTTCAACCCCTTTATGCGCGTTTGCTATACTTTCAAGCTCGCCGAGTCGTTTAAGATAATTTTCCGCGGAATCTCTTCTCGCGCCAGGTCTTCCTCCTGAAATACTGTCAGCAACCTGCACGATTATTGATTCGGTTGTTTCATAGGGATATTCTTCATGATGTGACTGCATTGCTTTTATAATATCTTCACTCGCGCCAAATTTTTGCAATATTCTTCTTCCTATCTCAACATGGGTGCCGCTCACTTCATGGTCAACGGCTTTACCGATATCGTGCAAAAGCGCCGCGGTTTTTGATACAGCCACATCAGCGCCAAGTTCTTCCGCGAGCATTCCAGCAATATGTGACATTTCTATAGAATGCTGGAGCACATTTTGCCCGTAACTTGTGCGGAAAAAAAGCCTTCCTAAAATAGAGATTATTCTCGGGTCAAGATTAAACACGCCACATTCATACACCGCCTGCTCGCCTTTTTCTTTAATAATTTTATTAACCTCCATTTTTGATTTTTCAACAATTTCTTCTATTTTCGCTGGCTGTATTCTTCCGTCTATTATAAGCGTTTCAAGCGCTACATAAGCAACTTGGCGTCTTACAGGGTCAAAAGAAGATAGTGTTATAACTCCGGGCGTATCATCAACAATCACATCAACACCGGTCGCGCGCTCAAACGCTTTTATGTTTCTGCCTTCTTTACCGATAATTTTTCCTTTTATCTCGTCAGACGGGAGATTTACATTTGTGGACATAATATCAACAGGAACAGCGTTGCCGAGTCTTTGAATTGTTGATGCGAGTATTTTTTTAGCGCGTTGCTCAATTTTTTCTTTCCCTGCTGTCTCTATTTTTTGTATTCGCGCTAAAACATCCTCTCCATAATGCCTTTCTGCGAGATTCATCACTTCTTCTTTTGCCTGCGCCATTGTTAAACGAGATATTTTTTCCAACTCCGACTGTTTTTTTGCATCAAGCTCGTCAACCTTTTCTTTGATTGTTTTGATTTCTATTATTTTCTTTTTAATATCTTCCACCTCTTTATCAATATCAAGCTGTCTTTTATCCAAAAACTCCTCTTTTTTAATAAGTCTGTTTTCGTTCTTTTTTATTTGACCTTCTTTTTCTTTTAATTCCACCCTAAACTCTTGCGCCAGCTCTTTTGCTTTTTGGTCAGCATTTGCGGTAATTCGTTTGGCATCCTCTTTTGCCTCAAGCATCATTTGTTTAATCTCAAGCTCCATTGAACCGCGTTTCCCAAGAGAGATTATCCACCTGAGGAAATATCCAAACGATATACCTGTTACGCCCGCCACAGCAAGAAGTATAAATACTATTTTTAATGACATATAAGCGGAAATTCCGCCAATCGAGATTTAATTATTCGCGCAAAAATATAAAAATAGTTTATTTTACGCTTACATTTAAGATTTTTTTAACAACAACACCAAATAAACACTATTCCGAAAGTATCTTATAAAACATGATTAAATAACGAAAAGCAAAGTTTCAAGTTTAATTTAATAAATAATTATGTACAATCAAACTGTACCATATTTTATTAAGAAAGCAAAACCCTTACTTACCTGCGCCTCTCCAAACAATTCTTATTAGGAGGTGATATAATGGTGTTAAATTATGAATGTTATATCTAAAATCATCACATTTTCTATAATAGCTGGTTTTTTAATGGTCTTTATGTTTTTTTTAGAGCAAATTGGCGCAAACCCTTCAGGTGAATTAGATTCTGGCGCAAGAAATAAAAACAGCGACATTGTTGGAGATGGTATGACTTCCTCCGCAAATATTAAAGGAAAAGAAATTATTGTCACGGAAGACGGCGAAGGCGAGGGTTCTTTTCAGGTAAATAATAAAGATGAGACGGGCGAGCAAAATAAAGAAACAAACTCAAACAATAATGATATTTTGATAATATACAACACACCAATTGACACAAACTCCGATGAAACGCCTATAGGTGAAGAAATTTCATCAAACGAGCCGCTACAAACAAACCAAGATAGTATTTCGTTTTCCACTATTAACAAAAAAACAAGAGAAGCGCTTGTAAATATTTTCTGTACGACAAAAAGCGGAGGGTCGTTAAAGCCAATATCCGGAAGCGGAATTATTATAGACGAGCGAGGAATCATTCTCACAAACGCCCATGTGGCGCAATACTTTTTATTAAAAGATTACATCATAAATGATTTTATAGAATGTGTTATTCGCGCAAATTCTCCAGCGAAATCGCTTTATAAAGCGGAGCCGATTTTCATATCGCCGTCATGGATACGCAACAATACCGATAGTATAATACAAGATTCTCCCACAGGCACGGGAGAAGATGATTACGCGCTTTTACTTATAACAGAATACACAGATAAAAACAAAATTCTTCCAAAAACATTTCCTTTTGTTTCACCTTTATATAATAGCGGCAATATCAGCGTTGGCGACGATATTTTGCTTGCCGCGTATCCAGCGGGATTTCTAAGCGGTATTTCCATAGCAAAAGATTTATATATTAGTTCCGCCATAACAAAAATTATAGAGGTTTTTACTTTTAAAGAAGGCGCGCTTGACCTTTTTTCAATAGGCGGAAGTATTGTGGCGCAACGAGGTTCATCAGGAGGCGCCGTGATTAACAAAAAAAACGAACTACTTGGAATAATCGTTACAAGCTCTGTAGCGGAAAACACGCAAGACCGCGACCTGCGCGCAATAACCATAGCCCATATAAACAGGAGTTTTATGAAAGATACGGGGTTTGACCTGCAAACACTTTTTAGCGGCAATATTAAAGCTGAATCCGACGCTTTTAATAAAAACATTGCTACAGAACTCACACAGCTTCTTGTGAATGAGTTGAAAAAATAGAAAGAAATAATTTTTATTCACATCATTTTTTTAGTGCGATATAGATGATATAGAAAAAACTTTTTCATCACAAATTGTTTTACAACAAACGCTTTTGTTCTTTTTGCGTAGCGCGCTTGAATTTAATTCCATTTTTTCAAAATAACTCTCTCTTAATTGATATATACTAACTTTATGTTACAATGAAAAATTATACGCAATAAGCAAATCACCATAATACATTGTATTATGCATATAATTTTAGTTTGTGTGTAAAATCGGGGCGTGGTGTAACGGCTAACATTCCTGATTTGGGATCAGGCGACTCCGGGTTCGAATCCCGGCGCCCCGAACGAAGCTCGAACCTATTTTGAACAAAATCCTGATTGATTGCCGCGCTTCGCGCGGCAGAAACTGAACGCTCGGGCGGGCAAAAAGGAAAGGGGGGGTTGGGGAAAATGAATTTCCGCCCCGCCTTTGTTTCCGACTCCGATTTTTCCGCCGCCGCTAAATTTAGTGCCAGTGAAACTGGCGCGTCGCCTATTTTAATCTCTCAATCTCTTTTTTTATTTCCTCAATTACTTCGGGATTATGGATTATCTTATTTTTACCTTCGGTTATTGAAATAATATAAAATACTTTTCCACCATATTTTGTAGTAAATTTTTCGTGCGTCTTTTTCTGTTGTTCTCTCTCGTTAATTATTTGCGTAATATATTCAAAACCCGCAGGTTTTATTTGAAGACCGATATATTTTTCGCGAATTTTAATAAAATAATCAACATTATATCCTCTATCCCATTCGTCGGGGGCAGGCTCGATTTTAATTCCAAGAATTTTTTCAAGCTGTCCGTAAATTGTTTGAATTTCTGACTGATAACCGTCGAAGGTTCTATTAATTACTAAATTGTATATGAAATTTATACAATCTTCTTCGGTAACATCTTCTATTTCAGCTTTACAAACATCAGTAGTTTTAATTTAATTTTTTATATCCATTGTTCATAATACATTCTTGGAATACAATGGCACTTAAAGAACAGTTTACAAAAATGAAGCTTAAAGCTTGATCGGACTCATAATTATTTCTCCTTAGAATTTTAAAAAAATCCCAAAAAGAAAATTGATCGTGAAGAATAAAAAGATTTTCATTATTTTTAACAAATTGTCGATTTAAGATTTTCTTCATAATTTTACTAGACTAATATAATACCTCTTGCTAGTATAACAGCGTGAGTTATTATATTCTTACAACAGTTAAATTTGCCAATGAATGCATAGAATTTAAAAAATATGGTTCAACTAATTCTAATTGGTTGGCGAATATTGATATCGGAGATACAATTTTTATATCACAGTTTAACTTTAAAAGCCAAAATATCTATGGACCATTTAAAGTTACGATGCCTTTATTTTATGATAAAAAGATAATATTCCCAAGTCAAAAGTATTATTATAGGATTAAAATTGAATATGATAAATTACAATATATTAACGAAACAGATCTTTACCTAAATGGAGTAGATTCTAAAAAAAGAGATTTTGCTTCTAAACTTATATGTCTATTACAACAAAATAAACACTTGCATTCAATATGTCTTAATAATCAAGAGGGCGAATTTATATCAGATACTATAAAAAATTATGGGGTTAACTTTGAGCCAATCAACAACAAAGATTACATCCCAGAATACGATAAGTTAAAAGTTGATCAAAAATTTATTGCCAACAAAAATAAATTATACAAAAAACTATTTTTTTCTTCCGAAAGTGATTTGGAGACATTTATCATTCTTTGCCTGAAAAATCAAAAAGATGCTACTTATAATAACCTAAATAATATTTTAAATATTTATCCCAAAAATGAACTAAATTGTTCAACCATTTACAACCAATTTATTTTTGGCAACGCCTATCCTTCTGATATTGTAATTTTTAATAAATATAATACAAACATACTTGAACTTAAAAAAACAGGGCTAGAAAAAAGTATGATTTCTACGATTGAGAAAGAGATTGTTAAATATTGTACATATTCTCTGTCTTCTGATCGCCTTGAAACAAATCAAACGCGAATGAATTTTTTCTTGATTGTTCTAAAAGATGAAAATAATATTCGCCTTAAAAAATGTCTTGAGGATTATTTTCAAAAAAGTATAGCTAAAATTTCTAATCTTAAAAAATACAATTTTATAATTATAGAGTATTATATTGAAAATCAAGATTTATTGTTTCGCCAAATTTAATAATTCCATTTCTAGGATAGGGAAAACTCCCCATTATAGTAGCACCACCAGTAGTATTCATTGTCGTTGCTTTCTGCCAAATAATAGCCCCCATATAATCAAAACCGATAGTTTCGCAAAATTTAATTATTTCTGTTCTAATCGGAATAATTTTATATCTACCATAATAAACCGATCTCGCAAATTGATCGCCTATATTTATACAAAGACGACAACCGTCATTTAATGTCCTAAAACATTCTTTCCAAACTAAATTTAGATTATTAATATAATTTTCATAACTATCATTGAAGCCAATCTGATCTAACGAACCATAATCTTTTAATTGCCAATAGGGCGGTGAGGTAATCACAAGATGAACAGAATTATTTTTTAATTCTGCCATATTTCTGGAATCGCCTATTACAATCTTGTGATTAGTTTTCATATTATCTATTTTATTAAATCCTCGATTGAAACGCCAAATGCCTTGGCTATTTTAGACATAATCATAACGGACGGTTTTTTAATTACATTACTTTCAATTTTTGTCAGGGTAGTATATTTAACGCCAGATTTTTTGGCAAAATCCTCTTGCGACAAACCTATCTTTGCTCGTTGTTTCTTTATATTTCCACCTATATTGATTTCTGTTGCCATATCAATTATTTGATAGTATGATAATGATGTATTATACTTTCAATATAATGATACCAAATTTTATAAAAACAATCAAACAAATTCTTTGACGGCGCATTTCGCAAAGCGAATGAGAAATGGGAGCAGTGAAGCAACGGCTTGCTTTATGTCGGGATTCGAAAGACGGAGCCATGTCGTGAATACTTGGAACGACGGGCGAGCCATGGGAGGAACCACGCAATATTTTAGGAGCGAAGCGAACTAAAATATTGATGTGAGTTGACCCCGAATTCTGGCGCCCCGATTTTGTATATAATCGGAGGCACTGTTTATAAAGACACAATAGGTGTCTTTATAAAGGACATCTTATTTATTTATAAAAATGTCCTTTATAAATAAGATGTCCTTTATACTTTAAACGACATCTGATTATTATTAAATTTGTCTTTTAGAGTGTTAGTATCTTTCAAAAAGTGTTATTTATGAAACATTATTACAGGATTATATTCTCTAATAGCTCTACTTTTGCCTTTTTATTTACCATATCAAGATAAACTACCACCACATCAAATTGCCAATCTATCTCCACACTATCTTTTTCTAATAAATATGTTTGTATTACGCGTGATAATCTTTTTAATTTCCACGAATGCACATTTTCTTCTGGTCTATACTTGTCTGTTTCATAAATAACATTTTCAGGATTTTCATATGAAACAGTTTTAACTTCTACAAAGTGTAAAATATCACTTTTTTTAGCAATAATGTCTATTTCTCCCCATTTTTTCCAATAATTTCTTTTAATTATCTGAAAGTCCTGTTTCTTAAGAAACCTGCATACCACACTTTCACCAATTTGCCCTATTTCACGCTTATCTGCTTTGTTTTCCATAATATTTTATAATTTTTTTATTTTTTAGATTAAAAAGATAATTTTTTATAACCACAAACTTGTTTAAATTGTATTTATGTAAACCATGATATTAAATTTCTCAATGTGTTTGTTGAAAATATTAGAACTATATTAAAAATCGAATCCTGAATTTACATAATATATCAGAAATAATTTTGTAATTCAAAGTAATACATATAAATAGGGGGTTGTATGTGGTTCAATAAATTTATTTTTTATAAATAAATGTTTCATAAATAACACACAGTCCATTATAGTAATACTGTTTCATATGAAACAACACTACTTTTATTAAGTTTGTGTTTAGGAGGTGACTTTTTAATATAAAATAGATTATAAAGCGTATTTTTGTAAAAAGACATAAAATTTATGATTAGGTAGTTTTGTCTTTTATACACATATCCACAGAGTTATACACAGTTTTATGTAAAAATATTGTTGTTTTTAACCAAATCTAAAAGACTTAAAGTACAAATTATTAAAGACAACAAAACATCCAATTGCTATTTTACGCACATTGTGGGGTGCATATAATTTGTGCGGGTAGGGAGAATCGGGGTCAAGTTTCTAAACTCGCTATGCTCGTTAAGAACTTCCTCCCCGAGCTCGCTTGTTTCGCTTCGCTCAACATAGCTCCGCTTTTCGATTCTCCACGCGAGCAAAGCAGTTTGCTCGCTCTACTCGCGCAAAATAGTCGCTTCGCTCCTTTTTGTGCGGGTAGGGAGAATCGAACTCCCGACTCATCCTTGGCAAGGATGTATTCTACCACTAAACCATACCCGCACACTAATTTTGCTACTAATTAGCAAAACTAATGTTAAGATACAATATGTATCAACTTTGTTTATTGCACTTTATTTATAACTCTTTAATTTCGCGATGGCAATATTAATACGCGAGTGTATCTATATTTTAACATATTTAGAAGAGTATGTTTATAAATATTTTACTTCACAAAATTTTGTGAGTGAACAAAAGCGTCATAGTTTTTTTTGTTTATAATTACTTCAAGTATTCGCGATATCCACAGCTTTTAAGTTCTGACGCGAACAAAATTATTTATTTACTTCAGTCATTTCGCGCACGGCAGGACTCGGTCACAAATCACTAATTCACCGTATTCATAAGTGTTTGCGACCCCGCCTCGTAATCGCTCCAAGTATTCGCGATATACTGCGGCTTTCGAGTCCTGCTCGTGAATAAAGAAGTTTATTCACTCGGACGCTCCGCTTCGCTTCGCGCCCGGCAGGACTCGAACCCACAATAACTGATCCGAAGTCAGTCGTGATATCCATTTCACCACGGGCGCATATTTAAGATATTATATAAGTTTATTAGTAAAAATACAAAATTTATAATAAAATAAATAAAATGATGTCAAAAATCAATAAATTTAATATACCAAAAGAGATTTCACAAATAACAGAAACATTAGAAAACGCCGATTTTGAGGCGTATATTGTTGGAGGTTGCGTTAGAGATTTATTGATAAACAAAACCCCGAAAGATTGGGATATTACAACAAATGCGAAACCGGAAGATATAAAAAGATTGTTTGAAAATACTTTTTATAATAATGACTATGGCACCGTTGGTGTGGTGAACGAGAATACAGAAGAAGAATCTCTAAAAGTTGTTGAGGTAACACCATACAGAATAGAATCGGAATATTCAGATGCAAGAAGACCTGATTCCGTAGAGTTTAGCGACTCTATTGAGCATGACTTACATAGACGCGATTTTACAATAAACGCAATAGCATACAGTATATCAAAAGGACAAATAATTGATTTGTATAAAGGACAAGAAGATTTGAAAAAGGGAATTGTGCGCGCTGTCGGAGACCCCGATGTAAGATTTAGCGAGGATGCTTTAAGAATTTTACGCGCAATAAGAATTTCGGCTGAATTGGGCTTTAAAATAGAAGAAAAAACAAAAAATTCAATAAAAAAAGATGCTAAAATGCTGGAAAAAATCGCAAAAGAAAGAATCAGAGACGAATTTGTGAGAATAATTATGTCCGATAGACCTATGGAAAGTATTGAATTGACGCATGAACTCGGTGTTTTGCGGTTTATTGCGCCCGAGCTTGAAGAGGGTATTGGAATTAATCAGAATCAAGCGCACGCTTTTACGGTTTGGGAGCATAATTTAAGAGCGGTAAAACACTCCGCCGACAAAAAATTACCGCTTGAAATAAGGATTTCGGCGTTATTTCATGATATAGGCAAACCCGTCACGAGCAGATGGTCTTCTGAAAAAAATGACTGGACATTTCACGGACATGATGTCGTTGGCGGAAAAATGACAAAAAAGATATTAGAAAGATTAAAATTTTCTAAAAGACAAATAGAAAAAATAGTAAAACTTGTTCGCTGGCATTTATTTTTTTCCGACACTGAACAAATAACGCTTTCGGCGGTGCGGAGAATGGTGAGAAATGTAGGAGAAGAGAATATATGGGACCTTATGGATGTGCGGGAAAGCGACAGGATTGGTATGGGAAGACCTAAAGCAAATCCATACCGCTTACGGAAGTATAAATCAATGGTGGAAGAAGCATTAAGAGACCCTATATCTGTAAAAATGCTTAAGATTGACGGAGCTAAGATTATGGAAGTTACACAAGAAACACCAGGTCCTAAAATTGGCTATATTTTGCACGCTCTTTTGGAAGAGGTATTAGAAGACCCAAAGTTAAATACAGCAGAAGGGCTTGAAAATATGGCTAAAAAATTTGCTAAATTAAATGAAAATGAACTTAAAAAACTTGGTGAAAAAGGAAAATTAAAAAAAGATAAATTAGAAGAAAAAGAAATTGAGAGTTTAAGAGATAAACATTGGGTGAAATAAAAAACTCCCAGTAATCTTTGGGAGAAGTAAGAGCTGGGAGTTTAGTAGATAGGGCTGTAAATAGCCCTTAAAAAATTTTTAATTGTGTAAAGAACGGTCTTTTTTAAGAATATCACCGCTAAAATATATGTAAAGGACAAAACTGTGGATAACTCAAGAGGGATGTCCTTTATAAATAAGAATACTATAAATTATGTCTAATAGAATTTTATACCCACAGGAGCGTGGTCTGAACCAAAAATGTCCTTTAGAATAAAAGAATCTTTTAAGTTTTTTTGTAAATTTTGACTTATGAAAAAATAATCAAGACGCCACCCGACATTTCTATCTCTTGCTCTTGTTTTTATATCCCAATATGAATAAGCTTCTTTTTTATCAGGATGAAAATATCTAAATGTGTCAATGTAACCGCTGTGAATTACTTTATCTATCCAAGCTCTTTCAATCGGCAGAAAGCCGGTATTTTTTTTATTTTCTTTTGGTCGCGCAAGGTCAATTTCTTTGTGGGCTGTGTTGACATCTCCGCAAAAAATAATTTTATGTTCATCCTTTTTTAATTTTTCAATATGGTCAAGAAATGCGTCATAAAAATCCAATTTATATTTGAATCTTTCGGGGCTTTGTCTGCCATTGGGGAAATACACATTAAGTAAAACAAAATTTTTGAAATATAAAGACAATAATCGCCCTTCTTGGTCAAGTTTTTTTATTCCCATACCGCAACGCACTTTTTCTGGTTTAATTTTACTGTATGTCGCTACCCCGCTATATCCTTTTTTTGTTTCGGACGACGCGAAATATGAAAAATATCCTTTAATTTTACGAACATTTTCTGGAAGCTGGTCTATGTGAGCTTTTGTTTCTTGTAAGCAAAAAATATCGGCATCTTGCTTTAGAAAATTATTCCACAATTCTTTTTTACACACAGCACGCAATCCATTTACATTCCAAGATAGTATTTTTGTCATTTTTTAATATTAACATAATATAAATTACAAGCGCCAAATTATAAATAAATTCCAAATTTCAAATAATTGATGATTGACTAATTCAAAGCATTTTCCCCAGAAATACTTTTTCCAAAATATCACTTCCTAAAATACGGTCTGCTGTATTTTTTACTACAACTTTGCCTTTATCTAACACATAAGCCCTGTGAGCGATATTGAGCAAGGATTTTATGTTATGCTCCACTACCATAATCGCCACTTTGTGTTTTTCGTTTATTTCTTTTATTTTCGTAAAAACTTCTTTGACGATTTTCGGCGCAAGTCCAAGCGACGGCTCGTCAAGGAGTAAAATCTTTGGCTCGGTCATCAACCCACGCGCCAAAGCGAGCATTTGTTGTTGTCCTCCTGATAGTGTTCCTGCCTTGACTCGTCGCTTTTGTTTCAACACCGGAAAAGTTTCCATCACTTCTTCTATGCGTCTTTTTAACTCTTGTTTATTCCTAACAATAAAACCACCGATTTTTAAGTTTTCTTCAACCGTCAGATGACCAAAAACTCGTCTACCCTGCGGAACAAAAGCAATACCTCTTCGCGCGACTTCATAAGAAACTGGTTTAATTTCTTTTTCATGCCACAAAACAGAGCCGGAATAAATCGGCGCCAATCCGAAAATAGCTTTCAACGCGGTGGATTTTCCCGCGCCGTTTGGACCCATCAGCGCCACGATTTCACCTTCATCAATGGCAATATCAACACCATCAAGAGCTTTCACGCCTCCATAATGAACATGAACATTTTTCAATTGAAGCAGAATTTCTTTTGGCATAATCATTTTCCAATATATGTCTCAAAAATTTTAGGGCGCGCTTTCCAAAATGGCAAAAAAATAATTTTTGTTTTGTCTATGGCAATATTTTCTTCCAAATTTTTGTTTATAACTAATGCCGTCAATGGATGATATTTTTTTATAAAACTTCGCATTGACCGTTCAATCGACGGTTCTTTAAATTCTTTATATTTAACTTCTATGGGAACAATTTTGTTTCCGATACTCGCGACAAAATCAACCTCGGCTTTTTCTTTTGTTCTCCAAAAATTTATTTTCGCGCCAGAAAATTTGAAAATTTTATTCAGGGAATTGAAGATAAAATTTTGAAAAAGAAAACCGAATTCTTTTGTCTCACCGACCCTCCCTAAATTTCCCATTAAATAATTTCTTAATCCAAGGTCATAAAAATACACCACTGGAGATTTTGTAATTTCTTTCCGCGCGTTTCTAAAAAACGGCGTTACTTTTTTAATTATAAATGTTTTTTCAAGATACCAAATGTAATTTTTAACTGTCGGCAACGAAATATCAAGAGTATTCGCAAGCTCGGAATAATTTAGAATATTCCCGGTTTGACTCGCCAAAATTTTAATCAAAGAGCCAAAAGCGTCCAATTTTTCAACTCTCATTAGATACGATATGTCCTTTTCAATATAACTGCGGTAAATTTCGTCAATTGTTCGGGTTTTTTCTTGCATTGTTTCGCTTAAAATTACTTTCGGATATCCGCCAAAATTCATATAGTCCTCCAAAAAAACAAAAACTTTTTCTATTTCAAGAGAACAAAAATCGTTAAGCTTGTTTTCATATCTATAATCGGTTTTAAAATTAACAAACTCAAAAAAAGAAATAGGGGAAACTTCAAACAACAATTTTCTACCAGCCAATGACTCATGAACTTTTTCTTTCAGCTCCACACTGCCGGAACCAGAAACAATAAATTTGTAAGGCAAATTTTTATCATAAACCCCCTTAAGAAAAAGACCAGCGTTTTCTTTTTTTTGTATTTCGTCAAGAAAAACATATCCCTTGTTATTGCCAAATTCAAGTTGAAGTTTTTTTAGCAAATTTTCCTGCGAGGAAAAAAATTTTGCATTATCCTCAAAATCCATGCTTAAAAACAAAGTTTTGTCGCCCCGCAATTCAAGATACTCTTTTAATAAAAGCATCAGGGTTGTCTTTCCCACCTGTCTCGGCCCAACAATAAGAGAAATCTCTTTTTGGCTCAAATGGTCTTTTAAATCAATAAAAACGGACCTTTTTATCATTTTTTTATCCATATTTCTATTTTAGCCCGAGAATTTTCAAAGTCAAGTATTAATTTTATCGCTTGTGAATAACAACCATTTCCCCAAATACGCTTCCGTAGTGAACATTTTTAAGCTGAAGCAGGATTTCGTTTGGCATTATTTAAAGTTTTTCAAGGATATTTAAAAATTCATTGTGACTAATTCCAAGCACCCTTAAATTATTGCGAATGATAAAAACCGGAATTTCTTTATCCTCGGGAAAAACTACCGGTCTTTTTAAATCACTGCGTCCATAAATCCTATGGTCGCCCTTCTTTCTTTCATAACAACAACCGACATAAAATAAAAAACTTTCAAACTTTTTCCACGAAATAGGTTTCAGTTTCGGCATATGATTAGCTGACCGCTAATTGAAACAATTGCGATTCTTGGGAAACAAGAGAAGGCGG
>Ga0210050_1003334_pt1 | contig 14369 bp, 14 predicted proteins | sample CryGey132114_all_FD_185463 | JGI IMG/M metagenome (GOLD analysis project Ga0210050, IMG submission 185463) | Groundwater microbial communities from aquifer - Crystal Geyser CG22_combo_CG10-13_8/21/14_all (SPAdes) (version 2) | ecosystem: Environmental > Aquatic > Deep subsurface > Groundwater ...
GGCAGCGAGCGCGGGAACGGCAGATCGTCTCGCTCAAGTACGTCGATAACCATCGATTGCTCCTCGTTGGCAAGATACACAACATACTACCGGTAGTGTTTGTCTGTGACAACCGGATAAGCACGGGTCAAAGTATAACCTGATGAGATGAGGGGTGTTATTGATGTGTAATTAATCCCCGCCCCGCTTTTGCGCGCGAAATCTAACAGCAAAGCCGCCCACTTCCCACAAACAAGAATATATAGACCGCTCAGCACGACAGGGCAGCATCATTTTTTATTCTACTCCCGCGCGCTTATTGCCCGATCGCACACGGCAAGACTGGAGTTGCCGAGGATTACTCGGCCGCAGGCCACTCGCTGAAAGGAAACGGCATTTCTTCGGTGGCGAAAGTCAGGAAACTGACGATCTGCCGCAAGTAGTTTCCCATGCTGCGGCCAAATGAAACCAGCCGAACATTGGGTGTGTCGTTCAGCAGCGCCATCACGAATTGGATGACCGCCACGATAAACAACACTGTTACGCATACATGGAACGCCAGGGCCATCAACAGCATGAACAATCCGCGCATCCATATATTGCGCTTGTTGCCTGGTGCATCAGAATTTTCAGTCATGGCGGCACTCCCGATTAAATTAAAGTGGTGGATTCGGAATACTTTACCGCTTGCACCGGCAACCCCGCATTGCTTACCGCCTGGCGCGCCGAAGACTAGCAGCAAAGCGTCCTCCAGACCATATGCCAAACGGTATAGACCTCCTGTATGGTCCTGTGACGATCTCTCGTTTCGACGACTGTCGATTCCGATACAAAAACTGCCCCGAAGGGCAGTAAATACAGCATTTTCAGCGTGTGTTGCTATGCTTTGCGCCACTGATCCGGCTTGCCACCTGTCGTGTTGCGAACGCGCTCGACCACGGGCGCACCGTTATGTGACAGCTCCTTCGCTCGTGTGATTGCTTCCGCCTGTGTAGGCAATACATCGCTGGCTCTTTCAGAGTTAGGACGCCTGACTGCGTAGTCACCTTCCGGGCGCTTCTCTACAAATATTTTCTTGTCGCTCATATAACCTCCTATGGGTTGGTTTGTGCGCACACAATTTTCAGATGCCACCGGGTAAAGGTTGTTGGTTCCAACAGGCAACTTCAATACTGCACCGCGAGGCGAATCATCTGCCTTATTCAGGATTTGCTCTGTGTGCCAACGCACAGGGTGAAAACAGGTCTATTCGGGTCAAATTCTGGTGTGCCATGGCGCTGGAGCCTGGGTGAAACTCAACAGTAACTGCACCTACCGTTGTTAAGTGGGTAAAATGCCGCGCTCGCAGGAGGCATTCATTGGAAAACCCATACAATATTCTTGGCGTGTCGCCGGCCGCTTCGACCGAAGACATCAAGAAGGCTTACCGCGCGCTGGCCATGCGCCATCACCCAGACAGGAATCCCCACTCCAGCGCTGAAGTTCGCTTCAACGCCATCAAGAAGGCGTATGAGCTTCTTTCCGATCCCCAAAAGCGCGCTGAATATAACTACAGCCTCAACCATCGCATCATCATCGATCCGGAGGGTGAAGCGCGAACTTTGTGGGCTTCACTATTCAATCGCTGCGGGATCGAGCTTCAGCACAATGACCGTTAATTCACTTGAAGACAAAATGATATGAAAAGAATACATCCTGAATTTGCATACCAGTCGCGTGAGCTTGGCATCCAGATCGAAGATACCTTGGGCGAGCCCCCAGATAGAAGGCACTATGATCGCGTCATCAGTTCCTTGATCGTTGAATTTGCCAACGGCACCGAAATCGACGATGTGAATCTGTTGAGTTTTGCGTTGACCGAACACCTGCGTTTTGATGATGCCGCAGGATTATTGGCTGAAGGCGAGCATTATGACGAAGGCGATGCCGCGCTGGTGTTGAAGATGGTCTCGTGCGATGACGCTACAGCCGGTAAAGCATTGGCGGCTGTTTCTATCGCCAATCCTGAACTGGCACGCAAAGCGATCATCACCGCATTCTTGTTCAAGAACCGCAAGCGCTGGTCGGATGAAGACCATTCGCTCGAAGCCCTGCAAGCAGAGGAAGACAAGGATGATGCGGAGGATGTGGACGAAGATCAGGTGACTGAAGGCGAAAACATAGCGCATCTATTTGATACGCGCGGAGATGAGAATGCCTGATAAGAAGAATCTGCCCGCGCTCCAACTGCAAATCACCGAACTGGTGCTTGCGGGTTCGACCGAGCACGCGGAGGAAGCCCTCAACGAGACGGCCGAGAAATTCGGCGACCTCGCGGTCGTCGAGGTGCTGAATACGTTGGAGCCGCAAGTTGCGTCCCTGCACCTGTCCGCTTTCGATGGGGGGAAGCTGTCCTTGGCAACGCTGCTGATCCCGCCCAAAGTGTGGGCGGAAAGCTTGGCTTTCTTTGCCGCTACCTGGGACGAGGATTGGATCGAGGACGAGCCTGAAGTCCTGGCCGAAGCGCTGTTCGCGCACATTCACGGCGTGATATTTTCGAGTGACGAACCGGAACGCCGTGCAGAGCTGATCCATGAAGCGCTATCGACCGACTGGGGTACGACGGCCTTTGCTGTGCTTTTCTCCACAGCGGCCGGGGAAATCATCGAAATCGCCAATGACATCCACAACCTTGGCGCGCATCGAAGCGGCCATACGACTTCTGATCACGACGTCATCCCGCTCGCATTGGAAGTTGCACGCACCGATGAAGAAGCCTGGGATCGGGTGTTGTTTGAGATTTTCCCGGACTGGATGCCCGGCGAGAATCAGTTAATGATTAAAGCGGATGAAGAAGATAGCGATCAGGATGAGAATGAAGATGAAGACCGTGAACATGAATTCGCGATAGGCCGGACGACCAAAGAGTTGTTGCTGCGCCTGCGCAAGCAAGTGCCAAGCAAATCGACCAGCCCGGCAATAACCGGTGGCCGCCCAAGCCTGGGTGAGGATATTTTCTCCTAGACTGCAAGTTCGTTTTTCAGAAACCATTCATGAATATCACCAGCTTCACCGCCCGCCCGCCCCAGCTAGTGCAAGCGCTGGAGGCGCTTGCACTGCGCGCGGACAACCAGGATGCAGCCCGCACACTATTTCAGGAACTCTGCGGAATCACGGTACTGGTCGCCAGAAAATTTACGAATGACAGAACCGCAGATGGCCTGCTTGAAGCGTTCCACCTGACGATCGGATGCATTTCGCTGGGAATCAGCCAGGCCGGCATCGCAGAGAGCAATGAATCCAGGCTTTCCTTCCTGCTCCGGCACGGCGCCGAATACGTGTTCCAGATGGGATTCCGGCATATCAAGGAATTATCCAGCCTGCCCTATGTGGCGTTCATTTCCGAATTTGACAACGATCCCTTCGTTCAACAGCGCAACCTCAAGGCGATTTTTTTGGAGATATGCCGCGCCGATCCCGTCTCAGCATGGACAGGGGATGAGGTCTATGAAAATGAATTACTGGATCGGCAGCGCAACCAGAGAATCATCGATTGTGCGAAATGGTTGCGCAAGAATAATTCCGATGGCCACGTAACAGATTCCGAGCTCGATGCGAATGCGGTTGTCGCCATTGCCGTTATCTTTGCCATAGCGGGCGATGGCCGGATCGTCGCGCGAACCGGGCAAAGGGAAATTGAGCGCCTGATCGAACGCACCCGCGAAACGCGGCCCGATATCGAGACAAGCTGGAACAATTTTTTGAAAAAGATTCCGCCTGAATTTCAGCCCATCCTGCGTGAACGCATGGAAGAACTCAGGGGCACCATCGTCCGGAAGATATTTTCCAGAACCAGAATCAAAACCGTGCTCACTGAGTTGCAAAATTACTACGCGGGCAACGAGCAGGATATTGAGTATCCCTGAACCAAAGTCATTGAAGTCGGCTTAATCTGGCCTGTTAGGCATTGCGGGATGCTCCCGTTATAATGCCGCCCCCTTGGGCAAGACTGGCGCAGTTTTTTGGGCGGCCATCAGGTCATTGCGTATTCGGATTAACCACACCAGTATTTATTGCGGAGATTGAGTTTATGAGCAGCAACAGCGCAGCACCGGATTATGTCAAGCACACCAAGCTCAAGGCGTGGGTAGCCTCAGTCGCCGCACTGACCGAACCGGAACGGGTGGTTTGGTGTGATGGTTCACAGGAGGAATATGACCGCTTGTGTGCCGAGATGGTGGTTGCCGGCACGCTCGTCAAACTTAACCCTGCAAAGCGCCCCAATTCTTTTCTGGCCTGTTCCGATCCCTCCGATGTGGCGCGCGTGGAAGACCGCACCTTCATTTGTTCTGCACGGCATGAGGATGCCGGCCCCACCAATAACTGGGAAGAACCGGCCAGGATGCGCGCCACGCTGAACAATCTGTTCAAAGGCGCGATGCGCGGCCGCACCCTGTATGTGATCCCCTTCAGCATGGGGCCGTTGGGTTCGCCCATCGCGCACATCGGCGTGGAAATTACCGACTCGCCTTATGTCGCGGTCAATATGCGCATCATGACGCGCATGGGCAAAGCGGTCTTGGACGTGCTGGGCGATCAAGGCGAATTCGTGCCGTGTTTGCACAGCGTCGGCGCACCGCTTGAACCGGGGCAGCAAGACAGCAAATGGCCGTGCAATCCGGCCACCAAATACATTGTGCATTTCCCGGAAACGCGTGAGATTTGGTCTTACGGTTCGGGCTATGGCGGCAATGCCTTGCTCGGCAAGAAATGCTTCGCCTTGCGCATCGCTTCCAGCATGGCGCGCGACGAAGGATGGCTGGCCGAACACATGTTGATCCTCGGCATCGAGTCTCCCGCGGGTGAAAAGAATTATGTCGCTGCGGCATTTCCGTCTGCCTGCGGCAAGACCAATCTGGCCATGCTGATCCCGCCGCAAAGTTTGTCCGGGTGGAAAGTGACCACCGTGGGCGACGACATCGCCTGGATCAAACCCGGCAAGGACGGCCGCATGTATGCGATCAACCCGGAGGCAGGCTTCTTCGGTGTGGCTCCCGGCACATCGGAAAAAACCAACTTCAACGCCTTGGCGACACTCAAGGAAAATGTCATTTTTACCAACGTCGCCCTGACCGATGACGGCGATGTGTGGTGGGAAGGGATGACCAAAGAGGCTCCCGCACATCTGATCGACTGGAAAGGCAAAGACTGGACGCCGGCAGACGGCGCACAAGGACGCAAAGCTGCCCATCCCAATTCGCGTTTTACGGCCCCCGCCAGTCAGTGTCCCTCCATCGACAGCGAATGGGAAAATCCGCAGGGGGTGCCGCTCTCGGCGTTCATCTTCGGCGGTCGCCGCGCCACCACCATGCCGCTGGTATTTGAAGCCTTGAACTGGAATTACGGCGTGTATATCGCCTCCACCCTGGGTTCGGAAACGACCGCTGCCGCCGTCGGCGAGCAGGGCGTCGTGCGCCGCGATCCGTTTGCAATGTTGCCCTTCTGCGGCTACCACATCGGCGACTACTTCGGGCACTGGTTGAAGATGGGGCAGGTGGTGGAACACGCGCCGAGAATTTTCTGCGTCAACTGGTTCCGCCTGAACGAACAGGGTGAATTCCTGTGGCCCGGCTTCAGCGACAACATGCGTGTCTTAAAGTGGATCGTGGACCGTGTGACCGAGCGTGTCCCGGCACGCAAAACCGCATTGGGCTGGATGCCGCGCTTTCAGGATATTGACTGGTCGGGGACGGAAATCAGCCAGCACGAATTCGACCAACTTAACCATGTGGATGCAGCGGCATGGGAAAGCGAGTTGACCTTGCACAAGGAATGGTTCGAAAAAATCGGCACAAAACTGCCCGATGAATTGTTGCACAAATATGAACTGGTCAAGTTGTCGCTGATCGACTGAGTTCGCATAAAACCGCAGCGTAAACCCGCCTACACCACCCACTTCCGCGCGTTCTGGAACATGCGCAGCCACGCGCCATTCTCTTGCCAATCGTTGGGATGCCAGGAGTTCTGCACAGCGCGGAACACCCGCTCGGGGTGCGGCATCATGATGCTGAAGCGCCCGTCCGGGGTGGTGAGTCCGGTGATGCCTTGCGGCGAGCCGTTGGGATTAAGCGGATAGGTCGTCGTCGGCTTGCCGTAGTGATCGACGTAGCGCAGCGTGACCAGGGGTTGCGCGGCATGCAGGCGTTGGGTGTTGCCGAAGTCGGCATAGCCTTCGCCATGCGCGACGACGATGGGCATGCGGCTGCCGGCCATGCCGTCGAACAGGATGGAAGGCGATGGCTGCACTTCCACCATCACGAAGCGCGCTTCGAACTGCTCCGACTGGTTGCGCGCGAAGTGCGCCCAATGTTCTGCGCCGGGAATGATCTCGTGCAGGTTGCTCATCATCTGGCAGCCGTTGCACACACCGAGCGCGAAGGTATCGTTGCGTTGGAAGAAGGCTTCGAATTCGTCGCGCGCTCTGGGATTAAACAGAATGGATTTCGCCCAGCCCTCGCCCGCTCCCAGCACGTCGCCGTAGGAGAATCCGCCGCAGGCGGCCACCCCCTTGAAATCCTGCAGCTTCACCCGGCCGCTGATGATGTCGCTCATGTGGACATCGACGGCGGCGAAACCCGCACGGTCGAAGGCGGCGGCCATCTCGACATGGCCGTTCACGCCCTGCTCGCGCAGGATGGCCATCCTGGGACGGGTCAAGACAGTGTTGGGTGCTGAGTGCCGAGTGTGTAGGTCGGACTTCAGTCCGACGCTGTTTTGTCGGGATAAATCCCGACCCACAGAAAAATCCTCATTCAGGTCGTAACTCAGCTTCACATGCAAACCGGGGTCTTTCGCGTCGAAGATGCGGTCATATTCCTGCTGCGCGCAGGCCGGGTTGTCGCGCAGCCGCTGCAGTTGATACGTGGTCTCGGACCAGATGCGGCGCAGCACGATGGCGTTCTCGCTGAACAACAGCGTCTTGCCGCGCGAGATGTTGATCGTGCCACAGGTATTCAGGCGCGCCACTTCATGCACGTTGCTCAGTCCCGCCTCATCGCACAGCACAAAGATGTCGGCCAAATCACCGCGACGCACCTGCACCAGTGCACCCAACTCTTCGTTGAAGAGAATGTCGAGGTCGCCACCTTTGCATTCGTCGAGGCGGATATCCAGACCGGTGTGCGAGGCAAAACTCATTTCGCATAACGCCGCCAGCATGCCGCCGTCGGAACGGTCGTGATAGGCCAGCAAACGTCCTTCGCGGTTGAAGCGCTGGATCAGATCGAAGAAGGCTTTGAGCGTCTGCGCATCGTCCACGTCCGGCGCCTCGTTCCCCACGTGTTTGTACACTTGCGCCAGCGCCGAACCGCCGAGACGATTCCTGCCCATCCCCAGATCGAACAGCAGCACGACGGTGTCGGTGTCGGGCACCATTTGCGGGGTGAGTGTCTTGCGCGTATCACTGCATGGCGCAAAGGCAGTGACAATGAGCGAGAGAGGGGCGATGACTTCTTTCTTCACCACCGAACTATCCCCTCCCCCTTGCAGAGGGAGGGGTTGAGCAGCAGGTTCGGTCCAAGTGGTCTTCATGCTCATCGAGTCTTTGCCGACCGGGATGCTGATGCCGAGCTGCGGGCACAGTTCCATGCCTACGGCTTTGACCGTATCGAACAGCGCGGCATCTTCGCCGTGGTGTCCGGCGGCAGCCATCCAGTTGGCGGAGAGTTTGATATCGCCGATCTTGTCAATTTGCGCGGCGGCGATGTTGGTGATCGCCTCGCCGATCGCCATGCGCCCGGAGGCGGGGGCGTTGATGACGGCGATGGGGGTGCGTTCGCCGAGCGCGAAAGCTTCGCCCAGACAGGTGTTGAAGCCCATCAGCGTCACGGCCACGTCGGCCACCGGCACCTGCCACGGCCCGACCATCTGGTCGCGCGCGGTCATGCCGCCCACGGTGCGGTCGCCGATGGAAATCAGGAAGGTCTTGTCCGCAACGCTTGGCAGGCGCAGCACACGCTCCACGGCTTCTTTCAGCACGATGTTGCCGGTGTCGAATTTCGGCAGCGCAACTTTTTCGCGCCGCACTTTGCGCGTCATTTTCGGCGGTTTGCCGAGCAACACGGAGAGCGGCATATCGACCGCGTTGTTGTTGAACAGTTCATCGTGCACCACCAGACGGTCGTCGCTCACCGCATGTCCGAGCACGGCGAACGGGCAGCGCTCGCGCTCGCACATCGCCTGGAATTCCGCGAGTCGCTCTGCCGGGATCGCCAGCACGTAACGCTCCTGCGCCTCGTTGCTCCAGATCTGCATCGGCGACATGCCGCGCTCTTCGGAAGGCACACTGCGCAGTTCGAAACGCGCGCCCTTGCCGCCGCCGTGCACCAGTTCCGGCAGCGCGTTGGAGATGCCGCCCGCGCCGACGTCGTGGATGGAGAGGATGGGATTGTTGTCGCCCAGCTGCCAGCAACGGTCGATGACTTCCTGCGCGCGGCGCTGCATCTCGGGATTGCCGCGCTGCACGGAATCGAAATCCAGATTCTCGGCATTCGCGCCGGTGTCCATGCTGGAGGCCGCACCGCCACCCAGACCGATCAGCATGCCGGGGCCGCCGAGCTGGATCAGCACTGCGCCTTCCGGCAAGTCGTGTTTGTGGGTGTGGGAAGCCGAGATGCTGCCAACGCCGCCCGCCAGCATGATGGGCTTGTGGTAGCCGCGCACTTCGCCGTTGATGCTTTCCTCGAAGGTGCGGAAATAGCCCGCCAGATTGGGGCGGCCGAATTCGTTGTTGAACGCCGCGCCGCCGAGCGGGCCATCGATCATGATCTGCAACGGCGTCGCGATACGGCCCGGTTTGCCGATAGCGTTCGCTTCCCACGGCTGTTCAAATCCCGGAATGCTTAAATTGGAAACCGAGAATCCCGTCAGGCCCGCTTTGGGTTTGGAACCGGAACCGGTCGCGCCTTCGTCGCGAATCTCGCCGCCGCTGCCGGTCGCCGCACCGGCAAAAGGCGCGATGGCGGTCGGATGGTTGTGTGTCTCCACCTTCATCAGGGTATGCGTGAGCTCTGTGCTGAATGCATAGGCCCCGCCCGCACGCGGATAGAAACGCTCGATCTCGGCGCCTTCGATGACGGAGGAGTTGTCGGAATACGCCACCACCGTGCCCTGCGGGTGCAGGGTGTGCGTGTTGCGGATCATGCCGAACAGCGAGATGGCCTGTTGCTTGTCGTCGATGATCCAGTCGGCATTGAATATCTTGTGGCGACAGTGTTCGGAGTTGGCCTGCGCGAACATCATCAACTCGACATCGGTCGGGTTGCGTCCAAGCCGGGTGAAATTCTCCACCAGATAGTCGATCTCGTCGGCGGAGAGCGCCAGCCCCAGTTCACGGTTAGCGCCTTCCAGCGCGGCGCGGCCAGCCGAAAGGATGTCCACGCTGGACAGCGGCTGCGGCGTGCCGTGCTTGAAAATCCTCTCCTCGATGCCCGGGCCGGCAACATCGGCAATGACCGATTCGGTCATGCGGTCGTGCAGCCAGGGCAGAACTGCCTTCTTTTCTGCTTCGCTTAATGTTTTGCCGCTCTTGCTCCTGAGGTAATACACCACGCCGCGCTCGATGCGCTGCACTTGCGGCAGGGCACAATGCCGGGCGATGTCGGTGGCCTTGGACGACCAGGGTGAGATGGTGCCGAGGCGCGGCACCACCAGAAGCGACAGTATTTGGCCATCGGTGCCGGGCGCGCCCGCTTGCGCATCCAGCCCGAGCAAACGATCAAGCAGGCTGGCTTCATTCACGGAGAGTGCGGAAGATAGTTCAACAAAATAGATATGGCGCGTTGCTTCCAGAAAGACACCTGTACTGGTCGCGGCCAGCGCGGCGCGCAGCTTGTCGAGACGGAAAGGGGACAGGGCGGATTTACCAATCGAAGTGCGGAACATGACTCGGTCACTTTAGGGCGTTGACGACGGGGTGTGATTATAATGCACAGGCTTCGCGAAACCCGAGGAATACAACATGTCCAGCATACGTCCCACGCCCATCAGCCAGAAACAGGTCGCCGCCTTTCTCAAACCCCGCCCCAGGGACAGCCACAAGGGCATGTTCGGCACAGTCACGGTTATCGGCGGCGGCAACGGCATGGTCGGCGCGGCCCTGCTGGCCGGGCGTGCGGCACTGAAGATGGGGGCGGGTTGTGTACATGTCGGCTTGCTGGCGGATAACGCGCCGGCGGTCGATTTGAGTGTGCCGGAACTGATGTTGCACAGTGCCAGCGAGGCGCTGAAAAGACTCCCTCTCCCCAAACCTGATGGAACTACTAGCCATTCGATTAAGCCCGCAAGCGGGCAAGTCGCTGGCTATCTCCCGCCAGCGGGAGAGGAGGCAAACGTGAAAGGCATTCCCAGCCCGGATGTGCTGGTCGTCGGTTGCGGCTTGGGGCAAAGCCTTGCCGCGCAAAAATTGCTGTACGACGCCTTGTTGCTTGATGTGCCGCTGGTGCTTGACGCTGATGCACTCAACCTCATTGCGCTGCGTCCCGACCTGCGCGGCATGCTGCACACCCGCAAAGCCGCTGCCGTGTTCACCCCACACCCCGGCGAGGCCGCACACCTGCTGGGTTGCAGCACGGACGAGGTCCAACATGACCGGGCGCGAGCGGCATCGAGTCTGGCGCAGAAACTTGGAGGAAGTGTGGTGCTGAAAGGCGCACGCAGCCTGTGCGCCACCCGCAACGGCAAACTTTATTTGAACCACAGCGGCAATCCCGGCATGAGTGCCGCCGGTATGGGCGACGTGCTATCCGGCATGATCGGTTCCTTCATCGCGCAAGGTATCGCGCCCGATAATGCGCTGCTGCTCGCGGTTCACCTGCACGGCACGGCGGGCGATGAACTAGAGAAACAACGGGCCATGCTCGGCATGCGCGCAACCGAAGTGACCGAGTGGGCGCGCTGGCTGCTGAACCAGATTGCCCCGCGCTGAATACCCGATGCCCGACTTCCTTTACCGCTATCTGATCGTCATCGTCGCCTGCCTCGCGCTGCTGGTCGGCTTGCAGGTTCCCAACTTTGTCGATCAGTACGAAAAGCGGGTCGATGCCCACCTGCGCGAGGTAAGCATCAACCTGCAACCGTTCCAGGCCATCGCCGACAAGTATTTCGCGGGCGACCTGAACAAGCTGATCAAGCTGCATCGCAACAGCGGCGAAAAACCGTTTCAGGAGGAAGGCGCGGCGATCGACAAAATGGTGCAGCGCAAGTTGCGCTTCGAGGCCGACCTCGCCGCACTGCAGACCAGTTTGCCGCTAAAGGCGTTCCGCGTGCTGTTCTACGGTGACCGCGAGATGATCGACGAAGCACTGGGACAATACAGTTATGCCGTGCCGCTGAATCAGGATGCGTTACTGTTCGGCACAACTTTCGCCCTCAGCATTTTGATCGTGCTTGAGCTGTTGCTCGCGCTGGCTCGCCGCATCAGCAGAAAATCACCTGCACCCCATCCCAGGGCGCAATGAGTTTCCCTATCGACATCAGCGAAGAGGCGGGTGTCCGCTATCTGCATTTCGGTTCGCGCTGGATCCAGGGCGCGATGCGTATCGCCCGTCCATGGAATCTGGAACTCGACTACACCAAGGAGATGATGGCGCCGCTGTTGCTGCACGACGAGCGGCGCTTCCCGCGCAAGGTGCTGCTGATCGGCTTGGGCGCCGCCTCACTGACCAAATTCATCTATCGCAATCTGCCGCTGACGCATCTGACCATCGTCGAGATCGAACCGCGCGTGGCAATTGCGGCAAAGCAGTATTTCAAACTGCCGGAAGACGACAAGCGCATCCACCTGGTGATCGCGGATGGCGCGCAATACGTGCTGGGTACCGACAAGAAATTCGACCTGATCCTGATCGACGGTTTCAACGAACGTGCACGCCCGGGCGAATTGAACACCCTGCCGTTCTATCAGGCCTGCCGCACCCTTTTGACCGAACAAGGCATTATGGCGGTCAATCTGATCGGCTTGACACGCGGGGTGCAGGACAGTTTTGCTTATATCGCCGCTGCTTTCGACGGCCGCGCGCTGATGTTCCCTTCCTGCGACAGCGGTAATGTCATCGCCTTTGCCACCGCCGGCGAGGCCATCGAGATCGCACTGGATGATCTGCGCGAGCGCGCCACTGATTTGAAGGAAAACACCGGCCTCAATCTGCTGCCGACCATCACCCGGCTCGAACAATCCGCCACCTGCCCCGGAGGCAAACTCAGGCTGTAACACAGATGTAATGGGGTGTCAGGCAAATCGCTGTATAATTGCGCCCCTCGAACGGGCTGCATTCGGCATCCGCCCCAGGCATCGATCAATTTATTTTTATTAAGGAAGCAACATGGCAACGACCAAGAAGACAGCAAGCACAAGCAAGGCAAGCACAAAAGCAAGCACCGCCAAAACAACAGCAGCTGTGGCCAAGCCAACCGCCAAACCCGCAACAGCCAAGACGCCTGCCAAGGCCGCAACGAGCAAAGCACAGGCAACTAAAGCAAGCACCGCTGCCAACAAACCGGCCGCTTCCAGCGCCAAGGCCGCTCCGCGCAAGACCGCCGCCCCCTCGGCAGAACAACGCTACCGCATGGTGCAGGATGCCGCTTATTACCTGGCTGAGAAGAACAGATTCAAGGGTGGCGCGATGGATTACTGGATTGCGGCTGAAGCCGAGATCAAAGTGTTTCTTTCGGGCAACTAAACCAAAAACGGCAGTTCGATCCGCAGATTTCACAGATTAACGCAGATTTTTCGAGTTGGTGACCCCCAGCCATCAACCTTGCGAAAGCCGTTCAGAAGGTTGCGACCAAATTCCACATCGCCCAAAGGATATGTCGGCAATCCGAGTTTGCTTATTGTTTAATCGGCGAAAATCTGCGTAATCTGCGGACAATAATTTCCCCGGATAAACCAGCTCACTGCCGCAACGGCTGGCCTGTTCAGGTCAGCCCGCTTTCCACTTCGTATCGAACAAAAGGGAGTCTGATCTTCTCGCCTCGCAGCATGGCGAGGAGATTTTCTGCCTGTGTTGCATCAAGTACAAATTCCACCTGGATCGGCAGCTCACCCCCCAGCTCGAAAAAGGTTTCTTCGTGCAGGTGACCGTGCCGGCCAAATCCGGCGACTGCACGGAATACCGAACCGCCCCGGCCCCCTTGCGCCCTGGCTTGTTCCAGCAACCATTCGTACAGCAGCTTGCCCTGATGATGCTGTTTCTCGGTCAGGTAGAACTTGAGATAGGTGCTTTGCATATCAGCCTCCGGTTTGTAACCATTTAAAGGTCTGCATCCCCAACACCGTCATCAGCAACGAACCGCCCAGATGCGCAACGATGATACACATACCCCAGGCGTATTGTCCGCGCAGCAACAGGGTCACCGTCTCCGCAGAAAACGTGGAAAACGTAGTGAGACCCCCCAGAAAACCGGTGATGATGAATAGCCGCCATTCAGGGGGGATGCCCGGATGCTGCATGAAAAAAGCAATCGCCAGCCCGATCAGATAACCGCCGATGAGGTTGGCGACGAGAGTGCCCATGGGCAATTCAGGCAGCGCTGGATTAAGCCACAACCCCAGTCCCCAGCGCAGCCATGCGCCGATGGCTGCTCCGAAACCGACTGCGGCAAAGACGTAGAGTGTCATGCACGGCTTTCCATTAAGAACATTGTTATCTCCACGAAAAACCCGAAAATCACGAAACAATCCAATTCCAGGAGTAAACAAGGCATCCCCCAGGCAGGTACTGCCGCAAACGTTGCATCCGTCCAAAACCGTTCGTGTATTTTCGTGTCTTTCGTGGACAAATGGGTTTCATTGGAACGAGGCAATCACCATTCAGGCCGTACCGCCCACCGTCAACCCGTCGATGCGCACCGTCGGCTGGCCGACGCCGACCGCCACGCTCTGCCCTTCCTTGCCGCAGGTTCCGACGCCGGGGTCGAGTGCCATGTCGTTGCCGATCATGCTGACCCGCGTCAGCGCCTCGGGGCCGTTACCGATGAGGGTCGCACCTTTGACCGGGTAGGTGATCTTGCCGTCCTCGATCATGTAAGCCTCGGTGGTCGAGAACACGAACTTGCCGCTGGTGATGTCGACCTGCCCGCCGCCGAAGTTGGCGGCATACAAACCGTGCTTGACCGAGGCGATAATCTCTTCCGGTGTCTTGTCGCCGTTCAGCATCATGGTGTTGGTCATGCGCGGAATCGGCAGATGGGCGAACGATTCGCGCCGCGCATTGCCGGTGAGCGGGACATTCATCAGGCGCGCGTTCAGACTGTCCTGCAGGTAGCCGCGCAGGATGCCGTCCTCGATCAGCACGGTGCGCTGCGTCGGATTGCCCTCGTCGTCCATGTTGAGCGAGCCGCGCCGGTCGCGA